>Ga0114922_10003999_pt1 | contig 13696 bp, 15 predicted proteins | sample AartaG_FD_100975 | JGI IMG/M metagenome (GOLD analysis project Ga0114922, IMG submission 100975) | Deep subsurface microbial communities from Aarhus Bay to uncover new lineages of life (NeLLi) - Aarhus_00045 metaG | ecosystem: Environmental > Aquatic > Marine > Oceanic > Sediment | place...
CTATGCCGTCCGCGGAAAAGTTTTCCTTGACAAACGCGTATTTATGCCGTATAATAATATAGGAGGGGCAAGAATATGCCCCACACGCATATCGAGCTGCCGAAACGGCCTTGAATGTCGCAAGTTTTTTCCGCTGTTCCATTATTGGAACAATGACGAGCAGCTCAAAAAACCCGGGAGAAACGGTCAATGAAAACAATCTCGGTCAAGAAAAAGAGAGCGTGCCTGAGGTGCGGCAACCAATTCACTTCACTGAGCAGCGCCAACCGCATCTGCCCGGTCTGCAAAAGGGCGAAGTTTGGCATCTACGCTGATATGCTTCAACTGGAACGCGACGAGCTGCGGGAGCTGCGGCGGATCAGCCGGAATCTGGTCTGCCTGCACTGAAAAACACGCGCGGCTGTCGGCGCGCGGGCGCCGATGCCCGGCCGAGAACCAAACGACTGTAGATTGACCGCACCCGGCGACTGTGTGAGTAACGGACTGCACGATGGCGAAATCCAAGACGGAAAAATGTATTGACGTATTGATCGGCTCGGCGGAGTTCCTGCCCGACGAGCAACTTTCGGAAGCCACGGGAACGAACCTCAAGTACGTGAGGCGCCTGCGAGAGGACGAAGAGTTCATTTACAGGACAAACGAGCGGGCGAAGCGGAGATTCCTCTCCGAGATGCCCCGCGTATTGCGGGCACTGACCGAAGCGGCTTCCGACGGCAAGAACGCCTCGGCGATGAAATTGTTCATCGACGTTTGCCGCGACTTCGAAGCCGCGTCGAGCCGGGACGGCGGGACCGATGAGATCGACGTCGACGACCTGATTCAACAGGCGCGCGACGCCGGCGTCTTGAATGAAGAATGAATAATGGCTTACCACAAAAACTGACCGAAGGACCGGACGACTGAATGACTTCGACTGATGTGTGTTTGACGCGGCAGGGGATTCGGAAGAGCGGGGGCGCCGCAAGCGGCCTGCGACTCGACGCCCGCGCCTTCAGAGCCCTGCTGCGGGCGATGATCCAGAAGCGACGCGAGGAGCTTCGCCGCGATCCCGTAGCCCTGGCCGGGGCATTGGGCTACGACATCCGCCCGTTTCACGGGGAATGGCTCGACTTTCAACGCAACAGTCGGCGATCACTGTTGCTGGCGCCGCGCGGCCACGGCAAGTCATCCATTGCAGGAATCCTCTTTGCCATCTGGAAGGTGGTGTCGGACACAAACGTTCGGGTCTTGATCGTGTCGAACACGCACGAGCAGGCAAAAGTTTTTCTGCGCGAGATCAGGACGCACATGGAGCAGAACCCGGCGTTCAGGGCGATCTTCGGCGATCTGCGGGCGGGCAAGTGGAGCGACACCGAGCTGCTGGTGCGGCGGGAGCGCATAGCCAAAGAAGCGACTATCACGGCCGCCGGCGCCAACGGCCTGATCGTGGGGCGGCACTTCGATATCATCATCGCCGACGATATTGTCGACGAGGAGAATTCGTGGTGCGAAAGGCAGCGGTCGAAATTGCAGACGTGGTTCTACAAGACGCTGTTTCCGTGCCTGGAGCCCGAGGGCGAGCTTCACGTGATCGGCACGCGCTATCACGGCGGCGATCTCTACGGCGAGATCGTCAGGAAAAGCGAGAGGGCAACGCCCGATGACCAGTGCTCGATGCTCGACAAAGAAACAGCTTCGGAGGCGAGCATTTCGCCGTGGGCAATCCGGCAAGACAGGGCTGTCGACGGCGACGCGGCGCTGTGGCCGGAGAGGTTTTCGAAGGAGCGCCTCGCCGAGATTCGCTCTGAGCTGGGCGAGGTGCTGTTTGCGTGCCAATACCTCAACGACCCCAGCGGCGGCGACAACATGATCTTCAAGGAAGAGTGGTTCCAGTATTACGAGACGCTTCCGATGCGGCAGGCCGCCGACGAAAGCTCCGGCGGGAACTACCGCACGGCGCCGCTGCGCGTGTACCAGGGAGTTGACCTGGCCATCAGCCAGAGGGAGTCGGCCGATTACTTCGCGATGGTAACTATCGGCGTGGACGAGGCGCACAACATCTATGTGCTCGACACGTTCAGGGGGCGGCTGACGTTCGAGAAACAGCTACGGAGAATACGCGAGTTGGCGGCGCGGTTTCACCCGCTGCGGATAGCGATCGAGTCGAATGCCTATCAGGACGCGCTGCCGTCGGAGCTTATCAGGACGGCGGGCCTGCCTGTGCGCAAGGTGAGGCAGACTCGCGACAAGATGTTGCGGGCGATCCGGCTCTCGCCGCAGTTCGAGAACGGCAAGGTGTTTTTGAAGCGTTCGATGGCCGAGCTGATCGCGGAGCTTCAGCTTTTTCCGCGGGCGGCCCACGACGATCTCTTCGACGCCCTCGAGATGGCCGTGAACGAAAGCGTGGGCACTGCCGTGCTCACCGCCGGGCAATATTGAAGGGAAAGCAGGACCATGGGACCATGGGACCATGAGACAATGAGACTGAAGAGAAGGATGAACCGAAGAAAGTCGAAGGTCCGAAGTCCTATGGTCCTATGGTCTCATGGTCCTATGGTCCTGGACAATGAAAGCGAGGTGTAGATGTCGGGCGGAAACATACGAGCGGGAAATCCGAAGGCGCGTTCCGTGCACCAGGCGTGGTACTGCCGGATCGCCACCGGCGAAAGCCTTGGAACGGAACAGGATCCTTATTATCACAGCATGGAGGTATCGGACTACGAGAGCAACATCACAATCCTTGAGATTCCGTGGAAGTCCTCTCTTGTGGGAGTTTCGTGGATGGCACAACCGCTGTACCGGGTGGAAGACGGCACTCTCGAGGTGCAAGTGAGCTACATCACTTATCCTGATGGGGAGTTTGGAGGCTGGGAATGGGGCCCCGAAGGCTGCGTAGTGACGCCCCAGACGATGCAGGCCGCCGGAAACATACAGTGGGAGTCGTGGTCGTTCGACAACGGCGAGTACGTGGTGCCGGCGAAAGTAGGCATCGGCGTGCGGCTCAAGCTGATCGACTGCAAATTGGGCGACGGCACGTGGGCAAGGAGCCAGGTGCAGGTCGTTTTTGAGCCTACGAAGTGACAGGGAACACGCAATTGAGAAAAAACTTACCTCACAAACACACAACGCAAACAAAGGGCTTTGCGGAGAGGACCCGTTAGGAGGAGCGAACGGTGATTACGGTAAATGAGATTCATAACGAGCTGGAAGCCTTCGAGAGCGAGGCGGGCAGCCTTCACCACGAGAATTACCCGCTGTTTCGCGATTTCTATCGGGGCGGGGATCTTCCGCTCAATTACATTCGGCGCAACCCCCGGGAGAGCCGCAAGCACTGGACCAATCGCCGCGGCAGGCTGGTCGCGGTCAATTACTGCGCCCCGATCGTGGATAAGACCGTGCGGGCGGAGTACTCGCGGCGCGTGGCCCGCAACGTCGAAAACGAAGCCGCACAAGAGGCCCTCAACCGCGTGACTGCGGCAAACGCCCTGCACACCTTCCAACTGCGCACCGCACGGCAGCGGGCGATTGACGGCACGTGCATCGTGCAGCTTTACTGGGACGAGTCTGCCGGGACGGTAAGGCTGAAACACGTGCTCCCGGAGCATTTTTACCCGGTGTGTCTTTCGGATCACGAGCGGATCGACGCGGTGATAATCGACCGCGACGCGATCGAAGGTGTGGCTTTCGGCGCCGATTCGCTCAGCCGCCGGGTGGAAATCTACTCTCCCAACGAGGTGGGGGTGTTTGAGCAGGGGCGGCGCGTGAATGATCCCGAAGATCGCGAGGCCGCGGTGCGCGAGGCCAGCTACGGTATGCTGCCGTTTGTGATCTTCAACGGCCAGCGGCTGGTGGGCGACGTTTTCGGCACGTCGCTGCTGCGGGGGATCGCTGAGGTTAATCACGCGATCAACGAAGCACTCAACGACGTGCTCGAGATACTCCATTTTCAGGCCTTCAGCCTGCTGGTGATCCAGGGCGCGCTCGACAGCCTGCCTGTTGACGAGGATGGCCGGCCGCGGCTGTCGATCTCCGAGAGCGGATTCCTGAATATCGACGAGAACGGGCGGGTCTATTTCGTGGATCCCAATCCGAAAATCTCGGAGATACTGGAAGTGCTCGAATCGCTGATCAGGATGATGTTTGAGACGGGCAGCGTGCCGCTGGCGGCGGCGCGACCACAGCAGTCTCACGCCGAGAGCGCCGCCGCAAGGCAGGTGCAGTTTATGCCGCTGATCGACATGGTCACGGAGCTGCAGACCTTCGACCGCGAGAGCGAAGAAGAGCTGATCGAAAAGATCATGCGGATGTATTCGGTGCACACGGGCATCGACCTGCAGCCTGGCAGGATCGACGTGCGTTTCCCGAGAAGTTTCCTGCCGGCCGACGACGAGGCGCGCCAACGCATGAACATCGAAGCGATGAACGCGGGCCTGAAGACGAAAGAACAGATCGTTGCGGAAATGCAAAATTAAAAATGCAAAAGGCAAAATGGGAAGGACGCTGAGCGGGTCGTGATTTCATTCTGAGTTCCGTGCTTTTTCATTTTTCACTTTGAATTCTACATTTCGGTGGAGTTTTGCTGATGGCTGATGACCCAAAGAAAAAAGAGGTACCGGCGGATAAGAAACGCCTGGAGAAGCTGGAGCGGGAACTGGAGGAACTGCGGGCGAGCAACGATCGCAGTCGCACGCGGGCGCTGATGCTCGAAGAACGAATAAAGCAGGAGGCGCTCACGGACGCTCGCAGGCGCGTGCTGGAGGAGTCGGTCGGCCGCCGGGGCCTGGCGCTCGACGTATCGAAGGCGTCGGGCTTGCTCGAGAAGCTGACTGGCGACGTTGTTGCGGAAGTTGACGAGACGGGGAGGGCGTTTGTGCCGGAGAGCGAACAGGAGAAGATCCGCGAGCAAGTGGATACGATCATCGAAAGCCTGGGCGCGCCGCAGAAGGTTGTGCCGCCTCCGATCGCACCTGGCGAGCCGCCCACGCGCTCGGGGCAGACCGGCGCGGCGGATTTCGGCAATAGCTGGGATGCAGCCGGCAGGCGCGGCGGCTTGGCCAAAGGCAAGGAGCTGATCGCGGCCGCGGCAAAACAACTGGAGAGAGAAGGAATCCTTTGAAGGATGAACGAACAAGGTCCAAAGTCCAAAGTCAAGAGGCACGGCGTTGTTCGTTCATTCGCCCGCTCCTGGGTTGCAAAGGCGACCTCGGGCTACGGATTCCGGTCTTCTGACCTTGGACCTTGGACCTTGGACTTTGGACTCTTAGTCTTGTCATTGGTCATTGGGAATTGGACATTGAACATTTCGGCTTGTGTTCGGGCGGCAGGGTGTTGCCCGTGAAACGGAAACGTGTGATCAGGAGAAAAGTTTATGGCCGGAGTTACTACTTCGACGAACGTTGAGGACCTCGCGGACCTGTCGGCAAGGCTTACGCACCGGTTCAAACCGGGGTTCATGGAAGTGCTCAACGACGAAACGACACTGTGGAATCTTCTGCCCAAGAACCGGGCGGTCGGCCCGCTGGTGGAGTGGAAATGCCATTACGGCCGCAATACCGGGGGCGGCGCCGTTGCCGAGACGGATTCCCCCGGCAACGCGGGCAGCCAGGCGTTCATCACCCTCTACGCCAACTACGCGATCTACCTGAAGCCGGTTGAGATATCGGACTTCATGCTGGCGAAAGACGCGGCCGCGGGGCGTGGGGCCGCTCGCATCTGGGCGGATGAAACGGCCAGGGCAGCGGGCGACATGAAGCAGGACATCGAAAAGGACCTGTGGGGCGCGCAGTCGGACGACTCGTGCCTCGGCATCCTCGACGCCCTGGACGACGGTTCCACCGTGGCCAATTACGGCGGAAAGGCGCGGGCCGACTACCCGTTCCTGCAGTCGGTTTTCCAGGACAACAGCGGAACCCCGCGCGACCTCACGCTTGCGCTGCTGCGCGGCCTGTCGCGGGAAATCCGCCACGGCACCGGCAGCGACATCGTCGGCAACGAGGCCACTTTCTATGCGGAAGACCAGGGCGGCGGCAAGATAGACGTGCTGCTGGCCTGCCCGGACCTCGAAGACACCTACGAGTCGCTGGTGACAGCCAACAGCCGGTATCCGATCCCTCCCGCCAGCGATGCGGCGGCCGATCCGGGCCTCACCGACCTTGTCTACAAGAAGGCCCCGGTGATAGCCTCGCGGTTCGCACCCACGGGCAGCATCTATGCGCTTGATCTTTCGACCTGGTCGATCGAGATCCTGCCGCAGGTGCTCAGGACGGCCGACGGGCAGGAGTTCGAGACCGACTTCGCGCTCGTCGTTGAAGGCCGGAGCGGGCAGAGCATAAAGGCGTTCTGGAGGGTCTACTTCCAGCTTGTGTCCTTCAAGCCGTTCCGCAACGGCGTGCTCACAGACCTCAACTGACAGACACCCGCGGGGGCGGAGCGCCGCTCCGCCCCCGCGACGGCGAAAGGATGAATTATGAGTTATGGGTCACGACTGACGACTGCTTGCCCGCCAAAGCCCGGCGGCGGCGGGAACGACTGAAAGGAGGCCGCAACAGATGATCACCCAAGTGACGGCTCTCGGGAATTTCGTTCGCATCAATATTGCATGCACTGACCAGGAAGGGGCGGCGGCGGATCCGTCCTCGGCGGAAGCGAATTTTTACAAGGTCTCGGATAACGACGGAAGCCTTTCCCTTTACACCGACGTCGGTACTAACGGTGTGATCACACTGGTCAAGCAAGACAGTGAGGACGGCTTCTACGGGGCGGCGGTAGACGTCGACGATCTCGACGAAGGGCAGTACGTTGTGCTGTTTAAGGTGACGATCGACGAGATCGATTCGATCGGGGTAGACTACCTGGCGGTCGGCGAGGACCCTCACCTGCGTGCGTGCGTGGCCAACGCCGTTTACTCAAACTCGTCGGACACCCTCACGGTGAACGCATGGGTTATCGAACACGGCAGCATGGTGACGAGCCCGGTCGATTGCGAATTCACGCTCTACGACGACTCGGGCGATGCGGTCTTCAGCCCGCTTACGAGCGACTCGGCGGACGACAACGGTGTTTTTCGGCTGACCAAGGCGGAGCCGGGCCTGGCGCACGACAAGTCGTATTACGGCAAGGTCGAAATCGACGACGGCTTCAACATTTTTACGGGCCTCGTGGGTCTTGTGACGGTGGAATAATGAACCTTATAAGCGCTGACGGACAAGTGATTTTCATGACCATCCACGGCAGCGGAGGCGGCTTGGCACTCGGCCTTACCGCCCCCGTGGTGCGAGTCGACGACGACGAAACCGGAGACTCGGTGACGTTCACTATGATAGCGAAACCGCCCGAAGCAGATTACGCCGAAACGCGGCTGTATCGCTATAACGAAGCCGCGGGGAGCTTCTCGATTCTCGATGCCGTCTTCCAGCCGGAAGACAGTCAGAAGGTTGTGGATGGCCTCACCAATATGCAGCTCTACGCTTGGCTGCCGGCGGCATTCGACATCGAGGGCAATTACATCCCGGCGGGCGTGCTGACGATGCGCGTGACCGATGGTTCCCTGGGCCTGGTGGAAGAAGCGAAGATGAGCCTGATCCAGGTGCTGCGTGAAGATCCGACGCTCGCCGCCTATCACCCGCAGTGGGGTGAGTCGGCCGAAAACAAATGTCACGTGTTCGACGGCGCAGTACCCGGCGGGCGGAGCACGGGCAGGGCGCCGTTCATCGAGGTCGAGACGGACAAGGTGGACGTGAGGTCGCCTTTCCACATGACGGCTCATTACAAGCTGGGGCTGGTGACGACCGGCGGCCTCGACGCCTTTGCGGACGATGTTGAGGGGACAATCCTGGCGCCCGAGAACAGGTCGCTCGACCTGCACAACGTGATGGGCCTGGGCCTCAGGCGGGGGCGGCCGGAGCGCGGCCATCCGCTAAAACGTCAGGAGATCATGGTGGAAGTGGACTTGGCAACTAAGGCTTGAGCAGAGCAGCGCACCGGCGCCGCTTCTTGAGGCAGGAGGATACTTGCGTTGAACGCTGATGTGAAGAAAGAGCTGGAGGCGGCGGAGAACCGCCTGGGTGAGCTGATGCTGGAGTACGACGAGCTGGAGGAGGCCAACCGGCGCCGCTGCAAGGAGCTGATACAACGTGTTGCGGACGGCGAGGTCCCCGAGGCAGAGCTGTTGTCGGCGCAGACGATCGCCGAATCGCGCGAAAACATCCAGCGCTCCGCGGTGATAAGCTACGAGGAGGAGATCGTGCGCCCGCTGCGCGCGCGGGTCCGGCGGCTCAACGTGAGCGAGTTTCAGAGGGAGGTGCAGCGGCTCGACAAGGAGTCGGCGGCGGCGCGGGGCCGCCTCGATGATTTCCTGACGACAGTGGCCGAGCGGGAGCGCGACCTGCGGGCAAAGGTGCACGAACTGGAGGAGGCCTCGGCCAGGCTCCAGCGCACGATCCGGAAAATGAATACGCAACCGCTGTAACGAATGTAGGGGCGGACGGCTTGTCCGCCCTCTTGGGGCACACAGGCCGTGTGCCCCTACAAAGTCGGAAGTCCGAGATCCATGTTGGCAGGCGACACAGTTCACAGGTGATTGTTTGGGGATGAACAATGATGTTTGAGGCGAAGTACAACTTGTTCGGCGCGTCGGTGGACGACGTGCTGGGGTATCTGCCGGGCGCAGGCTTCAGGGACGTCGCGACTGTTCGGCGCCAGATTCAGCAAGACAGCACGGACACGACAATCATCGTCGATTCCACGGTCGGGCTGCAGTCGGGCGATTACGTGCACGCGCCGATCTCGGAACACGACGAGGTCCGCGAGATCGACGAGATCGTATCGGCTACGAGCTTTTCGGTGACGCAGGCTTTTTCGGAAGCTCCGGACGCCGGAGACACGGTGGACAACGGGCCCGAATGCATCAGGCGAGAGCTGGTGCGGGCGGAAAGCTTCGTAACATCGAAGCTGCCGGAGCGCTGCCGTAAGCTGGTCGACCGCGTGGAAGGGGAAGTGATCGTCGACTCGGCCGAAGAAGCTCAGGACTCGGCCGCGCTGGGCCTGGCGACCGCGAGCAACGTGAAGCTGTATAAGAATTTTGCGGGAATGCTCAACGAGCTCGGCCCCGAGGATGAGCTGGCCGACACGGCCTGGTCGCTCGACGGGCAGGATGTAACGTTCGACCCGGCGCTGGTCGAGGGAGACCGCGTGCTCGCATCGTACGACGTGACCATCGCAACTATCTGCATCTTGCGGACGCTGCTGACGGACCTCGCGACGTTTCGGGTCGGACGATCCCTGATAGCGCAGTTCGACCGGGTTACGCCCGAGTGGCTGCTGAGCTTTCGCGACCGCGGCGAGAAAACGCTGGAAGAAATATTCTCGACGGGGCGCGGTATCGGCGAACTCGACGCACTGAGGCTGTATGAGGACTGGGAGCGGCCCGGTCGCGGCATCCGGTGCGGCGTGGTAGAGAAGAACTGACAGGCGGACAGCCGGAGGACAAAAATGGCGGCGACGGCGACTTTCAATTCGGTGGCAATCGGCGACAGCGTCACCAACGTGTCGTCGGGCAATATCTCACGCGAGGTTGTGATCGACTCGGTGCTGGACATCGACGGCGTGGTAACTCGCAACCGCGGCGGCGGGGTGCAGTGGATCGTGGTCGAGGCATATCGCGAGTGCGCGGACTTTGTTCAGCGACTGGGCTACGTGGAGGGCCTGTATGACAATCTGGGCAACGCGAAGGCCACGCTGAGGGTAACGGGCGAGGGCGGGCAGAAGACGTGGACGGGCTGCCTGCTCACGGAGATCAAGGAGCTGGAATCGGCCGGCGCGTATGTTAAGTTTCAGTGCAAGTTCGTTAAGTAAAAGCTGAGCCGGCAAAGCCGGGAAGGAAAAGGGGAGACTGATGAGTCTGACGTTGAAACGCGGCGACGTTGAGCAAGATCCGGAGACCACCGGTCATGAGCTTCAACGCCTCACGCATTCGTTTCTGCGGCCGTTCGGATTGGCCATTCGGCGCGCAATACCCTTCGACGACGACGAGGTGTGGCAGAATGAAGACGCATTTACCCTCGAGGACTTCACCGAAGGGCAGCTTTTCGACGGCGTGCTGAAAAGCAACCGTCGCGACGGCTCAACCCGCCGCGACGACACGTCTTACGAGACGGTCGGCCTCGAGGCGAAGGCCGAGCGCATTGTGTTTCAAACCGAGCACTCGGCGCGCGTGGTCTACAACGCAACATCCGAAGACGCCGCGATGGGTGACTACGACTCCGACCGCGTGGAGATGACCGTCGGGGAGATTCTCGCCGAGGTGCTCGACACAATGCGGACGGAACTCAGCGGCATCCTCGGCGATGGGACCGAGGAAAGCGGGTACGATTCCGATGAACTCGACATGCTCACGGTCGTGCCGCCGAAGACGGTTTTCAACGGATGCACGATTCCCGAGTGCATCAAGCTGCTGATGCGGCACCATCCGCAGTTCGGGGCGTATCTCGATCCCGCGGCGCACGAACTGCGCGTGGTGGACCTTTCGGACCTGCAAGAAAAGACGATAACCGTCGGCACCGACGCCGTGATCGCGGCCCACCTCGATTTTTCGACGGAAGATTGCTTCACGGCGTGCAAGGTGGAGGGGGCGGGCGAGCTGATCGACAGGGAAGTGGAGCTCGACACCGCCTGGGATCGCCAACTGGAGGCGGACTGGACGCTCCAGAAAGCTTACGAGGAGCCGGACACCTACGGCCGCGTGTGGCGAAGGTTTGCCTGCCCCGACACCAACCTGGCGCCGTACAGGGCCGTGGGCGATTCGCCCAGGATTCTCGTCCATATCGACAACGAATGGCAAGAACTCCACATTGTGCTGACCGACTGGGCCGACGTAGACTACGAAGCGGGCGAGATCGAACTGCCCTGGCTGGCCCGACAGTGGAACTCGCAGGCACAAAGCTGGGCCGACGCATCGGTGTCGATGCGATACACCTATCGCTACGGACCGATAACGGCTCGATGGCCGGCACAGGGCTACACCGGCACAGCCTACACCAACCGCGGCCTTCAGCGCGAGAAGGTGATCATAGATCACGACGCCATGCGCATCACCGTGGAAGGGAAGATCGACAGGATCGAGTCGACCACCTTGTTTCGCGATTTCCTGATCGGCCTGAAGCCGGGCGAGCTTGTGGGCAAAGAGATTTCCTTTCGCACGGACCCCACGCGCTTCACGATCGTGTCTAACGACAAGAACCTGATCGAGATAGACGGCGAGCCCACTCCTCCGCTCGCGCCGGGGCACGCCATCACGATTTATGTCCGGGACGACGCCGAGCAGATCTACGAGGGCGAGACGATCTCGAAAATGGAGCTGCGGGCGCGGGAGTGGCTGAAAGCGCACAAGGATGAGAAATACAATGGCGAGGTTCCGCTGTCGGGCATCGACCTTTCGGTGAAGCTCGGGCAGAAAATCAGCTTTGCGGGCACGAATAACTCGTTTTACGATACGCTGGGCGCCACGCTGATCGAGGTGGTTCACAACTTCGAGCACGACCGCACCGAGCTTGTGCTCACCAGCGAACGGACACTCGGCGGCCAGAAGGTATGGGAGGAGCGCTACCGCCGGATCGTCGCCGAGCAGGAGCGCCTCAACATGGAGAGCGAGCTCAAACTTCTGCGCCGGGCGGTGGTCAAACGGCACCCGTTGCTGTTCGACGGCGACCGCGACTCGCGCCTCGCCTCGGCGCCGGAAGCGCCGCTCAAGAGCATCGGCAAGTACGGCGACGCCACGCTGCTGCTGGGCCACGCGAAGCTCGAAGAAGATGACAACTCCTATCCTTCCCTGCTGATAACGCCCGACGAAGGGCACAATTCTCTGGAGCTGAGCGCGAACTTCGGCGAGGCGGACGTCATCGACGATGTGTCGCTCAATAACGCCGTCAAGGGCAGCACTAATCGTGTTGCCGATGCGGGTCACCGGCACGTGCTTGCGTTCGACACGACCCTCCGGGCGTCGGGGGGCGGCCACACGCTCAGCCACGCCTACAAAGACGCCTTCGAACCCGGGGAGGAAGTGTCGGGCCACCTGGAGATAACGTGGGATACCATCCACGGCCACCTGCTGAGCGTAACGACGCAGGGGTGAAAACAATGAACAATCAAAAATGCAAAATGAAAAACCACCGGAGGTTGATATGCGGTTCGTTTTCTTTTCGCTGCGGCATGATCCGAACGGCGGGTGCCGGCTGCAGATCGACTTGATGAATGCTCTGGCCGAACGCGGGCACGAGGTGTATTATGCGCTGCCGTTTTTTCTCGTGAAGAGGCCGTTCTGGACGCCCTGCCTTGCGCAGAGGGTCTCGGCCATGCGCGCTCCGAAGATGGGGCGCTTCGATGCGGCGTTTTTCAACTATACGGATGCGTACACGCCGGGCTACCCGCTCACGCCGTTGGTGAAGGCTTGCGACGCGGCACGGCGGTTTTTTGTTCTGCGGTCTTTTCTTCCGGGCCACATTGCGATTGCCCGCGACGAGAAGATCGAGAAGATCGCGACGTCGCGGAGCATGTTCGAGCAGGCGAGCTTCTACGGCGGGCCGGTGCACAAGATTTTCGGCGGGGTGAACCTCAGCCGTTTCCGTCCGAAAGCCGCAAAGCGTCCTGAGAATGAACGGCCGCGGGTCCTGATTCGCGACACGCTCGACACCATCAAGGGCACCGCAACGGTCCGCGAGGCACTGGAGATTGTCGCCGACCGGGGCCGGAGTTTTGATACCATCCGCCTGGGCGGCAGCGAACGGCAGGTCCGCGAACAGTATTGCAGCTCGGATGTTTTCGTGAGCGGCGAGATCGACTGGGGCTCGGGGTGGGGCAGCAGCGTGGCCGAAGCGATGGCGTCGGGCTGTGCCGTAGCATGCACGGATACCCCGGCGGTCAAGCATATCGCAGAAAACGAAGTGACCGCCCTGACCGCGCCTCCAGACGAGCCGGAAGCGATGGCGGATGCGATCGAAAGGCTGCTGGCCGATGCCGACCTGCGAAGAGCACTCGCCGATGCGGCCGCCCGGCGGATCGCGAATTACGGCACGGAGCGGATGGCGGAAAAGATCCTGAGATTGATGGCGTAGGTAAGAAGAGATTGACCGCAAAGGCGGTTGGGCCTTGTGATGAAAGGGAAAGCTATGATATTTGATGCAGCGTGGGATGCGTTGAAAACGGTGGCGTGTGTTGGGGCCGTGGGCTTTCTGGTCAGTTTTGCGACGGCGGCGTTGAAGCAGATGGGCCTCGTAAAGAAGATGCGACTGGAAGAACTTCTGGACCAGGCGGCGGAGCGAGTAGTGGCCTACGTGCAAGACATGGCCCGCCAGACGGGCGCCTCGGGCGCGAGGCAGCGCGAGCAGGCGATAAAGGCGCTGACGGAGAAAGCAGGCGTGGACGAGCGCGAGGCGGAGGAGCGAATCCGCGCGGCGTATCAGAAGATGAAAAAGAAATAGGTTCAGGGTCCAAAGTCCAGGGTCCAAAGTCTGAGGTCCGAAGTCTGAGGTCCGAAGGACCGGCGTCGGAAGAACCCAAATCGAAAGGGGCGTGGCTTGATTGTGAGCCGCGCCTTTTTTCATTGTGTGCCCGGCAGGGCACACTCACTTGGAGGTGGAAGTCCTCTACAGACCCGACAGGGGGAACTGTTAGCCGAACGGCAAGGGTGTCCGCCGCGAGGCGGAATCTGAAGGAAGCCGCAGGC
>Ga0114922_10004000_pt1 | contig 13696 bp, 14 predicted proteins | sample AartaG_FD_100975 | JGI IMG/M metagenome (GOLD analysis project Ga0114922, IMG submission 100975) | Deep subsurface microbial communities from Aarhus Bay to uncover new lineages of life (NeLLi) - Aarhus_00045 metaG | ecosystem: Environmental > Aquatic > Marine > Oceanic > Sediment | place...
ATTGACACTTTGACGGTGATTGACGCTTTTGTAAAATTAAGCGTCAATCGCGAAATCACAGCATATATGGTCTTAATATAAATGTATATAGAATATATTTATGCTCTGGTTGACGATTTGACGGTATATATAACTATTTATAGAAAATAAAAAATATATATATATAGAGAGAGGTATAGTGACTTTTCACTGTCAAACCGTCAATCACACCACAAATATTATGATAATTATGAATATTAACACCATATATGCTCTTATTTGACGATTGACAGTAAAAACGGCAAATGATGTCAACCGTGTCAAACCGTCAATTCTTCCCTCCATACTTTTCTATCGTATCCAAACCCACCCATATTAGATTTCCCTTTTTCAAACATTACAATGCAACTCATTCCATACCATTTATATATTTTAGTCCAATACATTTTAGTAAGCCCATATCCGTTTTGATTCATAAGTTCTATTCTTTTATTTGTCAAATTACTAACCCCAATCAAATATGAAATCACACGAGGATTTAATTCAATCGATTTTTCAAATACTTTATCCAAAATAGAATAAGGTGGATTTGAGCATATAATATCGACTTGTCTTGTTTCTTCAAAAAAATCTTTCCCTTCCAATATTTCAGACCATATTTTTTTTTCATTTGGGAATTGATTATAGTAAGAACCGCTATTCTTAAATGGGTCAAACCAAATATCTTCTTCATTATACTCAATCATATCAATTTGTTTTTTCGATAAATCTAGTGGGGTGATGAATACATCATTTGCTTTTTCCCTTTTCTTAATAGAGTGTGAAATAGAAGAACTCATTTTTTTTATAATATATATATATTATTTAGAAATTATCTTTTACTAGATTTTTGTTCATATTCCTCTTCTTCTATTTGGTCTAATTCTGTTTGTGATATAAAATTAGGTAATACAGGCGATTCAACTTTGTATATGATCACAGTGTTATCTTGAATATCTGCTGGAATTAAATCAGATGTTAAAACATTAGTTTTAATTTGTGAAATTACAAAACCCTTAGTTGCTATAAATTTATAATCAGTAGCAAAACTAAATACAAAATCTCCAGAGCCATAGGCTCTATTCACTACAGCCATAATATTCCGTGGATTACTTTCTACATAATACTTTATTGCTGGTAAAATATCTGATTCAATTAACCAATATGGCGTAGCTAATTTTTCAGCTTTATTAGATGCTAAAATTTCAGCACTTGAACAAGCTATATTAATGTCTCTTACATTTCTTTGAAGTGATAAATTAAATGCTGGATAATTATTATCAGTAGTGTTTATTGAAATGTTTAATGATGTATCAATTCTCGGATTACATGTCATAGGATACGGAAAATATTGAGGATGTTTTGAAGGCAAATTACCTCTTAAAAATCTTTCTTGGAAAAAGACATTTGATAGACCCCATGTATTTATTAAATCTTGATAATCAAAGCCGATTCTATTTAATAAACTCCCATTAAATTTTGAATCTATATCATTTTGATCTTGTTCATTTATAGGTTGAAATATTTTATTTTTATCTTCAACATACAATTTATAAAAACCTAATCCACTCTGTGCATATTGATCAAATATTATTGGATTTAAACTAGGAGCATAAAAATTATATCCAGATATTATATCTTTATTAGATGTAAATACTTCTTGATCAGCATTTGGATTTTCATCTGTAGATCCCCATTCATTACCTATAAAATTACTCCAGTATGTATTTTTAAAACTGAATTTTGATCTATCCCCATTAAAAAATAAATTTATATTTGGAGCTCCTACATTTAAGCCTTTTATCATATCATTTAAAGTATGGACATTTCCACCTTTTATTACATCAGGACTTAAAAGCATAGAGGCATGAGCTTGATCTCTTGTAAATGTTGGATCAAAGACGCAGAATTGTCCAAAGCTCACAACATTATTAGGAATTGTTGTTTCTTCCATAATTATCCCAATAGTATAATAAGCACTGCCACCAGAATCAATAGTTTCAATAGCTATAATATTAATATCATATTTTTCACATATCTGAAATGAATTTAAATTTTGCCCATCTATATTAAAAGTGTATAAATTTCCAACAACACCAATGTCAGGGAGAGGGAGTGTATTTTCTAAGTATGTATTTTGTATATAATCAGGACCCTGATAGTATGATTTAATTTTAACATTAGTAGGCGAACATGTATTTGTTAATGGTTGTCCTTTAGCTGTTAATTTAGCATTATTATCGTAAGGGGCTGTATTCCCATCATCATATTTACCTATTGGGATAAGAGTAAAGAAATCATTTTTATCTTTAATCATTTCCTCTTGAGTTTTCTTTTGATTGGCTGGTATTGTATATCTCTTTTCAGCATGGATGAAATTAGCTAAGTTACTTATATTTTTGGTATTAAATTCTAAATTAGTAGCAAGGATATCCCCTGTTTGGACTGTGGTATCAGTCACATTACTCCTCAACTCTAATAAATTTATGATATCGCCTTGTGTTACATCAGCTATCCCAGTTTGGTCAAAATACCATTCATTTCTTTTTTGCCCACCATTAGGTAATTGAGCATGTAGCCTTGTTCCATAATACCAATAAAAAGGATTCTTAACACAAATATAATTAGAATAAGAAGAATAAAAATAAGTATTTGCTGGGTTGGCTGTTTTCCCGAAATATTGATTAGGTAATCCATTGATTGTAATAACAGAACCAGTTGATGAAGTTACTGTAGCTTGTTGGGTAACTGCTCCAGGGACTGCCGTATTTGTATTGTAATTTATTTCTACTTCATTCACTGGGTCTTGTTGAGCATTATTTGTATTAGGTGTTTTCATAGCACTTGTGAGATCAAAAGTCACCTTACTAGCTATATTTGTCGGAGTATTATAGCCAAAAGGAACTTCAAATTGTATATTTGTTGTCATTAAATTAAATACTTTATTACCAGTTCCTAAATTTTGATCATCTACAGTAGTTGATTTCATTGGGTCATATACATCATCGCCATCATCTCCAAAGGTCCCAATATATAATCTGGTTCCGCCATAAGTTTGAGTAACGAAAGAGTTTTTTGGTTCGTAGGTTGTATTGTGGTTTCTAACATATATATCAGGGTCGATATCTCCATAATTTAGATCAGCTTGTGTAGTATAAATATTCTGGGATCCACCAGAACCAGAATTATATTTTTGTGGTAAAACACAGGTATATCTGAAATTTTGGTGGATGTAGACCATAAATTGAACCATCATTTTATTAGTAGTATAATCATATCCCTTGACGACCTGAGGGATTTCAATTACATCTGCCCCCGTTCCAATTGTGGAAATGGCTATACCTTCAACCGAAATTAGGTCTCCTGGTTTGACAATTACACTCGGAATTTGATTTATAAAACTTCCATCAGTATCATTCCGAACTTCAGCAGATCCTTTATTCACATAGATCAATTGTGTATCCATAATTTTATTATATATTAGGTATATATAATAAAAATATAATAATTAAACTTGATTTATATTTCATCATCATCTTGATCAGATTCATATTCAGCATAATTGAAATTTCTGGCTTCTTTTATGTGTTTTTTCCAGTCTATTTCAGTTGTAAAATTTTGTATAATTCTGGCTGGGACTTCTCGAGGGTAAATTGTGATAAAACTAAATTTTTTATTAGCATATTTTTTATAGCAATACATCAAAGTTCCTCTATAGAGATCTCCAAGCTCTTCATCAATTTTTTCTAATTCTTTTTCATTATAAATTCCATTAAGCATAATCAAACATTTACAATTATTCCTTAGAATAGAATTACAAGCCCTGTAATTTTGAACTGATACAATTATATTAGCATTTAAATGTCTATTTCTGGTAGCATAATATGTTAAAGAACTTTTATTTTTCAATACATCCAAACCGACACTATCATCAATAACTAACATTATTTTTCCCCTTTCCTCCTTAGGTAAGATTAATTGGTTGGCTTTTATTTGGTCCAGAGTTTCATTTTTAAATGTATCAGAACAATTAAAATCTTCAATCATGAATCGAGCACTATCATCTAAATATATACTTGGAGACCAGATATAGACAGCATCAAAAGCCCCATTAGGTCTATTTTCAGATCTGCCCCACATATTTTTATTATATAATAAATTATTAATTAGTGTTGTTTTTCCTGTCCCTGTAGGAGCTACAATTATTATTAAAGACCCATTATTTCTTTGTATACAAGGTAAATTAGGATGATATTTTTCATTATCGTTGATCTGTATTGCTTTCACTGGTTTAATTTCTAATGATTTATCCATAAACTAATATATTATATTAATATATTATTTTAATTAATTATACTTAATAAAAAACGTTTCTGCTCTTCTTTCTATTGCCATACAATAAATGAATTGGATAATTCTCAGGGAAAGGGCTCGGCTTAGGCTGATTTTTCTTTTCTTCTTCTTTTTGTTTTTGTAATTGTTGTTTCATTGTTTCATATTTTAACATGTATTCACTGAATTGAGCAAAATCAATATTATTTGGTTTGTTTACTTTTTGAGTAACTTCTTTTCTTTGAAAATTATTTAATTTCGCTTTACTTTCTATTGCTATTCTTTCTTTTATTTGTGTATCTTCTTTTAATGTTCTTTCTTCTTCTAATTTTTTATTTTCCCAATATCTCTCACGAGCTTTTTCTCTATTTCTATCCTGGGTTGCTTTCCTCTTTTCTTCTCTTAATCTTTCTTTTTCTTGTTTCTCTAATTCCTTTTGTCTTAATTTTTCAAGTTTCTTTTTTTCCCTATATGTCATGGGTTTAATTGTTTCATCAATAATATCATTTTGCTCGTCTAATACATTTTCTTCGGGTATGGGTTTTAATCTAGCAGGTTCTTTTGGTTTTAATTTTGGTTTCATTGACTTGGGTTCTTTAAGTGTCTTAATAGGTTCATATTCGTCAAATACATCTTTATGAGAATTTTTTTTTTTAGTTGGAGCTATTTCAATTTCTTCTTCTGGTTCTGGTAGATTTTCTTCAGATTCTACTTTTTCTTCATCGCATATAACTAATTCATCTATATTAGGATTTATATTTAAATCGAATAAATCTCGAGTTTTTTTATCAAATTTTTCCATTTTTTTAAAAAAAGCTTAGATATTTTTTTTATTTTTTATTAAATTAAAAAAAACATCTTATAAACTAATTCATTATATATCATTATTGTTATTATTCTCCTTTAGAGATTCAATTAATTTCATTCTAGATGCGTGAGTTTTAGTTTTTAAGTGATTTGGTCTACATTGATTTATAACAGTTAAACCACAAGGGCATGTCCATTTTTTCTTTTGATATTTCCTTAGACTGGCTAACCATCTTTCTGGGTTTCTTTCTCTGTAGTTTTTATTGATTTCAGCTGAGGTCATTTTCATTTTATCTTATATAATAATATATAACATTCTTTTATATCATTTTAATATTATATAAAAATATAGTCTTAATATATATTTATATAATGATTAATTATACTAAAAAAGAATTAGTAGCAATAGTTCAATATTATTGTTTATTAAAGGGAATTGATTTAACTTATAATGATCTAAATAAATTTACAATTGCTGAATTAACTAAATTAGTTATATTATACAGAGATGATTAACTATCTAAATCCATTTCTTCATCTTCATCTGAATCAGAACCCCAACTAAAACAATCTTCTACAATAGTTTTCTTTTTGATATTTTCAAATGCTCCATATTTTTTATTAAACATTTTTCTTCTATTGTATTTATATAAATTTAACCTTTTCATTTCTGATATTATCCATTTCTTTTTATCTTCTAGGCTTTCAAAATCTTTTGGATATTGACTAACTATATCCCAAATACTTACAAAACCACCATTAGAAGGCTCATAATTATTATCTAACCAGTTATAAAATTTATCATTTTGTTTAATCAATTCTTTTGTATCTTCTTCAAATTCTTCTGGAAATTTAGGAAGACCCTTAGAAATAAATTTTTGTGAGTGATTCATCAATATCTCTATAAATGAATATTTTAAATTAACTAATTTATTACACAAGTCAGAATCCCTTTTAAATTTCAGTGAATCTAAATTATCTTCTTCTAACTCTAAAAATTGACTATTGAAACTGATATTTCTAATACTTCTATTTATACCTCCATCTTTACCAAAATTGACTCTATGATTTGAGACAATAAACATTTTAGATCTAATTGTAAGTAGTGTTTCAGTTCCAAATAATATTTCATTTTGAACTCCTCTACCATCTCTAAAATTCTTAATTAATTCTGTATCAATATTATTTTCTTTTGGTAATTCATTAAACCAAGCGATTCTAGCACCTGTAACAGTAGGCAAACTTTTATGAGATTTACCACATTTAACATCGAGCATTTTTGTATTTCCTTTTACACAATATATATTTTCAAAGATATCTGTTAATATTTCAAGAATTAAAGATTTACCATTGGAACCACAACCAAACATTACCCAGAACTCTTGAATTTTCCAAGAATAACCTAATAAAGCATATCCAAGGACACTTAATAAATAATTTCTATGATTTTCATCATTATTAGTAATTTTAATTAATTCATCTAATATATATTGTTTATCTTTTTCATTTACTTTTTCTTTTTTGTAATCATAAGAGAGAGTTTTCGTTAAATAATCTTCATAAGTAATATCCATTAATAAACCTGTTTCTAAATCAAGTAACCCATTTTTAAAAGCTATTACACCTAATTTTTGATCTAATTTTTCTATAAATTTATCATCTTGTAATAATCCTTTACAAGATATTTCCATACTTGAAATACTTGCCTCGACTCCTGTTTGTGCTTTCCCCCATGCTTTTTTGTTTTTAATAATTTCTTCAGCTTCATCATCAGGACCAATAGAAGAAGCCTTTTTAATTTGAACCTTAATTAAATTTAGAATATATACTAATAAACAATGTCTTATATTTGCTTTAACTTCCCATAAACAAGAATTCGGATTAAACACATACCATTGTTTTGATATATTTGAGTATCTCATAAACTCAAATAAAAATGGTTTAAGGTAACTCAATAAATCTGTTTTTAATTTTAATAATTCTAAAGTTATTATAGGTAATTTTTTCATATATTTTTCTTCATATAATTTATATTGTTCTTGGTTTTGTTTCAATATATTAACTATAATACCAATACTAACATTATTACTCGAATTTACCCAACTATTCCAATCTAATAAATTATTACACCCCTTATTATAATCTTTACTTAATTTACACCAATTATCAAATAAATTAAATTCATACCCATTATGAGCCAAAGAACTCCCAATTTTAAAATAAATATTCCAATCTACAAAATCATTTTTTAAGAAATTCATTAATAAATCTCTCATTTGTGAAGTTGGTATAGCAGACTCGTTAAAAGGTCTTTTTTTTGGTTTAACATTATTATCTACTATTTTATTATCTATAACTTTTTCTTTTTCTTTTTCTTCTTGATATTCATAATCTAATTTAGGACAATCATCAGAAACGAAAGTAATAAGATTATCCATTTCATTCCCATAAATTAATTTCATAATTCTTTCTGGCTCTTCTTCTTTATATGCGTTAATAGTTCTCATAAGTTGTCTTCCCTTAGAATAAACTGATGAATCAATCCCTAAAACATTTTCTTTTTTATTATTCCATTCAATGGGAATAATCTCTTTTAATTCAACTTTTATTTTTTCTGATAAAACATTTTCAACATATTGTTTAGTAAGTTGAGTATCTTCAGAATAATAATTAAATGTAACATGAAACGAGGAAAAAATCCCCTTTTTAGAATTATATTTTGATCCATTTAAAATACCTACAACATTATTCATCCCCTTTAATTTATTCTTAATTTCTTTCTTTTTAATTTTAAATTCTTCCTCACTTAATGAAGTGAATTTTCCATCAATGTCAATATATACTTTATGTTTTTGTTTTTGATAAATAACTTCATATAAACATTGTGGTTTATTAAAATTACTTAAACTTTTGCCGTAGTATATAAATCTAGGGTCTTCAAATTTATCTTCTCCGTCTTTTTTAGTAATATTAGTAGTTCTCGTAAATCTCATTTTTTTATATAATATATTATATATGTTATTTTTTTAAGCCATTTTATAAACGAATTAATTATATAATATATTATATAATTTATTAATATTACCATCCCAGAGAAACAGTTGAATGAGGCATATCATAAGTATCTATAGAAGGGGTTACAGCATAACCTTTTTGAGCCAAAGTTTTGGGTTGAGTTGGGATAACAGCTTGAGGAGCATTAACACTTGCTGTATGACCTAAGACTTCTCTGTCAAATATATCACCAATTGACTTAGCTCCTTCAAAGAGAGTCCAAATATCAAGACCAGCTTCTAAAACCCCAGCTAATGGAGCCAATACACCTGTAGAAGCTAAACCAGCTACAGCAACTTGACCACCTACTTCTTCAGCACCTTTCTCTGCTATCTCTTTACCAGCTACTTCTCCTACTTCCCCAGCAACTTCCCCCGCATCTTTGGCACCTCCTGCTAAGTCAGGGGATGTAATTTTTTCCCCTTCTTCAGCAACTGCTGAAGCAGATTGTTTTTCAATATTTACTTTACCTGCTTCTTTAGGGTCGGGGGTAATTATTTGTCTTTCATACATTTGTCCTGCTTGTCTTTGAGCTAAATTATTTTCCCTTATATTTTGTATCTCTTCTAATTCAGGATCGGCATTTAATCTATTTTGATAAGCTAATTGAGATCCCGATTGAGATGCTAAAGGAGGAGGTATATTTTTACCCGCATTAAAAATACTATCAATTGCTTCACTACCTTTTTCTTTAGCCCCTTCTAAAACTTCATCTAAGCCTTTCCCTGCTGTTTTATCTATATCTTGAATGGTGGTATTAGCATAAGGTATTTTAGCTTTATAAACACTAGGACCATATTTTTTTAATAGGTCTTTAGTTGTTTTTAATCCAAATTCCTCCCCAATGTTCTTTAAGTCCCCTAAAGTTTTTGCTTGTCCTGCTTGGACTTGTAACTCTTTGTTTAAACCTTCTGCTTGTGATTTAATTCCCTTGTATTGTCTAATTTCGTCATTTATTAATCTACTTGAATCGGCATAAGCTCCAAAACCTAACATTAATTATATATATATATATTTATAAATAATTAATTTTATTTTAATTTTTAATTATCTTATTAATGCTTTTTCAAAAGCATAGGCAAAAGGGGTTAAAGGGGATTACATCCCCTGTTCAGTTTCAATTTTTCTCAAATCAGCTCCTATATTAATATTAATCGCATTATTATTTTTCATTTCTTGCTCTTGTTTAGTATTTAATGTTGTAGTGACTTCTACACTACTACTATCATCATTTTTATCTCCCTTTAAACAATCAATTATTTTACTTAAACAGCATTCAGAAGTTTCGAAGGTTTTAACTAAACAATCAGTAATACTATTTCCCTGAAATTGTCTTAAAAAAGGTAATGCCTCTGATATTATAAAAGCTGAACCTATTACACATAAACTAACAATATAATCTATACAAGTTTGCTCTAAAGATGGACATCCTTCTTTCACAACCTCGAGAATCAAATCTGTATTATTACTCATTTATATATATTAATTTATATTATTATTATTATTTAATTTTATTAAGTCCATAAAACACGCCAACTGAACATCATCGGACTATAATATTTACTAAATTCTGCCTTTTGTTTTAATCCACTAAATCTTGCTCTAAATTGTCTTCTCTTGTTTTTATCTAATGTGTCTTTTGATTTATATAACCCTAATGCCGTATCTCGGTATTGGGGTAAATTTCTATCTCCGAATGGGACTTTGACCTCTCTTTTCGTTTCTCTATTCTGTAATATTGCATTATACTTCTTGGGATAAGAACCCTTTTCAAATCGAATAAACTTATAAAGCTTCTTTTCATATTTAACCATATATATAATTATAATTAATATAAAATTATTTTATAAATTATAATTATATGGATTTCATTCAAATATTGAGTAAAGAGCAAGAAACAAAACAAGACCAACAATCTAAAATACTATCTGCTAAAAAAGGTAAGAAAAAAAAACAACAATATAAAAGAAATTTAAAGCGGGTTCAAAGAGCTTATTTTGTAGATGTGGTTGAAAAAAAAAAATATTATGATGATAATTTCTTAGATCAGGTTTATGATTGGTATTTTATTGATAATAAAAACGCTTTTCCAAAAGCGTAAGCAAAAGGGGTTAAAGGGGATTACATCCCCTAATTTAACTACTTTTATCTTTATCTTTATTTTTTTTTAATTGTGTAAAATTCTCATATACTCGGATCATATTATTGGCTTTGTCTTTATCTTTAAATTGTCTTCTAGATAAAACTTTTGTATCTAAATTTTTAATTTGGTATTTTCCGCTTTCTTTATTTAATTCAGCTTTCCACGGCATTTTAATATATATATATAATTAAATATATTTTATATATATATTAAACTAACTTAAATTATTTTAAATTATATTTTTTATTTCTTTGTTCTAAAATTTTATAGAGTATTTGTAACTCTTCATCTAAGCTTTTCTTTCTATCTTCCCACAATTTTAATTGATATTTATCTGTATTAAGTTGTAAATTATCCTCAACTATTTCCCTATATTTTTTAATTTCTTTTTGTGCTTCTGCTAGTAATTTTATTAAAACTTTTACTTGATGAGTGTTTTCCATATTATATTATAAATTAATAACATAATATTTCTTTATATTATTTTAATAATGGAATTAATCAAGGACCTCTACCAATCCGTTATTAATGTTCATAATCTTTTGATATAGGCAGAAGAATCTAACAGTTCTATCAGAAAGTTTATTTGGACTTGCTCCAGTTCCATCATCCTCCCCTGTAAGTTTACCAGTTTCAGTATATATAACAGGTTGAATACCCATCAGATGTCCTTGTCCATACATATTTTCAATCTTCAAACCCAACCAATTTTGTTTCCCAGTTTCATTATTTTGAATATGGCTATTACACAATCTATTAGTAATATTAGAATCATTAGGCAAAGTCATAACACCCGTGCTTTGATCTGCTTGATTAAAGAATGAGTATAAACTACTTGAAAGAACCATTGGAATCCCTTCAGTTTCATCAGCTTCTTGTCTCTGAAGAGCAACATTTTTAAGAGGTAAAGAATATACATTTTTAGAGTCAATTCTAAAGTTATAATCAATACCAGTTCTCAAAGCTACAGAATTATAATACCCGCATGTAAGTGTTTGAACAACTCCAGTTAGTTCCGATGCTTTTTGAACAATAATCCTCTTAATTCTTTTCCCAGCCAAAGGAATTTGGAAATCATGAGAAGTTATACCACTTGTCTCATCATATTGTAAAAAGTTTGTTTGAGTAATAACATCATCATACGGAATAGAATAACCTCCTCTACTCATAATTTGATCTTCTATTTCCCCCATTAATCCAGGATAAAATAATGTATCCATTACAATGAAACATTCATCTTCTAGTATAGTAGATTTACAATTATCTTTGTTAACAGCAATACTATCAGCATCTAATCTATTATACATAAATCTATGTCCCCAAGTATTGGGAGCCCATTCAATATGAAGAGCAACTTCTTGATTAATAGCAAATAAAGGCAATTGAAGACCTACAAGAACGGGGCAAAGTTGTGCTAGTGCTATAAGCTGTGCTGGAGCTCTTGAAGGTTCCCAAGGAATTAATCTTTTTGCTTTATCATTACTAGCAGTAAAACTTGCTACTTGTTGACCCCAAGTGTTAAAAGTGTTAGTCGATGTATTATAATTTGATCCATACTCAGAGCTTTCTCTACCAATGACACCGTAAGGAGGAGCAAATCCTCTTGCTCTTTTATCTGTCGCCGTATTAGTTCCAGAAATTAACCCAGCAGAACCAACAAAAACATCATTACCAGATTGATGAGGAATAGCAACACCTTCTTTATAGGCATTAGAATAATGGTGACGCTTCCAAGTGTTATATTGACCAACCTCTCTAAGGTCAGAAATTTCTCTACCTCCAATAGTGAGATATGCTCTTCTTATAAGAGCTAAAGCCCCTGTCGCAGTGGGATAATAACATTTAGTATCGGTTGTAGGTCTATCAGAGTTTACAACGATTTGAGAAACATGTAATTGTGAATTAGAATCTAGAATACCTTTTTTATCAAAAACAAATTTAGCATAATTTTGACTAAATGTAGTAGGCTGTAATATATCAGTTGATACAACTTGATTTACAGGTCTTTGTAAAGGTCCTACTTTAAGAATATCGGGCAATTGATTTGAAGCCATTTAATTTTATATATATTATATACATATAAAATTAAATTAAAAAAAATTAAACAAAAATAAAATTAAATTAAATTAACTCATTACACTTACTTGTCCATCTCTAAATACAATTGTGTTTTCATTCTGAACAAATAAAAATAAGGAATGAGGGGCAAAAGTTTGGTTTGGAACACCTGAGGGCATAGTGCTTTGAATTCTCAAAGCAAACGGCTCATTTCTGAAATCAATACCATTACTTAATTTATCATAATTAACTCCAATGTTATAATTTTGTTCATAATCTTCTTCTACAATAGAATATCTTACTCTATCAAATTTATTTGGAACACCATTTTGTAAAGGATTACTTAATTCAGTTTTCAAAGATTTCAAACAATTATGAAGATCCCATACATCTCTGATGGCATTCAATTCGGTCAAATTTTTAACTGAGTCGGCTGTTCCTTCTTCTTGTGTATCTTCTGATTTAATTTCAAAATCATAAGGAACTCTAATACCACTTTTTTGATAAGTAAAAGCTTGAATAGTTCTATTATTATTAAGAATTTGGTTACCATTTCTATAAAGTAGCTGAGGTGTCATACTACTATCATATTCAAAATTATTTAGCCATTCTGAGGGGATCATATTACCAACAATAGCCGTTGTTTTACTAGTATTAAATAATAATGACAAGTTATGTTGATTTGATACAACAACATTATAAAAACTAGAATAAGTTTTATAAGACATTTGCCCGACTTTATTCATCGCCATAGCTTCTTGAGTTTTAGCATCAGGGACTTCAGTCTCTACTGAAAGAACTAGGTCTTTCCATTCGTAATATGCTCCATCAATACCAGTAGCAGTTTGATTATACCAATAGTTATTAGAAAGAACAAAGTTAGAAGGGGCTAAAGTAAGGGTAATAACAAGACCTTCTACAAGATTCATATCAATAGGGTCAGCTTGGAAAAATCCATCTAGGACAGGAATAGAAAAAGCTTGATCTTTATCACATTTTTTTGCTTGAGTAATTTGTTTACCAGCACCATATTCTTCATCAGATCCATTAATATAATTATTAAAGGATTGATTAAGAGGAACTATTGAAGATAAAAGCCTATTGTAATTTTTGACATTAGAATAAGTAGCACCTTTAAGATTTTGAATTGAAAGAGTATCAATACAGGAATTGACACCAATTCTACCATCAATAAAAATAGCATTATCAGCAGGGGTATCTGCTAACCAGTTATTAACATTAGCAGGACGATTCCCATTAGATTTAAAAACTGAGAAAGTCCCA
>Ga0114922_10004001_pt1 | contig 13696 bp, 6 predicted proteins | sample AartaG_FD_100975 | JGI IMG/M metagenome (GOLD analysis project Ga0114922, IMG submission 100975) | Deep subsurface microbial communities from Aarhus Bay to uncover new lineages of life (NeLLi) - Aarhus_00045 metaG | ecosystem: Environmental > Aquatic > Marine > Oceanic > Sediment | place: Aarhus...
AGGCTTCCAGCCTGCCGGCAGGCCCGCCGTCGCCAAGGCTATGGCGGCTAAACTGGAAGCCTGCCTCACGCCTACTTGCAGTGGCTTGCTGGTGCGTGGCCGCTGGCGTAGGTCTCAGCATTGCACTCTGGCTTATGTCAACGGTCGTGGAGCGCTCCCTTGCGGGCCTTACGCTGGGGGCTGAGGTGGGTTTGGGGTTCGCAGTGGTTGTGCTGCTGGCGTGGCTCTGGGGCGCAGAGGCGAGTGGCGAGTAACGGCAAGGACGACGGGCAAGCGTCAATCGGCAACCGTCAATCGGGAACGACGGATGACGGTTGACCTATGACGGTCGTTAGCTGCTCCGCTAGCTGTCCTCAGGGGGCGCCATCACGTCCCGGGGCTGAGGTAGGACGGTAACCTCCTGGTCGGCCAGTTGGCCCATCGGAATCTCGTATGCACGCCCCACATCCGAGTGGCCGAGCTTCTCGAGGGCCTCGCCGGCTTGCGTGCGCGCGAAGGTAGCTGCGTGGCCGCTCCCCAGCGTGGCGCTCTTGGCCGTCTTTAGGGCTGGGATCGCCTCACGGTCGCCGATCTCGCCCAGCATCCAGACAGCCCGCGCGCGCACGCGCTCGGGCAGGTGCACGTTGTTGCCCAGCGACGCGATACCCTCGATGATGGGATCCGGCTTCTCATCCGTCTTCAGCTCGCGTCCCTTCTTCACCAGCGCCACGGCCGCCATGTCCATCAGTTCCTCGTCGTCCTCGAACACCTCATTGAGCGCGACCACAGTGCGTAGGTCGTCCAGGTTTGCGAGGCGAATCACCGCGGCCTCGCGCGTTTCGAAGTCCTCCGCCTCAATGTCCTCGACCAGTCTCTCCATCGGATCTATGGCACAGCCGCTCCCACCCAACATAACCAGCGCTGCGACCGCTGCGGCCGAGAGCACTTGTGAGTATCGCATTTTTTCTAGAAACCTCCGAATTCTGAGCATCTGACTGGTGAGGGCACCTGTCCTACTTGCGCGTCAGCCGCCCAGGCCGGTACTCGCGGCCGTCTCTTGCGCGGCCTCCCTCACCCAGTAGTGCTCATCGTTCTTGGCGTCCTCAATTGCTCGGGCCACCCCATCCTCCACACTGTCGGGAATACGCATCAGCCCGAGTGCGTGGGTGGCCGCGATTCTGACGTTGCCGTTCTCGTCGTCGAGTGCATCAATCAAGATGCCCGCGGCAGTTGCGGACAGCTCATCGTCCTGCGTCGGCCTCACGAGGTCCGTGATGGCATAGCAGGCCACGCGGCGCACGTCCGCGTTTGGCTCCTCTTCGGGGTCAATGCTCTCCTCGAGAACCATCAACGCCGAGCCGGCGGCCGTGGCGGCGGATTCCCCCTTGGAGTTCTTCACCCGCCCTGCGACCTCGACATCGGCCACGCCGCCCAGGGCGCCCAGGGCCGACACCGCGGTCGCTCGCAGTTGGGCGGTGTCGTCGGGCGGCACCTCCGCTCCCGCCTCGATCTCCTCCTCCGAGGGCGGTTGTGGCGGACGGTCGTTTGCCAGCTCAGACGCTTCGGGCAGATGGGGCCCGGAGTTGAGCAGCATCAGCGCCCTGAGCGCGGCCGTGCGCACCGGGATCTCCTCGTCCTCATTGCTGACCATCAGAGCCAGCCGGTCCGCCGCGCTTCGCGCGCCCAGCCTGCCCAGCGCGAGCGCCGCGTCCATCCGCACATCGTCGTAGTCATCAGTCAGTGCCTTCTGCAGCGCCTCCCTGGAGCGCTCCGTGGACACAGAGCCCAGCAGCACTGCGGCTCGCCAACGGACGGGGTCGTTCCCCCTCTCCAGATTGCGGATGAGCTCATCCTCGATGCTGCTTCCCCGCTCACGCAGGCCGGCCATGGCCTTCATCGCCTCGCCGTGGTCGTTCGAGTGCAGGAGGGTCAACAACTCCCTGGTTTCCCGCGCCTGCTGCCAACGCGTGATGGCGTAGACGCCGGCGATCACCACGATGACGACACTGACCAAGACAACCGTCCGTCTGTTCACATTTATCAACTCTCGTTCCGGTGCGTTTCTGCGGGCCGTGCTCCGTCGCCCGGCCTAGATCAGTGGTTTCAAGACCCCAGCCGACGGCATTGGCGGGCTGGAAGCCCGCCCTACGCGTAGTCTTGAAACAGCATCTAGAGGGTGGCCAGCAGTTCCTGCAAGATCGCGCGGCCGGCGGCGACCTTTTCGGGGGATGGCGGCTCCTCCATTTGGTCCAGGAAGTGCAGGGCCTGGGCATCTCCGATCAAGCTGAGCGCGGCGGCGCACCAGGCTCTCTTGTCCTCGGTCTCCGCGAGGGCTCGTGCTTCAAGCACTGGCTCGGTGGCAGGCTTGCCGATAGCGCCGAGTACTGCGGCTATCCAGGGCCTCAGCTCGGCGGGTGCCGTCTTGAGCTCCTCCAGGAGGGTGTCCACCGGCTGTCCGCCCATAAGGGAGAGGCCTGCCGCTGCCACCAGGCGCACCTCATCCGTGTCAGCGGTTGAGAAGAGTTCCAGCAGGAGCTTGCCGGCCTCCGACAGCTCGGCCTTGGCCGTGACCTCCTCTGCCTCGGCGACTCTGTGTCCTATGCGCCCGACGGCCTTCGCTGCCTCCTGGGCATACGGGTTGTCTGCGGTCAGCAGCGGCTTCAGAGCCTCAAGAGATGCCTCGGTGCCCACGTATCCCAGGGTGCTGACGGCTGCCCGCCGCAGTGTCGCCTTCTCATCATCGTCCTTGGCCGCTGCTTCCAGCAGCTCGCGAACCTTGGCGTCGTCGCCCAGGCCCTCTTCCTCCCCGATGCCTGCCACCTGAGCAAGGAGCCCGCCGCCGGCTGCTGAGGTATGCTCAGCCAGCAGCACCGCGGCGCGCCGAGCCGCGTTGGCGTCCTCGGCTTCAGCGAGCTTGGACAACTGCTGCCTGACGTCACCCAGTCGCCAGTCCTTGAGCACCCGCATTGCTGTCTCTCGCACGGCATCCGAGGGATCGAGCAGAGCCCCGGTCAGCACCTCGGTGGTGGCCGGATCGCCCACGCCGCTGAGGGCATCTATCACGGCCTCTCTCACGTGCGCTGAATCGGTCTTCGCGGCGGCTATCAGCGGCTTGCTTGCCTGCTTGGACTTGGTCATACCCAGGGCCCGTGCGGCGGCCGCCCTCGCTGAGGGGCTTGCGCTCCCGTCCGCCAGCAGCTTCGCGGTTGGCCCCACCGCATCGAACCCGATGTCACCGAGCGCAATGGCGCTCCACTCAACGACCTGCTCATTGTCCGCCCTCAGCTTCGCCGTGAGCGCAGCGACCGCGGGCTTGCCGACTCTCGCCAGGGCCTGCTCCGCCATGTAGGCCACCCGCGTGTTGGGGTGTCCCAGCGCCTCGATGAGGGTGGTCAGGGCGGGTTCGCCGATGCGCGCGAGAGCATCGCTCGCGGCGTAGTAGACGTGCCAGTCGCTGTCCGCCAGGGCGCGCGCGAGGGCCTCGAGCACGCGCGCGTCGGCGAGGTTGCGCAGCGCCTTGGCGGCTGCCTGTCTGACCTTGACCTCGGGATCGCCCAGCGCCTTGCCCAGCGGCACCACGGCATCGGTGCTGCCTATGGTCGCGATCGTCTTGGCTGCAACCAGGCGCACCTCCGGCTCGGGGTGGTCGAGGGCCGGGGTCAGGGGCGAGATGGAGGGTCGTCCGATTCTCTCCAGCGCGGTTGCCAGCTCCGCCGTGGCGCCCGCGCGGTTGGTCACGAGTGTCTTCGCCAGGGGTCCGGCGGCGGAGGGATCGCCGATCTCTCCGAGCGCCCTGGCAGCCGCTGCCTTGACCTCCGGCCGCTGGTCGGCCAGGCGAGCGATCAGCGGCAGCAGCGCTCCTCCCTCTCTGGCAACCTCAAGCAGGGGCCCCAGCGCGGCCGCTGCCTTGACCCGCACCGCCCAGCTCGGGTCGGTGTTCAGCAGCTTGATGAGCGGCGCTACCACCTGGGCGGCATCCTCTGCGGCCATGGGCGATATCCCGGTCTGATTGGCGATGCTGCCCAGGACCGTGGCCCCGGCACTGCGCACCTCCTGGTTGGGGTCGGTCAGGACCTCCTCCGTCACCGGGCCGAAGGCCACTACCTTCATCCCCACGAACGCCGACTGCGCGGCGGCCTTGGCCCGTTGGAAGGCTGCTGGCTCCTGATCGGGCCGGGGCTTGAGTTGCTTCATTATCTTGAGCAGCGGCTTCACCGCCGGCTCGCCTATGCCGGCCAGCGTTGAGGCCACCAGCCCACGCACAGCGTCATCGTACACGTCAATGAGCGGCATGAGCGACGCGACTGGCGGCTCTCCGATCGCGATCAGTGGAGCCTTGGCCCCGCCGCGCACGGCGCCGTCCTTGTCCTGCATAGCCTGCACCAGTGGGCCGATGGCCGTCTCGCCCATCGAGATCAGATACTGGTCCGCCGCTGCTGACACCGGCGCATCCAGCACGCCCTTGCTGGCGATGAGCTGGAAGAGGGCTTGCTCCGAGCCGATCATAGCGATCGTCCGCACCACCAGGTCCTGAGCCCATCGGGGGCGGTCCTCGAGGGCCTCGGCGAGCTTCTGCTTCTCTACGAGGGTCTCCACCGCCTTGACGCGGGCGGCCAGCGTGCCCGACGCAGCCCTCCCGACGAGCATATCCAGCTCATGCCGGCGATAGACCGCCAGGATAATGAGAGAGACGATCACCGCGATAATGACGATCCAGGTGATCTTCTGCCTGGTGTGTTCGTCCACTGGGTTCAACTCCTCTACCGACTTCCGACATCCGACTACCGACATCCGACACCTGGCCAGCGGACGGGTCGGGGACAGTCACCTTAGGTGACTGTCCCCCCTCTGTCCCCAGCGGAGCGGTTGCGCTCCGGATGCAGGGCAAGCCTGCGCTGGGAAAAGGGGAACCGTACAAACCCCAACGCCCGCCGGCGGCCTGTACAGGCACCGTTGCTCAGCGCCACGATCATAGGTTCCTCGTCGCCCCGCAGGATTCCTTCTACGGGCGCCGGACTCCTCCTGCCTCCCAGAAAATTATCTTCAACAGACCTGCCATGCGGCCGCGCACCGATGAAACACCACGGGCAACCCCGGGAAGCTCTCTCCCAGGTGCTCGGCGAAGTGCTCCAGGCCGGGGTCCTCGCTGATGGCGTGGCCGGTCTCGATCATCGGCACGCCGCAATCGGCTACCATGCGCATTGCGTACTCATCCGACTCGCCGGCGATGAACACGTCGGGGTCGTACTGCATCAGCGCGTTGAGGAAGCCCGAGTTGACGCTGAGGCCCAGACCTCCCCAGGGCAGTCCGACGCGGCAGACCTCGCGCTCCAGATCGCCCGTGACACGCACCGCCGCCAGCCCCGTGCGCTCCTTCACCTGCTCCACCAGATCTGCCAGCGGCACAGGCTCGATGTCGTATATCCGATGGTAGCCCTCTTTCACCGACGGCTCGGGCAGCCCCAGCAGCTCGGCGAAGTCGTCCAGAATGCAGAAGCGGTCCAGCATTCCGTGCGCGCGGTAGACCGTGATCTCGCCCTTGGTGAACAGCAATATCCTCCGGCGGTTGACGCGCCAGGTGAGGTACTTCTCCAGCCCCGGCTGCCGCGAGGAATACGGATAGTGCATCTCCTCGTGTGTGATCAGCAGGTTCAGCCCCTCCGCCATGCAGTGCTCGATGGCCTCCAGCGTGGCCATCCAAGTCACCAGCACGCCGCTGACCTCGGCCTGCGGGTCGCCCCACTTGAAGCCCTCATCGTTGCCCATCGGCGGCGCGAGCGCCTCGATGAACCGCGCGATCTCTGATGCCTGCATCTTCTCCCTCTCCTTATGCTCCGCGGCGTCGGCCTGACGGCACGGTTGTTTCGACGGGGCAGGCCTGTTCTCCTTGCTGCCGGTGCACAACGCTGGCCGCGCGCGTGCTCCGGGGGCAGCATCCAGGTCTGTGTTGGTGGCCGGCGATTCGTGCACGTGTTCTTTCCAGCCGAGGGCTTGCCCTCGGCGCGGAGCGCAAGCGCTCCGCTGGGAGGGGGGGCGGCGGCGCGTGCTCCTGTCGGGCCTCCGACGACTTGCTCTGGCCCGCCGACACCTGGTATTCACACGCCGTCCAGCGCGCGTGCCCCGGCGCTGGCAGGTGTCGCGGCTCCCGAGAGAGAATGACCGAAGGGCGGAAGCTGGAAGCTGGAAGCTGGAAGCGAGAAAGGACTGCGACCATTCTCGCCTGCGACACTCGGTTTGCTGTTGTCGTAGTCCAGCCTCTCGCGTCCAGCCTCCAGCCTCTGCCGTTCCCCATTCCCCGTTGAGGAGGCGCATACGATGATACGCGCAGAGTGGCAGAGCCCTGGCGCGAAGTACCTGGCGGCCCCGCCGCTGTTCGATCCTGCCCAGGGGCAGACCGTGAGAGAGCCTCTGGACTCCGGCCCGGGCTGGTGGGCGGGGGCGCCGAGCGCCCTCTACGATGCCGAGAGCGAGAAGTTCTACCTCTACTACCGCCTGCGCAAGCCGCGCGAGCTTGGTCGCGGCGTCAACTGCCGTCTCGCGGCCAGCGACGACGGCCTGCACTTCGAGGACATCTGGCAGGCCGACAAGGAGGCCCTGGACAGCCCCTCGGTCGAGAAGTCGTGCATCACCAGGGCCGCCGACGGCGCTTTTCGCCTGTACATCTCCTTCGTTGACGGGGAGACGAACAAGTGGCGCATTGACGTGATGGAGGCCGACCGCCCAGACGACTTCGACGCCTCCCGGCGCACCAAGGTCTTCACCGCCGATGACCTGGGCCTGGAGGGCATCAAGGACCCGGTTGTGCTCAGCATCGGCGGGCTGTATCACATGATCGTCAGCTACGCGCCCAGCGCCTCGGCTCCCTCCGAGGGGGAACGGGAGACGATGCACGCCACGGGCGACGTGTACAACACCGGGATCGTCAAGTCTCACACCGGCCTGGCGACCAGCGAGGACGGCCTGAGCTGGCGCTGGGAGGGCGACATCCTTTCGCCGCCCGACGAGGGCTGGGACTGCTACTGCACTCGCATCGGCTCGGTGCTCTATCAGCCGCCGGTCTTCCTCGGCTTCTACGACGGCAGCGCGAGCGTCGAGGAGAACTACGAGGAGAAGGCCGGCCTGGCGATCAGCTACGACCTCCGCTCCTGGCGGCGCATCACCACCGGCGGCCCGTGGGTGACCTCGCCGCACGGGTGCATTCGCTACATCGAGGTCGTCCCCGTGGATGACGCGGTGTACTACTACTACGAGTACACTCGTGAGGACGGCTCGCACGAGCTACGCGTCTGCACGGCGGGCAATGGGCAATAGGCAATGGGCAATGGGGAACGGCGTACGGCAGAGGCTGGAGGCTCGAAGCTGGAGGCCGTCCGTTTGCCGTTAGTCGGAAGTCGGTAGTCGGAAGTCGGAAGTCGGAAGTCGGTAGTCGGTAGTCGGATGTCGGTAGTCGGAAGTCGGTAGTCGGGAAATGCCGCCTATGCCCGAACAAGTGCTCCTCTGCGGCCCGGCAGGGTCAGGGAAGACCGACGCGGTCGTCAGCGAGTACCTCGAGCAGGTGCGCGCTGAGGGCGAAGACGCCGCCTTGCTGCTGCTGCCCACGCGGCTGGCCTGCGACCGCCTTCAGCAGCGCCTGATCGCCGAAGACCTCCTTCCGGGCCTCTTCGACCCCAGGATACTCACCTTCCCGCAACTGGCTGACCTCATCTTGCACGCGAACCACGAGGCGGTCGCGCAGATAAGCGCCTGGCAGCGCCAACTCCTGATGCGCTGGGTGGCGGCCGAACTCCGTGAGCAAGGCGCTCTGGGGGCCCTGGCGTCCCTGGCTGACTACCCCGGCTTCATCCGGACGCTCTGTGATCTGATTGACGAACTCAAGCGCGCCGCGGTGGACCCACCTCAGTTCCAGGCGGGCATCGCCGCGAGCGGCCTCGACGACGCGCGCAGCCACGAGTTGGCCCGCGTCTACGCCCTCTATCAGCACACTCTCCGGGAGCGGAACCTCTTCGATGAGGCCGGCAGATTCTGGTGGGCCCGCGACGTGCTGAGCCAGGGGCGCCGACGGCCCTTCGAGAGCCTGCGCACCGTCCTGGTTGACGGCTTCGAGGACTTCACCACCACCCAGCTCCAGGTGCTCGGGCTGCTGGCCCAGGGCACCGAGCGCCTGGTCATCACGCTCTGTCTCGAGGACGATGAGCGCCGACAGGAGCTCTTCCGCTCTCCCCGGCGAACCCGAGACCGCCTGCAAGAGATTTTCCCCGACGCCCGGGTTCAGTGGACGCCGGCTAGCTCGGACGACGGTGCGCTGACGGCGTGTCGGGCTGGAAGCCCGACCTACGCGGCGCTGCGCAGCAACCTGTTCGCCGAGGGTCACCTAGTACCAGTAGGGCGGGCTTCCAGCCCGCCGACGGCGGATTTCGAGGTCATCGAGACCTCGGGCCGTCGCGCCGAGGTGCAACAGATAGCGCATCGCGTCAAGACGCTGCTGTTGGATGGGGGCGCTCAACCCCATCAGGTGGCTGTCGTCGCGCGCGACCTGGCGAGCTACTCGCGGGCGCTCATCGAGGTGTTCGAGGAGGCGGGCCTGCCGCTGTATGTAGCGACGCCTGAGCCGGTGGGCGCGCGCCCGCCGGTGCAGGCGGCCCTCGACATCCTGCGCGTCCCTGCCAACGGCTACCAACGTGATGACGTGCTGCGGCTGCTCAAGTCCAACTACCTCGACCTGTCGCGCATTTGCCCGGACGCGGGCGTCACGCCCGACGAAGTCGAACGCCTGGCCTGCGAGGCCAACATCCTGGGCGGCAGAGAGCAGTGGCGCGAGCGCCTCCAGGTGTATCGCTCCCGCATCCAGGGGGAGCTGGCGACCCGCCGCCAGGGCGAGCGCGAAGAGGAGGAGCAGTGGTTCTCGGAGAGTGACGAGCAACTGGGCGCCGACCTCGCGGTGATCGAGCGTGCCCAGGTGCTTCTCGACGCGCTGTTCGCGAGCCTCGAGCGGCTGTCCTCTGTCGCCTCACCCGCCGAGCACGTTGAGAGCCTCGTTGCCCTGATGACGGACTTCGGCCTCCAGGCGCGGGTGGGCCAGGTGGACCGGGCCAGCGTGGCCGCCGCGAATGTGCGCGCCTTCGGGCGGTTCCTGGAGGGACTTCGCGAGCTGTGGGGCGCCGAGAAGCAGCTTGGGCTGAGCCGGCCGCTCACGCTGGACGAGTTCTACCGCGACGTGCTCGAGATGTCGCAGACCGTGCAGTACCAGCGTCACGGGGGCTCCGGTGGCCGGGTGCTGGGTGTGCGGGCCGATGATGCCAGGCAGTTGGACTTCGAGCACGTCTTCGTCGTCGGCCTGTGCGAGGGGGAGTTCCCGCGCACGCCGCGCGAGGAGGCCCTCTACAGCGACCAGGAGCGTAGGCAGCTAGGGCGCGCCGGGATAGCTCTGGAGCCTAAGGTGGACGAGCAGTATCGCGATGCCTTCCTCTTCTACTCAGTCGCCACCGCAGCGCACGCGCACCTTTGCCTCAGCTACCCCACGGTGGACCCTGAGGGCCGGGAGGTCATACGCTCGTACTACCTGGATGAGGTCGAGCGCTGCTTCGCGCGGCCCGTTGAGCCGCAACGCTACGATCTGGCGCACCTGGTGGCCGACTTCGGCGAGATCACCAACCCGCGCGAGCTGCTGGAACGGTCCTCGTTCGAGCTTTACGGCCGGGACCAGCTCATTGGCGAGCGCCGACTCGACTGGGGGCGCTCCGCCATCAACGTCGTGGCCGGATGCAGCGGGGAGCTTCTCAGGAACGTGCACGGGGCCACGCTGGTCGAGGACCGCCGCGATTCCCTGGAGCCTCCTGACGAGTACGACGGCGTGCTCTCGGCCGAGGCCGCCGTAGCACGGCTCGCCGAGCAGTTCGGCGTCGAGCATCCCTTCAGCGCGGCACAGCTTGCCGCCTACGGGCGATGTCCGTTCGCGTTCTTCTGCGAGCGCGTGCTCGAGTTGGAGGAGATGCAAACGCCCTCCGAAGAGGTGGAGGCGAGGCTCCTGGGGAGCCTCGTGCACCGCTGTCTGAGCAACTTCTTCACCCGCTGGCGGGAGCACAAAGAGAACGGCCGGCTCGAAGAGGGCGATCTGGACGCCGCGCGCGACCTTATGGACGCGATCATCAATGAGGTCTTCGAGGAGACTGTGCGCCGTGGTCACGTGGCCGACGAGGTGGTGTTCGCCATCTCGCGCGAGGAGGTGCGGCGCGACCTGCACCTCCTGCTGGGATACGAGATCACCGAGATGCAGGCCGACGGCGCGCGCCCCGCTCTCTTTGAGCAGGACTTCGGGATGGGGGCGGCCGAGAGACCCTCGTTGCTGGAGATCGGCGAGGGGGATGACGCCATCCGCCTGCGCGGCCGCGTTGACCGACTTGACCTCCTGCCCTCCGAGGACGCGATTCCGCACTTCGCGGTGTACGACTACAAGCTATCCGGTGGGCCTTCTGTGAGCGCCATCCGCAGCGGCGAGGACTTCCAATTGCCGGTCTATGCCCTCGCGGCTCGCGAACTCGTACTCCAGGACCCACGAGCTGTCTGCGAGAGATGGGCGTACTACAGGACCCGCCGGCCGCACAAGCTGGAGGGCAAGCCGGGCAAGGACGTGGACGAGTTGCTCGACGCGGCGATCCACCACGCGCTGGCACACGCCGGGGCGATCCGCGCCGGCATCTTCCAGCCTGCCCCTCAGGATTGCCGGTACTGCCAGTACCGGAGCGCCTGTCGCTACGGGGAACGCCGCCTGGCGAAGAAGGCGCCCCTCGGAGGTGATGGCAATGGCGGATGACGCTGTCCGCGAAGCCGTCACCGACATGGAGCACAACATCCTGATGACCAGCGGGGCCGGCTGCGGGAAGACCTACAGAATGGTCGAGCGCTACGTTCAAGTCCTGCGCCAGGGCGTTGCGGTGTCTCGCATCGTCGCGGTCACCTTCACCGAGAAGGCGGCCCAGGAGCTCAAGGGGCGTGTGCGCGAGAGATGCCGCGAGTTGGCCGACCGTGGCGCCGAGGAGGGCGTCAACTGGCAGCGCACCGCTCGGCGGCTCGAGATGGCGCCCATCGGCACGATTCACAGCTTCTGCGCGCGTCTGCTGCGGGAGAACGCGGTGGCGGCCGGCGTGGACCCGCAGTTCCGGTCCCTGGACGAGACGGAGCAGACCTTCTTGCTGCGGGACACCGTGCGCGACTGCCTGCTCCGGCGGCTACACGCTGACGAGCCTGCGGCGCACGCGGTCATCGCGGCTTTCGGATTGCCGGACGCGCAAAGGGTTCTGCGTGACCTCGTCAACAACCGCGAGCGCCGGCGCCAACTCCTGGACGATCCGCCCGAGCCTGCGGAGCTGCTGAACACCTGGCGGACGCTGGCCGAGCAAGCGACGGCCAGGCTCGTGCGTGACATCATGGGCAGCGACGAGTGGCACGAAGCCCTGACCGCACTCGAGTCCGTGACGCCCGCCGACGCCGAGGACAAGGCTGCCCAGCGCCAAGCCGAGTTCCTCGCCCACGCGCTTCAGGCGATGGACACTGCGCTTGCCACGGACGTGCGCGTGCGCGCTCTTCAGACCTGTCTGGAGCAAGGCAGCAAGAGAGTCGGCGCTAAGAAGAACTGGCCGGGGCGCGAGGACGACCTTGCGACCGTGAAGCACGGGCTTGCCCTCCTCGCTGATCTCAGGGCGCTCTACGCCAGGGAGCTGGGGCAGCTCTCGGAGGTTGAGGGCCAGGAGACCGCCGAGCTGGCGGCGGCAATCTGCCGCGAGGCAGCGGTCGCGGCGGAGGCTTACCGCGAGGCCAAGCGCGAGCGCTCCGCCCTCGATTTCGCGGACCTGCAGATCCTGGCGCGGGACCTGCTCGCAGGGAACCCCGACGTGCTTCGCCGCTGCCGGGACCGCTACCGACACCTCCTCGTTGACGAGTTCCAGGACACCAACGCGCTGCAAAAGGAGATCATCTGGCTCATCGCCGGCGGCAATGTCAGCGAGGGCGTGCCTCCGGCGGCAGGCAGGCTCTTCATCGTCGGCGATGCCAAGCAGTCCATCTACGGCTTTCGCGGCGCCGACGTCTCCGTCTTCAACGAGACGGCAAAGGAGTTCGCAGACGATCCCGCCTGCCGGGTGGTCAGTCTCGACGAGAGCCGCCGCAGTCACCCGTCGCTGGTCTCCTTTCACAACTCGCTCTTCAGTCACCCATCGGTGATGGGTGAGGACAACCCCGACCCTTACGAGGCCAGCTACGAGCCGTTGCGGGCGCATCGTCCGCCCCTGGCGGACCAGCCTGACGTGGAACTGCTGCTGGTGCCACCGCCCGAGGGTGTCGGGCTGGAAGCCCAACCTACGCGGGTCCCTGAGTTGCGCGAGGCTGAGGCGGAGGCGCTCGCTGCGCGCATTGCAGAGATCGTCGAGAACGGCGGACTCACCGTCTGCCCGGCCGGCGAGCAGGATGTAGGTCGGAGCTCCGGCTCCGACTCTGGCGAGCGCGAGCCCCGGCCGGCGTCTTTCGGCGATTTCGCTCTCCTCTTCGCAGCGATGACCGACGTCGGCCTCTACGAGGCCGCGCTGCGGCGCAGGGGGGTACCCTTCTACACGGTCGCGGGTCGCGGCTTCTATGCCCGGGATGAGATCCGCGATTGCCTGAGCCTGCTGCGCGTGCTTGAGAACGCGGCCGACGATCTTTCGCTGGCCGCCGTCCTGCGTTCGCCGTTCTTCGGCATCTCCGACGACAGCCTGTTCTGGCTGCGCCAGCCTGCGGAGCCTCCGGGTCAAGCGCCGCAGTCCCTGCTGACCGCCCTGCGCCAGGTGGCCGAGGGGAGCTTCCCCCATCAGGCTGAGCTTGACTCGGCGGAGACCGAGAAGGTCGTCCGCGCCTGGGAGACAGTATCCCGTCTGCGCGCCTGCAAGAATCAGATGAGCATCTCGGAGCTGGTCGAGCGGCTGCTGGCGGACACGGGCCTCACTGCCACGCTGCTGACTCAGTTCGCGGGCCGCCAGGCCGTGGCGAATCTGCGCAAGCTCACCGACCTGGCGCGCAGCTTCGAGGGCCGCGGACAGTTCAGCCTGCGGGAGTTCATTGACTACCTGGGCGATCTGGTCGTGACCGAGCATCACGAGGGTCTCGCGGCCGCGCACGAGGAGGCCGGCGACGTTGTGCAGCTTCTGACCGTGCACAAGGCCAAGGGGATGCAGTGGCCGATAGTCGTTGTGCCCGACCTGTCTCGAAGCCCGAGAAGCTCCGCTGAGATCGTAGCGGCGTCGGACGAGCTTGGTCCCATCCCGCGAGTCGAGATGGCCGACGGGGAGCGCAGATACGGCGCGGCAGGTCAACTCATCAGGCAACTCGGCGCGCGCCGAGAGGAGGCCGAGGCCCGGCGGCTGCTCTACGTCGCACTCACCCGCGCCGAAGACCACCTTATCCTCTCGAGTTCGGTGCAGGTCAGCAAACAAGGTGACTTCACGGGCGGGCGCTGGCTGCGCTGGATAGCGGAGGCGCTGGGCCTGGACCCGCAGGTTGAGGATGGCACTGAGCTGGTCCCGATGAAGCGGGACGACCCGACCTGGACCTGTGTCATCAGACGCCCCGAGGGAGGTGCTGTGGGGGCGGGGAGCGGAGCGGGAGCTCCGCCGGGTGAGCCGACGCGCCCCGCGTCGCCCCGATGGCCGGATCGGGGCGAGCTTGGCTGGCTTCCGGATGCCCTCGCCGC
>Ga0114922_10004003_pt1 | contig 13694 bp, 12 predicted proteins | sample AartaG_FD_100975 | JGI IMG/M metagenome (GOLD analysis project Ga0114922, IMG submission 100975) | Deep subsurface microbial communities from Aarhus Bay to uncover new lineages of life (NeLLi) - Aarhus_00045 metaG | ecosystem: Environmental > Aquatic > Marine > Oceanic > Sediment | place...
ATAATCCAAATAGAAAAAGCACTAACAAAACAACTTCACATGTTGCCATAGCTACGAGGGTGCTGATCGCAATGCCCCAATACCAGGGAATATCAGAGCTCAGAAACTGTCTGAAATCCTTCCAAGTAAGCACCTTATCGCTATTAGTAAGCCTGAGAACATCTTGTAGGAATTTCAAGTGCTTCCGCCACCTATTCGCTTGCTCAGATAGTCCTGCACTTCAAGCAGCATCTCAAGGAAGCCGGCCCGATTAACGGCTTTGTCTTCTAACTCCTCCAGAAAATAAATGATCCAATTGCTCCAATCCTCAGTATTGGGAATCAATTGCGCCAAGTCGCCAGCTGTGTCATTCAGCGCTTCCCGCAGGTCATCATTCATGCTCGTTTGAACGCCTCTTATTTATTTGTATTTGTTTAGGCAGTCAACAGGAATACACTTGTTATGAGGGTTTAGGTGGACCCAATATTCAGAAGCAAATTGTGCTTATGTCTGAACTGCCCCCAATATTTATACTGCTCACCACTTTCGTCCAACCTGTTGATTTTGGGAAGGTTGAGCCATAAATATTGCCGGAGCTGGTGGCCGGTAGCCGAGTGGACTGTGCCAACGGTAATAGGTCTGCTCGCTGACCTCTATCGACTTACATGCTTGAGCAATGGTTTGCCCTTGGCTGAGCAGTACCTCCGCCTCCCGCAGCTTTGTAATAATTTGTTCTGGAGATAAACGTTTTCTTGTTACAACACCTGCCTCCTTTGCCCCACAATACTATCTAATAAAGTGGATCAGTTTTTGGGGGGCAGGTCACTTGCAACCGAACCTTTCTCATTGAACATGAAAGAGTTAGGGAATAAACCACCTGATCTTTCTAGAAAACCTGAAAATTGGGATAAAGATTTGTTTGAATGGTGGCTTGAATTTTGGGGTAAAAAAAAAGGAAAGGCAAATTAACTCTTAAGAAGTGGATTTGTCCAAATTGCGATTTGAAAGTAAGGATAGGAATTAAAGGTAACCCTGAGCTTACTCACAATCCTTGTGGAGAGGTTTTAGTAAAAGCTGATGGTTTAAGTCACACAGTTAATAACGCTGATACAGAAACCAATTGGAAAAAAAACCAATGAAACTGAACAAAAATCGTCTGAACATGGAAATTAACCTGATGCACGATGAATTAATGGGTAGTCTATCCTGACTTGAGATTTCCACAATATTTTAAAAGCGATACCCCAAACGAGAGCCGACCCCAGCTCTCTTATGGGTACTTTGTATACCTGGTCGTGCAGTTCAATATAACGGCGAATTAGAAATTGCTCGAAAGTTTTGAAAAGCTTGAACAGTGAAAAAACCTTGAGGCTCATGACCCAGAAGGAGGAAGCGCCAGCCGGTAGTGCGATAGCCATCAGCCAAGCTACACTATCTGTAATGGTTGCCAGCCCGGCTGTAAAGAGTCTAAATGAGGGGGATGAACGTGGGGATAAAAAGACGAAGAAATCGGAAACTTAGATTTATTGGATCAGACGATCCCGAGAAGTAATTGGCTTTATGAACAATTACTCCTTACCTTAAAGGAAATTACGTTCTTAATAGCTTGTTTACAATTCAATCACAGCAGACAAATGCTTTGGTCGGTCAGGATTAAAACCTTTTGCCTTTGCTCGATAATATGCTAGTAGGTGAAATGGTGGTAGATATAGAGGTAAGCGAAGAAAATCATTGAAATCGCTCTTCAACTCTATTAGATAGTCTGGCTTCCATGCTATGGAGTATTTCTCTGCAACTACTAGCACCTTTGCTCCTAACGACTTCATATCTTCCAGGACACGAATTTCTTCATTAAAAGCAAAATCTGAAAGCAAGCCTGTTATTAGCGTTCGTTCATTAACAATTGACATAGGCCCATGACGGAATTCAAGGAAGTGGAATGGTTCTGTGTAAGAAAGTGAAGCTTCTTTGAGCTTAAGTGCAGCTTCACAGGCTATACCTTGTAGTGCCCCACCCCCAAGAAAGTAAAATTTGTCTATTTCCTGATTCTCTGCGATCCTTTTAATTATGTCAGATTTTTGGTCCATTAGATTTGATAATTTTTCCGGCAAATGCTGAATTCCCATACTAATCATATTGTCATTATTCAACGTGGCCACCAAAATCATAATAAGCAATAACATACTCGTGAATGATCGGGTTTGAATAACGCTCTTTTCTTTTGCTAGTGGAGCTGTTAATTTATAATCTGATGCTATCGCCATGGGACTTTGTGGATAGCATGTCACTGCTAGTATTGGTCCTCCGTTTACATCACGAAATCTTTCTAACGCTCTCAACGTTTCTGTAGTGGTTCCAGAGCGTGATATTACTACTAGCAAGGATCGTTCATTTGGGATTGAACCGGGATACAACCATACCTCAGATGAAGGTAAGGCACGAGATTGGATACCTGTTATTCGGGATAATGTAGCTGAAGCTATCTTTGACAGGTAATATGTTGAACCACAACCAATGAACAGAATTTGATTATATTTCACCTCACTTAAAAATTTCTTTAGATCTTTTTGTAGAATATCGGATTTATTTAAGTTATTCTGCCAGACATTTGCTTGGCTGAGTATTTCTTTTAGAGTATGCGAATTGTTGTTCATAAAATTTTCCTTTGGTGCAAGGTGCAAATAAAAGAGAATTACATCATTATGTTGAGTTATTTATCTCTGGATAACAAACATAAAAATACTTTCCGAAGAATTAGTAATGAGTCTAGTAATTTTATTTTAAAATCTAAATAGTCAAAAGTCATGATTACATCCAATGGTGATTCTGCCGAAATTAAAAGCACAAACGGCAAGATATGATCATTTTAATAATGACTCGACTAACTTCACAGCCCGACTTGCATCCTGCGCGTATCCATCTGCACCTATTTCTTTTGCGAATGATTCTGTTAATGGTGCACCCCCAACGATTACCTTGACTTGATCCCTAATTCCGATATCTTCCAGTGCCTCTATAGTTACCTTCATACTTGGCATGGTGGTTGTCAGCAATGCCGACAAGCCAACAATCGCGGCTTTGTGCTCTCGAGCAGAAGCAGCAAACTTCTCGGGCGAAATATCGGTTCCTAAATCAACAATCTCATACCCAGCACCTTCGAGCATCATAGCTACAAGATTCTTGCCGATATCGTGCAAATCACCCTGAACTGTTCCTATAATAACAATACCGGCGGCTTCTACTCCGCTCTCAATTAGGTGGGGTTTCAGAATAGTAAGCCCAGCTTGCATTGCTCGAGCGGCAATTAACATTTCTGGCACGAATATATCTCCGTCTTCAAATCGATTGCCGACCTCCTTCATGGCAGCGATAAGACCTTGATTGAGGATTTCATTTGGATCTTGCATCTCTTCCAAGGCTTGGCTTACTTTAATTACTACTGTATCCCTGTCCCCCGATACTATTGAGTTAAAAATAATTTGATAGGTTGCTTCCATCAGTTCCTCCAAAAACAAAGGGGTTTATAATATTTTGGTAAAACAGTACAAATTAGCAGATTTGTTATTTCTTACTATGCAGATTGGATATTCAATGTGAGTCCATACTGGTTTATATTTATAATAGTTTGAATATTTAGATCTCATAACTTTCATACAAATGACTCGTCATGTCTTCATGGTTTGGCGATTGCTCCATCAAGCTAATACACAATACCTCTCCCTATTGTAGTCGTAACCATTTCCAACTGGGGGAAACCAGTTATCAATAATACAATAAATAGCAATTTCTTTTCGTCCGATATTATATATACCTAAATTGCCAGTAATGGTGTGTTGAATGTTGACGATCTCCTTTGATGGGGGAAAGTCATAATCCACCGGAAATGTTAGTCTCCCTGCTAACATTAATTTCAACTATGTGGATGCGCTATCGGTTTTCGTTCAAAACACAACTCATTTAGTAGATCTTGTTGTAGAAATAATTTCTAGCTTTGATACTAACTCATAATCAACATATCTAATACAAAGTGCCACCTTTTCAATTAAATCGCTAATTACAGATTCTTAGGTTGGCCCGGGGTTAAGTTTTTCATAAATGCGCGCTGCTAAGCTGCCTGCTGGATTAGCGATAGATGTCAGGTGAAGTCTCTAGGTGCCATCATATCCAGAAACCTCTAGATTAGAGTTTGTATCTATTAGAGCAAAACTCTGCGACCATTTTTGTTCTACCAGTGTTTTCTCCACTCATCAATGAAAAAATCAATATTCTGCCAAGTAAGTGGCTCATCTATTGTGATGTTATCAACAGGAGAGAGAATGAAACCGTCTGGTCCTAGCGTTTTGATCGCTCGCTGAACAGCAGATCGTACATCTTCCTCAGTTCCCCGCTCCACGGTAATAGCACCAGAAACCCCACCCCATATGCATATGTGCTTATTCAGCTTTTTTGACATAAGGGGCATATCTGTATACGTACCCTGAATAGGATCAATGCCGATTAACACATCAATTCCAGCCTCCAGATAGAAATCAAGCATTGGTTTAGTACCACTAGAGCATATATAACCAAATTTTGCACCATTCTCATGGGCAAGATCGACTTCGACTTTTAACCGAGGTAAAACCGCGCTTTGATAAAAACGCGGTGTAACGAAGTCGCAACCCTCATACCACGCCCGGCGTATATATAAATCAACTGGTGCCGATAGGGCCACTTCCATGCGCTGCTTGTTCCAGATGTGGATCATTTCCAATAGATCAATGACGAACTCTGGTTTTTCCATCAACATGATTGTTAGATTCTGTATGCCACACAGCCAATTCGCCATGTCCATACCTACCCCCCACCCACCTGCGAGAAGGATGTTGTGTTTTTCGACGAAGACACGAGCTTTCCGGACTTCTTTGTTGAATTGAGCGATATCAATATCTTGAGGCGGGATCAGCAAGTGTTGTAGCGATTTTAGGTCTTCTTCCTCAGAAATGAGGGGTTTTTGACTTCGAGGTACCTGGTAGTCATCAACAAATGGTATATGGTCGCCGTGTGGCCAATCCTTAGACAAGTTTACAGTTGTACTTAACTTCCCTGATGGTGTGGAATATTCTTTGTGAAGGATGCCAAAATCCCCTTCTACTTCTTCGTGAATCTCTTTCGTTCTTACATCAGGTTGGAATCGAATTGGTAATCCACGCAAATCAGGGTGATCTGGGCGTTGTTTTCTGGCAATTGTTGGGATAAATAACATAGGATCTAATCCCATTGTGTGTTCAACTTTTGCTACTTTGGCCCAGGACTCCTTATGACGCTTTCTGAGCACCGAAAAGCTCATAAAACAGCATGGTATATGATCTACCTCCTTGAAGTTGAGTGTCCTTAACATGCGTTCCCGAGATGATAGGGTTGTCATAGAAAGTGCTCTATTCCATCTACTACTTTTTTCAATAATAAATTCGTATTAACTTTAAACTTTCTTTGAATAACAATTCTTTTTTTTTTCTGTAACAATTCGATCAAATCAAAATATCAGCGGATAGATCCTGCTTCTTCATAAGCAGCAATCAAGTTTTCTGGCAGAGTATCAACCTGAACATTGTGACTCGGGGACATTATATATCCACCGTTCTGTCCCATCACCTTGATAATGTGGTTTACTTCTTCACGGATTTCTTCTTGAGGGAGTCTTGGGAGTGAGGCTTGAACATCAAGCCCTCCATGAAACGACAATCGGTCACCAAAATTATTCTTAAGCACCTCAGGAGCCATGCCAGTAGCAGACCATTGGAGGACATCTAAAACATCAATTCCAGCCTCAATAAGTCCAGGAATTGCTGGTAATACGCTACCACAAGAATGGTACATGATCTTACAACCAAGTTCGTGCACTCGGAGGTTTAAACGCTCGTGATGTGGGCGAATAATTTGTTCCCACATAGGTAGAGAGACCAACATACCGCGTTGGTAAGCTATATCATCACTTGTCCATATCAGGTCAATACGATAATTAAGTCTTTTTAGGATTTTTTCAACCTTAGCCATAAACAAATCAGTAATACTCCTCATAAGCTCAAAGACAATATCAGGTTTGAGAGCCATATATGATAAGAGCCGTTCAAAACCGAGCATATAACCAGCGATCTCGAACGGACCGCCAGGATCGCCAAATTCATCCATAACTATTGCATACTCGGTCTTTTTATCCAAAGTTAATATATGTTCAACCACGTTTTCAACATCAAACCAATTAGGATCAGGCCAAGGATATTCTTTTAATTCACTTGCATCCTTAATTTCAGCTAGCGGTGGTTTAACTGCTTCGTAGTACACTCCACCCTCATAAACCTGTGGTTCCCATCGAATACCCCAATAATCGATATAACCATTCCCTCGAATCTTTTTAATAGGTGGACCAACATACTGCATACGTGGATGGCGCAAATCAACACCAAGAAACTCATATACTTCTTCCCGAGTAGGCAAGGCAAGATGGCGATGTAAAATTTCCCAAAATTCGTCTGTTGCTAGGAAATCAACAGGGACTCGATCTGTCTCCTCATGGTTTAAAGCCATTCTTATCCGACTACGTGGTGAGAGTTCATTAGACATAAGTATATTAAAAAATCCTTTCGAGAGCGATGACTTTAAGAACAATTAATCCTAACTACTAAACCTCTTCAATCGGAGAAAAGAGAACATCACTATGAAGAGAAACTCTAGTTCGAAAAGATCATCTCGATATCTATTTTGAGCGAAGGCCAAATTCCTGTTTTGACAGGAAATCAATTGCTTCTTCTAAGGTTGGCTGAGCATCTGTACCCCCCAGTGCCCTTGTGGACAAAGCACCACAAATACAACCCAACCTAAGAGCATTTTCAAGCGGATATCCCTTCAATAATCCAAATAAAAACCCAGCATCAAAACTGTCTCCTGCACCAGTAGTGTCAACAACCTCCACAGAGACAGTTTTACAAAAAAGCAGTTTATCTGCATCTTGGGCAATGGCTCCAAACTTACCTCTTTTTATGGCGACTATAGGAACTATGCCAGCAAGAAAGTCGATGGCTGTTTCTATGTTTGGCTGTTGGCTAATAGCACATGCTTCATACTCGTTAGGCAAGAAGATATCTGTTTGGGAGAGGACAGAAGTAATATTATCGTTCCACTCCTCTTTGGGATCCCAGTTTGTATCGATTGATACACTCATCCCATATCTATGAGCTTCAGCTAACAAATCTGGCAAATCTGGTCTTAATTCATCCTGTAAAAAGCAACTAGTAACATGGATGTGCCTCGCACGTTTAAATAAATCACGATCTACTTGTTTTGCTTTTAGGACTTGCATAGTACCTGCATAGGTTAGAATCGCACGATCTTCCTTTCGGTTAAGAATAACGCTCAATCCTGTTTTTAGGGATGGATTTATTATGCAACCAGATATATCAACTCCTCGTGATTTTAACCTATCTAGAATAAAGTGACCAAACGGATCATCTCCAACAACGCCAACTAATGCCACTTTTAAACCCAACCGACTAGCGCCACAAGCAAAGATTGCACCGGAACTACCAATGGTGAGGGAATAATCATTAATGAGGGTTTCGACTTGACCATAATCAGGCTGAATATTCCCCGTTAATACTATATCAGGATTGATTTCTGCGACTACCAAAATATCAATTTCCTTTACGCTCACTAAATTACTCCGATTTGACAATATAGGTTAGGTCTTATGTAGATTAGGGAAAAATCTCTTTGCAAAAACCTGATAATAATCCTGGAGTGGAAATATCAGGTAGAAGAAAACATTCCAAGTCATTGCGAATAAGTTGATATTCAATTTCAAAATCCGCGCAAGCTTGGAGGAATTAGTTGATACATTATTAGTTGAACCTCAATCAATTAGTATGATATGGTTGCAATATCCCTTTGACCAAATCTTGATCATTGCTGAATAATTAGTTTTGTCTCTCTAAAGGACTTATTTCCAAGCAAGTTCTTAGCTAATAATTATTGAGTGTCTGTATTTGAACGTGTTTTTCTATAAATCTTAGGCCGAGTTCAATTATCTGAAAATTATTCTTCTGTTCAATGGGACTAGTTTGCTAGTAATATATATCACAATTGCACATATATGTCAAATTTATGCGCATTATGATTGACAGATGTTCATATTTTTGTTATTATTAGTGTGTAACTTGATCGAAAGTGGGTGCGGGTAGTTATTTGACTAAATTCAGAGATTATTCTGTCAAATGAAAGTAAATCAAAGAAGACGACAGATTTTAAGTCTAATTCGTGAAATTGAAGATATAGATGTGGGGGATTTAAGCACGCGCTTTGGTGTAAGCGAAGCAACTATACGTCGTGATTTAAAAGATCTTTCAGAGAAAAAACTTATTCAGCGTAATCGCGGAGGAGCAAGTACCTTTTACCCATACGAATATGAGTTGCCTATCCTCGCACGAGCTCAACTCAATCGAAAAGAAAAGGAAGCTGTGGGTCAAATTGCAGCTGAGCTAATTGAAGATGGAGATACAATTTTTCTCAGCGGAGGAACAACTACATACGAGGTAGCTCGGAACCTGACAAACAAACAAGGACTTAAAGTCATTACTCTTGCAATCAACATCATCAATCACCTAATCAACTTCCCTGAAATAGCTGTTATCGTTCCTGGAGGCACACTGGTCCCGAAACACCTTACCCTAGTAGGCGAAATTGCTAAATATACATTGGATCGTTTGCGAATAGACAAGGCAATTATGGGTGTTTCTGCTATTGATGTTAATCAAGGAATTACTTCAGAATCTCTTAAAGATGCGGATACTGATAGGAATATAATCAATATTGCTCGCAATCTGATTGTAGTAACTGATAGCTCGAAATTTGGCATAGTACGTACTGCACTAATAGCACCTGTAGAAGAGGTCGATTACATCATCACTGACACAAACATAGCTGCCAGTGAAGTTGAACGCATTCGCAGCCTTGGCGTCAAGGTAATTTTAGCCCAGCCAGAATAGGGAATCTATTGTCTGCTTCTGTAATCACCAAGAATCTGGATATTTGAAAAAATTTTCACAATAAGCTGGAGTGTGGTAATCCAGAAGGAGGATCCTAATATTTGGACAAATCTATGTGAACAAACATCAGAAAAAATTACCAGAGTTGTGGAGCCTTTCCCAATAAGTCCGCAAACGATATTGGTATAACCAATAAAGGGTCTTCGCGACTAATACAAATAGTAAACGTCCCTACCTGGTTGCGAATAACTTATCTGGTATCCACTGAGGAATATTTAATGACTATAAATATTCTTATGGGTTTAAAAAAGATTGGTGGCTATTCCTTATTGGGATGTTTGAGAATCTAAAAATTGAATTTATTAGATCAAACATATATGGATTATGTTTCTATTCAGATGTGTCAAAAAAAGGAGATAGAAATGAAACACAGCGTAAATCTAATTAGAATTTTTATCCTAGTTGTCTTGCTCCTAGCCAGTTGTGGTGCCCCCGAACAGATAACACCACAGCCGGAAGAGCCAGCGGAAGTCCCAGTGGAAGAACCAATGGAAGAACCTGTCACTCTAACAGTCTGGTATTGGGGAGAACAAGAAGCACCCGGTATGAAAGACTTTATGGAGGAAGCAGAAAAAATCTATAACGAAGAGAATCCGAACATTACGGTTGACGTTGTACTTCAGGAATCCGAGACGCTTTATTCCGCATTCCGGGCAGCAGCAGAGGCCGGGGAAGGTCCAGATGTTCAATTCTTTTGGGGTGGAGTTTGGACGTTAGAAGATGCTTGGTTAGGTAACCTAACTCCACTTGAGGATTTCATTCCAGAAGAAGAATTAGCCAACATCCCAGCGGGCCAACGCGTAGAAACCTTCTGGGATGGTGAGCAATATGGTTGGCCTTTCTACCAGATTGGCACTTTCTGGGCATATAACAAGAAGTTATTTGCTGAAGCTGGCTTGGATCCAGAAAAGCCACCCGAAACGTGGGATGAATGGATGGAATCCTGCGATAAACTTAATGCTGCTGGAATAACACCAATTGGAACAGGAGCCAAGGATGGTTATGTATCTGCTTGGTTGATAAGTTACTTCGGTCAACAAGAATTTGATGGCATTGAAGATCTTGCAAAAGCTATCAGTGGCGAAAGCAGCCTAACTGAACCCAAGTACGCAGTATTCTGGCACAAACTACAGGAAATGATTGATCATAAATGTTTCAACGAGGATATCCTTTCACTGGATCTCTATCAGGGTCAAAATCTATTTGAGCTTGAGGAAGCGGCTATGACCAATCATGTTCAACCTTATATTGCGGTACTCGAACGCACTATGGGAGCTGATACAGTAGGAATTATGCGTACTCCCATTCATGGATCTGGTAAATGGGCTGTAACAATTGGTCTACCCGTACAGACTCTGACTATCCCTGTTTTCTCTCCGCACAAGCAAGAAGCGGCTGACTTTATGGTCTTTCTTCACAGAGATGATATGATGAAATTAATGTACGATAAAGCTGGCGCAGTTACACCTGATCTTCGCTTCAAATCCGAATGGTATGATACAGTATCGGATAAAACTGTTCAAGAATGGAGGGGGCAGTATCCTCTGTTTTGGTACCAATATTTCTATCCACCAGTGTGGGAATTTGAAGGCGTTTATGGGCTATCTCAATTAATGCTTTCTGGTGAACTCACGGCCGAAGAGGCTGCACAGCAGTGGCAGGAACTGGCTGAAAAAAACCGAAGGGAAAACCCTGAACAACTTGAAGCTTATAAAAAATGGGTTCTTCCAGAAGAGATGTTTTATCCAAAGTAATAAGTTTAAGATAACTTAAGGAGTACGACAAAATTACACGAGGCGCAAGTATAGGAAGCTTGCGCCTCGTTGAAAAAATTCTTTAATTTATACTTATCCTACAAATTTTAAGAATATTAAAAATGAGGGATTTCCGACTTCAAGTAATGGTTATTTCCAAATGAAAATCTCAATGAAGGATAAACTTATTCCATATTTTTATCTAATCCCTGCGATTCTCATGATATTGTTGATATTTATATATCCTACCATCGATTTACTTCATAGAAGCACAACTAAAGTCATTTCTGGGTCAAGTCAATGGATTGGGTTCTTGGCTTTCCAGAATGCTTTGAAGGATCCAATCTTTTGGACTTCATTCTCAAATAATCTTCGACTTTTTATTGCTGTGCCTATCCTAGTCGCGCTTTCTTTGATTATTTCAAGTTTGATTTTTGAACGCGTTCGTGGATGGAGGATCTACAGGTTCATATTCTTTATCCCCTACATTCTAGCAATCCCGGTGGTTGGAATCATCTTTAGCTATCTCTTACAATTGAATGGTGTTATTAATACATATTTACGCGAGGTTGGCCTAGGATTTCTGGCGAAAGAATGGTTGGGTACCTCCAGTACAGCAATTTGGGCAATCATGTTTGTGATTATTTGGAAAGAGCTAGGCTTTGGCATCATTCTATTCCTGGCTCGAATGAGTTCGATATCTGAAGACTTATTTGATGCTGCGAAGCTCGATGGAGCAAACTGGTTCCGCCAAATGATACATGTAACTGTGCCGCAAATGACATCTGTGATTGAGTTTTATGTGGCTGTCACCTTTATAACAATGTTAAGCTGGGTATTCGCATATGTTATAGTTATGACCAAGGGTGGTCCTGGAAATCGCTCGTGGGTACTTGAGTATTTTATCTATCAAAAGGCATTCCCTTATAGCCAGATGGAGATTGCTTCTGCAGCTGCAGTAATGTTGCTATTATTCGCGGGTGTTTTTATGTTTCTGCAGTCGAGAGCACGGAAACGACTAGAAGAGACATATGTCTAAACTCACCATATTAAAAAAGTCTCGATTTGCTTAGATGAAAACATTCCCAGCAATCATTCATAAAATCAGGCATTCATTTAGCGTAATAATCAAGCACTTGGTATTACTCAGTCTATTGGTTTTGACCCTCTTCCCATTATTCTTCATGTTTAACGCCTCTTTCAAGCACCGGGAGGAATTCTTGGGAAATGTAATGGGGTTGCCGCATAACCCAACCTTACAAAATTACATTAATATTCTGCAGCGTTCAAACCTTACAACTATGTTTTTGAATAGCATTATCCTGACAGCATGTTCGGTTTTTTTGTGCACGATCATTGCAGTTATTACCGCCTATGCCTTTGCCAATTTGGAATTTTACGGAAGAGATTTTCTCTTCAACCTGATTACTCCACTTATGGTTATTCCACCAATTGTGATGATCATTCCATTGTTTGTCTTTATGAGTAAAGTGAATCTAGTCAATAACCTATGGGGACCAATTGTGATTTACAGTGGATTAATGCTACCATTTACAATATATCTTTTACGCAATTTCTTTATCACTATACCAAACGAGATTCAAGAAGCAGCTGAGATTGACGGTTGTTCAACATTCCAGATACTCATAAAAATATATTTTCCTCTTTCGAGACCAGCATTGGTCACAGTTATCATTGTCAATACAGTTTGGGTGTGGAACGAACTGTTAATTGCATTAGTATTCCTTCAAAAAGAAGAATTGCGAACTCTGATTGTAGGAATTACAACCTCTCTCCAGAAACGTTTTACTCTAGATGTTCCGTTGTTGATGGCTGGACTAGCGATTGCTACCATACCGATGATTCTACTCTACTTAGTTGGACAAAATGCATTGGTAAGGGGTCTTGTATCTGGATATGAGAAATAACCAAATCATCCTGCATAAGTTTGAAACAGATATAAACCCACATATCCTATTAAATCTAATGATGATTATTATCAAGACGAGATATTATTCATTCATCTTAAAGGGAATATTGTTGTGTGGAGGCTTATCCAATGCAGGAAATTAATATCGACCATAATGAAGTAGAACGTCTCAAACAACTGCGACGTGATCTTTGGGATTATAAGCGAGTTGATCATATCCCAATATTCTTTTGGACAGATTGGTCATTTGGGTATACCCTTCATGAACAACTCAAAAGATATGAAGTTCAATTCGAAGTCAATTCAAGAACAATTGAAAAAAGCCTCAAAATAATACCCGATGATTACATCCCTTGGGCTCGAGTTACTCCGGGTTACATGACAATCGCGACCGCATTTGGTATGGAACCAAAATGGGGACCAGATCCCGAGCAGCCGCCTGGTACAGAAGGCTATGTAATCGATGATTTAAGTCAAGTTTATGAATTGACAAATCCAGGAATTTTAGCTGGTTTAATGCCTGATAATATCAAGCGAATTCGATACCATACAAAAAATTTACCATCGGATGTTTATATAAGTGGGGTTGACTTAGGTGGACCACTCAACTCCTGTAAAGATTTGCTTGAGACTAACTTACTTTATACTAGCTTTTATGATGATCCTGAAGCGATGCATTATTTATTGAACTTAGTTACAGATGTTCAACTAGAACAATATCATGCAATTATTGATGCTGTTGGGGGGGTGAATCGTATGACAACCATTGACTTTGATCCCAATTGGGTTCCAGAAAAGTATAAAAGCTTTGTTAGTGATGATATTTGTGCAACAATAGGCCCAGATATATTTAAGGAGTTTAGCATTCCGTACAACAATAGACTATTTAAACCATGGGGAAATGGTTTATTACATAACTGTGGGCCTAATCCAAGTAAATATCATTATCTA
>Ga0114922_10004004_pt1 | contig 13692 bp, 8 predicted proteins | sample AartaG_FD_100975 | JGI IMG/M metagenome (GOLD analysis project Ga0114922, IMG submission 100975) | Deep subsurface microbial communities from Aarhus Bay to uncover new lineages of life (NeLLi) - Aarhus_00045 metaG | ecosystem: Environmental > Aquatic > Marine > Oceanic > Sediment | place: Aarhus...
GACTCGGAGGATCGCGCTCGGAATTACGCTGCCAGCAAGCTCTTTCTCAGCTATCTGAGTGAGCACTATGGCGGGTACGAAATCCTGGCCCAACTGGCTGGCGACGACGCCGATGGCATCGTCAGCGTCAACCGGTTGCTTCAGGCGAGCGGGTATGACGTTGACTTTGCGACCGTGTTTTCCGATTGGACGGTCGCCAACCTGCTCGACGATGAGGACGTCGGCGACGGGCGGTACAGCTATGCGCTTCACGATGGCGAAGAGCCCGAGGTGTGTGGGTCGTTGAAGCAGGATGCCGAGTACGTGGGTTGGGTTCACCAGTTCGGCGCGGACTATGTCGAGATTGATCCGCAGGCGGGACGCAGGGTGACGTTTGAGGGAGCGGGGCTTGTACGGCTGGCGGCAACCGATCCGCACGCCGGCGAGTTTTCCTGGTGGTCGAACCGGCGCAACATGTTGAGCAGCAGCCTGACGCGCCAGGTGGATCTCGGAGAAGTGGAGACGGCCACGCTCCACTTCTGGACGTGGTACGATATCGAAGACGACTTTGACTATGGCTACGTGGCGGTATCCACTGACAGCGGACGCACGTGGGAGACACTGCCGGGGACGCATACGACCTCTGAGGATCCGAACAAAGCCAACTATGGACACGGATATACTGGCAAAAGCCACACCTGGCTGGAAGAGCGGATAGACCTGAGTGCCTACGCGGGGCAACAGATCTTGCTCCGCCTCTGGTACATCAGCGACCCTGGCCTAAACCAGCCTGGCTGGCTGATTGACGACATTTCTATTCCAGAGATCGGGTTCTCGAACGACGTAGAACAGGGGGACGGTGAGTGGACGGTGGATGGCTTTGTCCGCTCCTCGAACGATATTTCCCAGTCGTATGTCGTGCAACTGGTGGAATACGGTCCGCAGGTCACAGTTCGTCGCTTGAGCCTGGATGCTGAGAGTAAGGCCCAAGTCGAATTGGGGGACGAAACCGATCGCGCCGTGTTGATCGTGTCTGGAGTGACGCGCTGGACGTCGGAACCTGCGCCATACCGCGTCACGATCAAGCCCTGATTTGAACCACGAAGACACGGAGATCACAGCGGGATAGCCCGACGCCAGGCCATTCGTGGGACAGGTTGGCAACTTATCTCACTGCCGCCCCCCTACAGGCCGACGGCCCGGCGAGGATGACCGTGCCAAGGCCGGCCCCCAGGGCGGCCCCTTGCGCCAGAGCCCCCGGAAGATCATGCGGACACTGCGTGTCCGTGGGCTGGTGACCGAGGATGTGCTCCAGTCGCTGGGGCCGGAGATCCCCTTGCTGGTGCACCAACCGAGTCTGTCTGTCCGACGCCTTCCGGCACCAGGTTGAGCGGACGGTGGTTGCCCCTGTCGCGGTCGGCGTGCTGGTGGCATTGGTTGCAACCTTAAATCGCTGTGGCCCTCAGCACGTTAGCAACGCCGGAGTGGCATCACTCCCGCAGCAGGCGCAGCGCCACCTCGGCCAGGATGGCCACCCCCACCGGTAGACACCGCTCGTCTACGTCGAAGCGCGGGTTGTGATGCTTCCGTTCGTCCCCCTCGATCCGGCACCCCAGCATGAACATCACGCCTGGCGCCACCTCGGAGAAAGCTCCGAAATCCTCAGCTCCCATCTCTTGCCTGTGAGGCTGGATATGGTCTGTCCCCAGCAAATCGGTGGCAACCTCCCGGATAAGGTCTACTACCTCCTCGGCGTTAATCATTGGCAAGTTACCGTGCTCAATCCGGAATGTATAATCACCGCCCAGCGTTCGGGCCACTTCCAGCGCCCGCTCAATCTCGACGTGGATCTGCTTCCGCACCTCTGGCTCCATGAAGCGGATGGTGCCGGACATCTCCACGCGCTCAGGGATAACATTGGCTGCTTGCCCGCCGTGGATGGAGCCGATGCTGACCACCGCTGGCTCGACCGGGTGCAGACGGCGGGAGACGATGCCGTGGAGGGCCAGGATCACGTGCCCGGCGATGTAGATGGGATCCACCACCTCGTGGGGGTACGCCCCGTGCCCTCCCTGACCGGTGATAGTAGCGTAGAAGCTATCCACCCCGGCCGAGGCCGGGCCAGCTCCCAGCATCACGTCACCGACGGCGGTATCTGCGTCTACGTGCAGGGCCAGTACCGCGTCTACTCCCTCCATCGCCCCATCCTCCACCATGCGGGGCGCACCGCTAATTCCCTCCTCATCCCCCACCTCCTCGGCCGGTTGGAAGAGAAAACGGATCGTGCCGGGGAAGGTCTCCCGCGCCAGCAACGTCGCCACGCCCAGCGCGATGGCGGTGTGGGCATCGTGGCCGCAGGCGTGCATCACGCCGGGGATCTGCGATGCGTAGTCCACGTCGTTGGCCTCCTGGATGGGCAGGGCGTCCATATCTGCGCGGATGGCGACGATGGGGTGGCCTTCGCCCCGTTCCGCCACCACCCCGGTGCGACCCACACCGGTGCGGACGTGGTAGCCCAGAGGCTCCAGCACCTCCGCGACGCGGGCGGCGGTGCGCGTCTCCTGAAAGCCCAGTTCGGGATGCATGTGGAACTCCTGCCGCCAGGCGACCAGTTGTTGCTCGATCTCTCGGGTAAGTTGTAGCATAGTCTTCTACCTCCCATGCTGTGGGTGGGCGCGGTCGGAAACCGACCACGGCCTGGTCAACGGACTTTTAGTTTCCAATCGTAGATGGCCAGTTCCGGTGCGCGTTTGCGCACCTACACCGCCATTTGATAGATGCGGTAGGTCCGATAGACACGGACGCCATATCCCTGGCCCAGGCTCGCGATGAGGCGATTCACCATATCGTTGTTCTCCAGTATCCACGAGAACTCGAGGTCGTGATATCCACTCAAGACGGCTGCTTTGATCGTTTCAAAGATCAAGAGCGCTTCGATCCCTTGTCCGCGGTATTTTTCTACCACACCAAAGATGGTCATACGGGCCCGGGTAATGGAGCGGGCCAGCAACAGCGCTTTGATCCATCCGATGGGAAGCAACCGGCCGTCCAGACGTCTGAGCACCTGGTTGTAGTCGGGGATGGTGATGGACATACCGGCCGGTTCGCTATCTGCTTCGGCTACGATAGCCAGGTCCAGATCGAGAATCCGCCGGAGATCGGCGGCCAACTCGTTGAACTCGGCGTCGGTCATCGGCACGAACCCCCAATTCTCTTTCCAGGCCTGGTTGTAGATCACCTTGACTTTCTGAACATCCTCCGCCCAGGTTTTCTTGGTGCTGGAACGGATCGTCGCGCGGGTGCGTTTCTTCACTTTTTCTGCCACGCGAAGGAGCTTGGGGAGCGGGGCGTTCGGATATCCCTCGAATTGCGTCAGATCCAAAAGATAGGCATACAGGTCCATCGCTTTAGCCAAGCCAAAGCACTCGTAGAACTCGACATAGTAGCGCGGGTTATAAGGCATCATCAGCGTGGGCGGCCCGTCCCCCTCGATCAGAGCACCGCACTCGTGATTCTGCGAAAAGTTGAGCGGCCCGCGCAGCGCCGTCATCCCCCGCTGGCGCACCCAATCCCGCGCCGTCGCCAGCAGAGGTTTCGCCACGGCGTAATCGTCCACCGTTTCGAAGAAGCCAAACATGCCGATGGACTCGCCGTGGATTTGGTTGTGCAGGTGGTCAATGTGACTGGAGATGGTGCCGACGACCTGCCCACCCCGGCGGGCCAGCCACAGCGCCACCTCGGCGTGGTCGTAAAAAGGATTGTGTCGGGAATCCAGAAACTTGCGCCGGTCGCTCAGCAGGGGCGGCACCCAGTGGGGGTCCCGGCGGTACAGCCTGAATGGGAAGCGGACAAAGTCCTCAATATTCCGGCGGGTCTGGACAGGCAGAATCTCTACGTTCATAAGGTGATCTCCTAGCTGGCCGTACGACGTAGATTCCAGAGGATGGTCGCCGTGGCAGCGACCAATCCAGCCACGGTATACAGGTGCACCCAACTGATTGGCCCGACGACCAGCCTGTTGTCGTCTCGCAGGCACTCCACGACGAAGCGCTTCAGGCAGTAGAGGTCCACGTAGAGCAGGAAAAGGAAACCGTCGAAGGGCCAGCCCTGCGCCCCCTCCGGTTTGTCCTGGCGGCGCTTCCCGTACCGCTCCACGACCAGAAGGGCGATAAAGATAGTCAAGTTCACGGCAGCGCTCATCAATTGGGTGGGATAGCGCACCATCCAGACGCCATCCGAGTCCGGTAGATACATCCCCAACCAGGAGTCGGTGGCCCTGCCACAACAGCAACCGGCGGCAAAACAGCCCAGCCGGCCAATAGCCTGTGCCAGGGGGATGGCTATACCCCCCAGGTCGAAGGGACGACCCAAGGGGATTTTGTGCCGCCGGCAGTAGAACACCGCCGCGCTGCTGCCGCCAACCAGCGCCCCGATGAAGGTGCTGCCTCCCGGCCAGGTGAGGGTTCCGGTGAGGATGAAGGTCTGAAGCAGAAAGACGAGGCCACGCACCAGGAAAGCTCCGGCGATGCTGCTCCATATTGTCAGCAGCAGGCCGTTGGTGACGAGCCGCACCGGAAAACCGCCCTGAATCAGACGGTGAAAACCGAGCATGCCGCACACCAGAATCGCCAGGCCATACATGGCAGAGTAGGTATTGAGATGCAAAGAGCCGATTTCGATAATTGGGAACATCTACTGATCTCTTCCGAGTCAGGGAAGCGTAGAAGCAGAGGGGCAAGGAAGGGGGATATGGGAGCGTTCCCCTGTCCCTCTGCTTTCTAGCTCTCTTGCTTCCCACTGGGCTATGGATAGCTCCTTAGCACCAGCGGCAGGTAGACCTTGCGCCATCCCCCCGGCGGTGGTACCCATTCGCCGGCCCACATTGGAATTTCGTCCCACGTATATAGAGACGGCGACGTGACCGAGGTGGCAGTGATGACCAGGGAGTGGGAACCGCCCTGTGTATCCGTGGGCACGCCATCGTTGATCAGCCAGATGTTGTGGCTCTGCCAGTTGTTTAACACGATCTGCGTCGCTTCCGTGATGGGATCGCTGAGGTTGGGATCGGTCCAGGTTCCTCCATAGAGTTGCCAGTCTCCACCCACCGTGGACGTATAATCCACGGTCAAAGTCACCACTCCGCCCGTCTGATTGTCAACGTGCTCGTGAAGAGTGATCGGATGGGTCGGCGTGATGGGGGCGAATTCCGTCCCGGCCAGGTGCAACCCAGAATCCCAGGTGACTAAATGGTGGACTCTCGGCCCCAGGCAGGTAATGCCCTCGCCCTGGTAGGAATTGAGTCCCCACGACCGGGCCAGCGCGGCGGCCGCGGCCTGCTGTGCGACAAATTCCAGCGGCGACTCCTGGCCTTCGTAGCAGTAGTAGTAGCGCACCACGCACCCCTCGCAGGTGTCCGGCTGGTCGTGCAGGTCGAGCAAGAGCTCGGCCCTGAACCCCCACTCATTCATGGCCACGTTCAACCCCTCAGGGCAAGTGATCGGCACGGTGGAAGAGATACCCAACGCGGCCCAGTGCTCCCCCTCGGCCGAGGGTAGTTCGTTCGCCAGAAAGTTGAGCCGCTCCGGCCGGTACTCCAACGTGGCGGTGAGGAGTGACTGGTAAGTGGGGTAATACTCTTGCAGATGAAGCGTCTGCGAGTAGGGTCCTCCAAAGACGAAGGGCATCCGATACGACCCGGTGATGGCCGTGGTCGTCATCGGCATGCGGGCGGCGAGGAAGAATTCGTCGCCCTGCAGGCGCGTGAGCCACTCCTGGCACAACTCGGTGGTCAGGGTGATGCCTTTCGAGTCAACCCACTTGGTGCTCTCCCACATATCGACGTCCGCCTGAGGACCCGCCGGCACCATAGGAAGTGGCGCCACCGTGCGGGCGCCAGACGCAGATGCGCTCCCCATCCCGTTTGTGACCTGTGTATTTATTGAGGCAGCGGCTGCGCTTCCGTCACTATACCAAGTCTCGAAATTGTCAACGAGGGTCGTTTCCTCGGACGGCGCGGTGTAGCTCACCCCCACTCCACTCAACTCCGAGACATCACTGAACGTAAAAGGCGGACCGCCCGGCAATGGCTGTCTGCTGAAGCTAAAATCGGTAGCTCCCGGGGGAGGCTCCCAGATTATGCTGCGACTACCGGCACCTGGGGCGGGCGCAACATTGAGGTTCACCCTCGCCCCAGGCTGCACGGTGCCGGGACCGGAGACCGTCGGTGAGTGGGTCTCGGCCGTGGTTGTTGTGTAGGTCGTGTTAGACTCATCACAATCATCACACCCACTGGTCCACAGCGCGCCGACGAACATCACCATTGTAAGGAGCAGTAGCATCAGGAAACGCACGTAGGGATGCTGCGACCATTGGGATACTTTTCTTTGAATGGGTTGGAGCATTTTTACTTACCTCCTTGTCTCTGCGTTCAGCCTATTTCACCACACGCGCGGTGTCTAAGGTTGATATTTCCATTCACACCTCCTATCCAAAAGATGTAGGGCGGATTTGTTATCCGACCGTGATGGCAGCTAGCAAAACCACCTTCCTCTTCCAAAAGAGTTCCAAAAGGACGCTCACCGAAGTGATCTGAACACCAGAGTAACGTTGTGCCCCCCGAAGCCAAAGGAATTGGACAGCGCCACGTCCAGTTCTGCCCGGCGAGCCTGCCCGGGCACGTAATCCAGGTCACAGGCCGGGTCGGGCGTGTGAAGGTTGATGGTCGGCGGAATGACGCCGGTTCGCAGCGCCTGTATGCAGACGACCGCCTCCAATGCCCCGGTTCCCCCCAGCAGATGACCGGTCATGGATTTGGTGGAACTGACCGGCACGCGGTAGGCGCGCTCGCCCAGCGCCCGCTTGATGGACCAGGTCTCGGCCGGATCGCCTGTGGGGGTACCGGTGCCGTGGGCGTTGATGTAGGATACCTCATCGGAATTCACACCGGCGCGCTGTAGGGCCAGCGTCATACAATGGGCGGCGCCCGTGCCCTCGGCGTCGGGTGCGGTGAGGTGAACCGCGTCGGAGGTGGCCGCATAGCCAATCAACTCGGCCAACGGCTCCGCGCCCCGCTCCAGGGCAAACGATAGCTCCTCCAGGACGAGCAGCGCCCCGCCTTCAGACATCACAAAGCCGTCCCGGTCGGCGTCGAAGGGACGGCTGGCGCCGGCGGGGTCGTCGTTGCGGTGGGAGAGGGCGCGCATACGGTCGAAGGCGGCTATGCCGATAGGCGTGACGGCCGCTTCGAAGCCGCCGGCGAACATGGCCTGGGCGTGGCCCCGGCGGATCGTCTCGTAGGCCTGGCCGATGGCGTCCGCGCCGGTGGCGCAGGCCGAGGAAACGCCCAGGTTTGGGCCCCGGGCACCGGTGCGCAGGGCGATCTGCACGGCGGGCACATCCACGGTGATCATCGGGATGAGAAAAGGGCTTACCCGACGGGGGCCTTTCTCGCGCAGCACGTCGAGTTCCCGGCTGTAGGTGCGGATGCCGCCCATGCCCACCCCGACGATGACGCCCACATCGCGGGCGTTGTGCTCGTCCACCACCAGGCCCGATTGAGCCCAGGCTTCTCCCAGCGCGGCGATGGCGAATTGCGCTACGCGGTCGCTCCGGCGGCCCTCTTTGGCCGACATATAATCTGTGGGGTCGAACTCCCGGACCTCTCCCGCGATGCGTACCTCCAGGTCGCTGGCATCAAACAGGGTGACAGGCGCGATCCCAGACCGGCCAGCGGTGAGGTTCTGCCACATCGTGGGCACATCCGGGCCGACGGGAGAGATGACTCCCATGCCGGTTACAACAACGGGTTTGCTTTCCACAGCCCACTCTCCAGTGCTATCTATAGAGATAGGGAAGCCGTTGGGGCTATGTTATGATACACTCGATTGGCTTGACTGACAAATGACAGCCCCCGGGTGGACCAGAGGACAGGGAGTTCCAGGAAGGCGTAAAACGTGACGCTAGCCCAACGAGGTTGGGCTAGCACCGTGCAGGCCTTACTTTCACGTTCCACTGTGCTTGCGACACCCGGAAATTTGAGAAGCTTCGAATCAGGTTCTGGAACCCCTCGACAGTCAACCCAATCAACGCATCAGCCGGTAGCGGTAGGCCGAGATGGCTGCCTTGGCCCCCTCGCCGATGTGCACCAGCGCCTGTTCCGAAACGTGGGTCACGTCGCCGGCGGCGAACACCCCCGGCCAACTGGTGGCGCAATATACGTCCACGATGATATGCCCGCGCTCGTCGCAGTCCACCCACTCCCGCACCAGGTCGGAATTGGGAGTACGAGGCAATTTGACGAACACGCCCTTGACCGCTATCTCGCGCTCCTCGCCCTCCGCCGTCGCGGCGACGACGGACTCGACGAAACGCTCGCCGCACACCTCCATCATCGCCACACCCTCTACGACCTCGACGTTCTGCATCTGACGGAGCCTGCGCGCCAGGGGAGTGTCCGGCAGAGATTCGGGAGCCAGCAGATAGATCCGGTGCGCCTTGCGGGCCAGATCAGCAGCAGCCCATTGAGCGCGCCGCCCCTGTCCCACCACGGCCACGTCTTTGCCGATGAATAGGCCAGCATGGGTGGTTGCCGAGTAGCTCAGCCCATAGCCTGCCAGCCGGGTCTCGCCTGGAATGTCCAGGCGCTGCGGCTTAGCGCCTGTCGCCACAATCAGGGCCTGCCCTTCGAAGCGGTCGCCTCGAGCGGTGTCCACGACGAAGCTCTGTTCTCTGGGCATCACCTTGGTTGCGGTGTCGAAGCGACGCACAAAGTCCAGATAGTCGAGTTGGCGGCGGAAGGCGTCCAGCAGCGTCTCACCAGTGATGATCTCCCGCCCCTCCATTTCCTCCAGTTGCATAGCGTAGCTGGTCTGGCCGCCCCAGCGTTCGGCGACGATCAGCGTCTCCAGCCGCTGGTTGATGGCTGTGGCAGCGGCGGTGATGCCTGCTGGCCCACCACCGATGATGATTAGATCGTACATTGTCTTTCCTCCTCTAGGACCACTCCGCCGGTACGGGCGGGATGAGTTCTTTCTCCATCAGGAAGCGGGTCATATCCTGCGCCTGGCGGATGATGGCCTTTGCCTTGCTGAGCAGTTCCTCGTGGGAAACGCTGAGACGGGCCACTCCCTGCTCCTGCGCCTTCATGCCGACGGCTGCCGCTTCGCGGGGGAAGACCTCCCAGTCGTCCATCGTCGGCACGATGTGCTCCTCATCAAGCCCCCGTTCCTCCGCACGGCAGGCAAGTTCCTCTGCGGCGGCGATGGCCATCCCGTCGGTGATGGTCGTGGCCCGCACGTCCAGCACGCCCCGGAAGATACCGGGAAAGCCCAGCGAGTTGTTGATCTGGTTGGGGAAATCGCTGCGGCCCGTGCCCACGATGCGCGCCCCGGCCTCCTTCGCCTCCCAGGGCCAGATCTCAGGAATGGGGTTGGCGCAGGCGAAGAGGATCGCGTCCTTGGCCATCCCCTTTACCCACTCTGGCAGGATCGTGCCCGGGCCAGGCTTGCTGGCCGCAATACAGACGTCGGCATCACGCATCGCCTCTTGTGAGCCACCACGCCGTCCCTCGGCGTTGCTATTTTGGCAGATGCGCCACTTATCTACAAACTCGATCTTGCGCTGCGCGATGTCCTCCCGCTCTGGATGCAGGATGCCCTTGCTGTCGCAGGCGATGACGTGGCCGAACGGGACGCCGCTGGCCAGCAGCAAGCGCAGCGTGGCGACGTTCGCCGCGCCGGTGCCGATCACCGCGACTTTGGCGTCCTCCCTACGCTTGCCCACCACCTTCAGCGCGCTGATTACTCCTGCCAGGATGACCGTGGCTGTCCCCTGCTGGTCGTCGTGCCAGACAGGGATGTTGACCTCGGGGTCAGTGCGCAGCATGTCGAGCACGCGGAAGCACTTGGGCTGCGAGATGTCCTCCAGATTGATCCCGCCGAAGGAGGGCTGAATCAATTTGACGGCCTGGATGATTGCGTAGGGGTCCTTGGTGTCCAGGCAGATCGGGACCGCATCCACGCCGCCCAGGTACTTGAAGAGCAGCGCTTTCCCCTCCATTACGGGCAGTCCAGCGGTGGGGCCAATGTCGCCCAGGCCCAGCACCCGCGTGCCGTCGGAGACGACAGCGACGGTGTTGCCTTTGTTGGTGTATTCGTAGGCCAGTTCCTCGTTCTCGTGGATGGCGCGGCAGGGAGCAGCCACGCCGGGCGTGTACCAGATGGCGAAATCATCAATCCCGCGGATGATACACTTGGGCGCGATCTGCACCTTGCCACGGTAGAAGGGGTGCAGACGCATGGCGTCTTCCGCCGGCTTCTTGGCTTTGGCAAGCAATTCCTCTTTGGTAAGTTTAGCAGACATTTGACCTCCCATGTTGCACACTTGTAACCCTACAAATTATTTCCAGCAGCCTCGATAAGCTGGTCAACCGAGACGATCGGACCGTATTCCGCTTTCAACGCTTCCAGGCCCTTCCTCTGTTCTGCATAGATTTCAAACAACTTGGCCGGAGTGTTTTTCTTCTTCCTGTAGGCATCTTCCTGCAGATCAATTCTGGCGATGATATTGTCCACGTAGAATGCAAACTGCTTGTCATAGAGTTCCTGCGTATACTCTTTACCGATCTCGGCAAACAACTCCTCGAGATCTTTATACTTTGGAATGAACCCGATTGGCGTTTCAATCGCAGCGACGTCCCCGTGTGCTCTTCGCTCAAGCCAGCCCAGCCACACCTTCACATCAGGCTTCTCGCCAAGCAGTTCGTCCCCTTCCCCGCCACGGGCGCCATGCGTCAGGAAGTAGTTCAATCCGGCCATAATGGGTTTGCTCTTCAGTTTGTCAGAATTAAAGAACACAAACTGCGCATCCATATAGTCGGCCAGCGGACCAGGGATAAACGGCTCATTGGCCCAGGGCTGGCGCCTGACGCCCTTGGCCCCAACCTCCGTCGCGGTTGCCGCCGACAGAATTGAGGCCCCGATGACGACACCGTGATCGGGATTCCTGGCGACCCAGACTGGGGGCATCGTATCGCTGTCTCGTCCGCTGTACGTGATCACCTTGATTTCCACCCCGCGTGGATCTTGGGCTGCGACCATATTGTAGTTTCGGATAAATTTATTGTCAACTGTACATCGGGCATTCGGATTAGAAAGTGGAATGGGTTTGCCATTTTCATCCGTCTTGCCTTCCCACCATTCGCCCTGGAAGTTAACACCTTTCCTGGGGTGCTCCTCTTCATTCCCGACCCAGTGCGGCACCTTGTTATCGTCAATCAGTACGTTTGTCCAGATCACTTCCGCACCTGCTTCCCTCAGAGCCTTCATCAAATGCGGATCGCTGGCGCGGTTCACATCCCGAACGATCCCAAAGATCCCCTTCTCAGGGTTGATGGCTCGCAACGTCCCGTCTCCAGCGATCCACAACTGGGCCAGGTCATCGCCGATGAAATCCGTGCCGACCATGGCCGTCGTGGTTTTCCCGCATCCAGAGGGCGCCGCCCCGGCACAGAATGTCTTCCTTCCGCCAGGGCCGGTCAAGCCCGTGATATACATGTGCTCCGATAGTTCCTGTTCTTTGCGGTAATAGGTTGCCAGGTCAACCGCAAACCGGTGATTCCCTTTCTTCAGCAGCAGCGTATTACCGGCGTACGTACAGAACATTGAGAACGTCGTCAGCCAACTTCTATCCATAAACACCCTGGCATTCGGCAGATCCTCCGATCTGTTTGGCCCTTCACTATGAGCATTGGTGAAGAACAGTCCCAGGCGTTGCGCTTCCTCATCAAACCGATCATAGACGTGCCTGTACAGGATGTTTGCTGAGTGCATGACGTACGTTGACGTCGTGATCTCCAGAGCCGGAATTGTGGCCTGAGCGCCGATGGGTCCCCTGCTGAAGAAACCTACCAGCAGAGTTTTCCCTTTCGCAATTCCGGTCATGTGGGTTTTGACGTACTCGTGCGCTTCATCCCTGAGAATTTCCTTCGCCATCACACTGACTTCCTCGCCCTCGTTCACAATGTAGAACGTTCTATCAATGATCCGCGCCTGTTCCTGGGCCAGGTCGAAGTGAATCGTATGGTCCTTCATAGCCAGGGGCTGCTCCTCGCCTTTTTCAAGACTCATTTCCCTGACTTTTTGAACATCCGCATCTGATCCGGTATTCACAAAAACCGCGTCAGGATCAGTCATTGAAATCGCGTTTGCAATTTTCAGAAGCGCTTCTTCATTGGTAATCCTGCTCAGCTTTGCTACGTTCTCCTGGTCGCACCTGGCCTCGAACAGAGCTTTGGCTTCACCCAGGGTATTGATCCCGCCGATTTCAGCCAGGATATCAAGGCCTTTTTTCAGTTCTAACATGCTTTTTCTCCTTTACCCACTGAGGGTCTCTTTGTTGTCCACTGCAGCCCGGATCAGGCTCCTTCGATTCGGGTTGTTCACTACATTGGGACGTCGTTCTAGAACCTGGGACAGGTTCTCTCTATGAGCAGTCTCTCACTTACAGCCTCCTTAAATGAAAAGTTTGTTATGGACGTTCACCAAGCTGTTCTGGAATGGGAAGAGAAAGCCAGTCTGTGTTCACGAAACCACCGCTTTCTTCCAATTGATACATTGCAATCCGTGCCGCGATAGGAAAAGTGTCTGGTGGAACGGTCAGAGCGTAATCGTCTCGTACCACTTCCCCCGTCGCCCAAATGCTGGTGGGATACAGGCCTCCGACGGGATTGAGAGAATCAGCCTGCGCTAGAACATCCTGGCCGCTCTCCGGCGGGTCCTTGGACACAAGATGAACCGCTACTCGGTAGTCCGAGTGTATCTGCTGTGTTGCTTCCCAGTAGATCGTCAACTGTAATCCATCTTCCCCCACCCAGGACAAATCAGCGTCTCGGACACGCACACCGTTTCCCAGATCAAAACCTATCTGCACGGGAATGTCTTCATACAACACCTCCTGGCTGATCATCGTAATATCTGGCGTAGCCGAAGAGAAGTGCACCTTCCCCAGGAACTCGGTCCACCAGTATAGCGGCCCATTGCCCAGGTTGAAAGCCAGGGTAAGGATTTTGCCTTCTTGCTGCACGATAGATCGGGGGTTCGCCCTGTGATCTACAAGCTCAAATCCGTCCAGTTCATCCGTCACATACAGCCCATAAGCAGCAGCGAAATAGACTCCTCCCCAGGGCAATGCAACCACGTTGCGACCACCCGGAAGCTCCGCGTCTTTGAGCGGCTGCAACATTTGGATAGTCTCCCGACCTAGAGGATCGTTCACCAAGCCGTAGACGAACGGCAAATTGGTGCGAAACAGCCACAGGGCAAGCAGCAGCAGACCTCCCCCCCCTATCATCCCCCCCAATGGGGAGGAAAGAGAGGGGGTACGTATGGTTGGCACCCTCCGCGCTAGATGGTGTATCAGATACACCAGTCCCGTGACCAGAAACAAGATGCTCGGCATCAACACAGCGGGCGTCCACACGGCCGAGGGAAATATCGCTATGAACACCAGGAACCCCAGAGTTCCCGATAAGAGCGCCAAGCCTATCCAAAGCGAACGACGCCAAGCCAGCCAGACTAAGCCGACGGCTCCAACCAGCAGCACGACGACGGGCAGTTGGTGCTGGAGTTGACTCGCGAGGGAGTGGAAATTCGCTAACCAGTCTGCGAGATTGCGGGGCCATCCCAGCACGTAGGGAGTTATCTCCCGTCCAAAGAA
>Ga0114922_10004005_pt1 | contig 13691 bp, 11 predicted proteins | sample AartaG_FD_100975 | JGI IMG/M metagenome (GOLD analysis project Ga0114922, IMG submission 100975) | Deep subsurface microbial communities from Aarhus Bay to uncover new lineages of life (NeLLi) - Aarhus_00045 metaG | ecosystem: Environmental > Aquatic > Marine > Oceanic > Sediment | place...
ACATAATGGAATGATGATGATATTCACGCTTAAGGTTGAATAACCTCTGTTCAAGTTTATGTTGGGTTTCATGATTATTGAACGCCGCCTTTATGGTTCGCAGTCTCAGTTCACACTCTTCGATACCGGCATCAAGTTCGCTAAGAGCATCATGTGTGAGTCGCTCTCTCTCGCTTTTTGTCTTTTCCACTTCATCGAGAGCATTCTGCAAAAAGGTCAACCGGTCTGAGAACAAAGACTGCAACAACCGAAGCGGTCGTAACGGCCTTTCACTGTTGGAGGATAGCGGTTTCTGTGAAAACCAGGCCGACGGAGTTGGATCACCGATGAGGTCGTGGAAATCTTGTGATACGGGAGTACCGTTGCGGTTGGTTGACTTTGGTTCTGCATTGTCGATGGCCTCTGTGGAGTACGAATCTTGCTTCAAGTTCCACGTTACTGGATAAGGCCTGTAGGTCTTGTAGACCTCTTCGTTCCACATCTTTCGCTTGCGCATGCTTCACCATGAAAATGAGGCTTGAGTTTTGCATATGCATAAATAAATGGTCGATCGAGGCACAGGCTGCCATTTGCACATTTGAGTCGGGCCTGGTTTCAGGTTCGCATCAAAACAGTTTGGGCAGACGGGTAAATTGGGATGTGCGGGGGGGGCAATTTCCCCGGCTGGGGACCTGGGCTGTTTTGAGGGAGGAATGTTGATGAGGGAAAGTAGAGTGTCCTCCACGGACTCAATAAAGTAAGTGCGATGTCTTTAAAGGACCAGAGAATAAAGGAGGTAGTTCGAGCTTTCTCTGTCTGCACGTCGTGGACCCAGATCAACGATGAGGCATTCCAAGATTAGACGCTTGAGCTGACACTTGCGAATACGAAAAAGCTACATAGGCGCCCTCTCCACCGTAGACCCTCGCTGGAATCGAACGAGCAGCAAGTCCTACCTTTCACCCAATCTCTTACACCGTCACAGTCATAATTGGCGCTGAGATAGACCCCAAGATTATCGGGCCGTAAACCCTGCGGTGCGAAAAGGCGAGATCTCATTCCGATAATTTGGGGGCAAGTACCCCTTTTCACGGTGGTTCAAAAGAATATAATAAATCTGTTCAACAAACAGCCTAATAAAAATAAGTCTTGCAACCAAAGCGCCGAATAGGTAAGGTTGTTCCGTTATAATTAAAAAGATATGTATTCAACATTCTATAGAAGGTGAGTTTGCATGTACCGGACTCTATTCACGGTTGGCTTTCTGTTGGGAGGTGGGGCCATAGCTGCAGAGTTAACGTGTATAGTGTGCACTGCTCTTGGCTCTTATAATGAATACCGAGAGAGGAATATGCAATACAGGCAGGCCAAACAGCATTTAGAGGATATCACACATCAGGAAGAAATCGAGTATAGAAGTATCTTTTGGAAGAACCTGAAGAGAGTTCACACCCTTGCTTTCGGCAAACCTTAACTATTTAACCTCCACATTCAGAGGCTCCTGAACGGCTAACTTCGGCCTTACTTCGTCGAGGGAGTGCGCCGAAGCATACATTGTGGCGCCCAAAATCACCTTGTCCTTGCCGAACCTCTTTCTTGCATGCTCACAAACACCGACCCAATCATTTCCGCAAATTCTTTGGGCTTAGCCTTTTCATCATCCATCATGACAATGGCACTGTCATACAAGACGTTTCTCAGGGCGGCGAAATTCCCGAATTCCGACCTACAGCGCCCGTTGTCTAGTAAATCCGTTTTAAGTTGATCAAAACGTAAATCGGTGTATTTCACTCTATGGTGAGTCAATTGTCGGCTGACCTCCTTTCGTACTGGCAACCCAGCTCCCGTCAGAAAACGCCGTCGCTCCTTCTCCGCTGAACAAAGCTCCTTGACAAGTGTAGCAACTGCTAACGGAGCCGGGCCTGAAAAGCCAACGATGTACCATGGCCCTAACACACTGTGGGCTTCACCTTTTGGTTTTGCTGTAGGCAATGTAGTTATTGACAGTTCAGGCTCATTTTCTCCTTCGCGCTGCGAAGCTTCCTCCAGCGAGACCAATTGTGAATACCAGGTTCTGAAAAACGCGCTTTTCCGCATAAGATCACACAACCCACTTTGCTCAGTATCAACCTGGACACTTGGGTTTTTGCTTCGGCACAAAGTGCACAGTTTGCTGTAGCGGGGGGTGACCTCCTCTTTGAAAACCATATCTTGTAGAAACGCGAGTGCTTTAGCGCACGTGTCAGCGTCAAACTTTCCATCCCAGAGACAAGATGCATCAAATCCCCATATTAATTCTAACATGAACGAAGCTACAGTATCGGGTAGAAACACATTGAATAAAAATCCATAGTCGGCCTTTTTATTCTTGATGGCTTCCTTAGCCTTATTGATTACGTCTTTCCAGCTAGTCACGCTTGAGTTATTGTCCTTATGAAAGCGATTGGCACAGAAAAGTCCGATGTCAGAATACAGAGGCAGCGCATAGATATTTCCATCTTCATTACCATAAGAGCAGTTCGAAACCAAATAGTCAAAGTACTCCTCAAGCAATTGCTTCGTTGCAGCGGGGTCACTTCCGCATTTTAAGTTGGCGAGTTCTTCACTCCTTTTTTCGATGACAAGTTTGACCCAAGGCTCGTCCACCATGGTTATAGTCGCATTGCTCCTTAAGAAGGGTAGGCTTGTCATACACGCTTCAAAAATGTCGATAATTTCCGAGCTCGAATAATTGCCAGCGTTTACTTGGTGCGTTGAACCCACTAAGAACTCACATTCCTTAGTCAATTGGTCGTTGAAACGTCGTTCAGCGCTATTTTCAGCTATCAACTTTAGATTTATCTCCACTAGTCGTGGCTCGCCATTTCGTAATCCAACAAACATTTGGAAAGAGGGTTCGATTTTCAACTCCCCGCCTTCCAGCATCAACTCTTTTATCTGCTTATCGTAATCGACTCCCCAATGCTTAACGATCCGGAAGGTAATGTGTTCGATATATGCAACAATAGCCTTCGACACCTCTAAATGTGAATCTACAAAAGACCGGATCTTCACCATATTTAAGACTTCCGGTTTACTTTCGGCCGCAGTGTCTACTATAAGCATAACAGTTGCTCCAGCCCGATTTAGCAATTGCAATATCTTGAAAAGTACATCTTCAAAGTGGTGGCTTCCAGCCGACATTTGGGCGAAATCAGATATTGTGTTTATGACCACTCTCTTATAATTCTTGCCATTGTCAATCTCGGTCTTGATACTCACGTAAAGCTTGCCGAGGCTAGCATGACCCCCACTGTAAAACACTTCGTCCAGTGATTGAAGCCTTCTGTTTAGGTTCGGAACTTGGGCTCTGAACAGCTTCACTTTTGGTTCTTTTGTACTAACAAGAAGCCCTGGCTCATCCGGTTCGGCCGCTAGAAAGAACAATGCCAGCAGTGTTTTCCTGCTGCCAGCTGTTCCTGTTACCAGCACATTACTCCCCCTACCAAATCCAACAAGCGTACCATTATCAAGCTTGGTTCCAAGCATTTCATCGAGGCCACCTACCCCTGTAGCTACCTGTTTCGGCTTTAAGAAATTAGTTTGCTCCTTCTCTTCCTCAGGCCTTTTTACGGATTCTGATTCCAGGTTTACTAAACAAGGTTTATTATCAGGGGTGTCTAAGAGCAGCATGTATTCGCCGAGCGTGCTCGGTTTGCATGATTTTTCTACTCTTAGATATCTGTCAAAATGACCGCTGGTCGAACGTTCAGCGGTGAGTTCCACAACATTGTCAGCCATGAATTCTAGTGGTTGAAATTCATCTCTCCGCGAGTCTTCTTGGATAATAAGTACAGTTGCCTGGTTGGAATCTGAGGCCAGATCCTCAAGTACATGCCCCAGTTTTTGTTCAGCTTCACTCTCAGATGGCGATTTCTTAATGAGGTCTGTGCCAGAGTCAATAAACACCGCGTCCCAATATTGGCTTCTAATTTCTTCCTCGACGCTTCGGAAAGACTCATTTGAGAGAGAAAGTGGTCGACGGAAGATGACATTATCGCTTAAGGTCTCTCTCTCGTTCATCATTTCTTCTAAGTGGGCTTTAAACGCTTCGTGACTTTGACGACTTAGTATGACAAGACACCTGCGCTTGTTCGTATCTGCAGTTATCAGAGCCTCTATTAGGAGCGATGTTTTGCCTGTACCTGGAGTACCTCTCAATACTGTGATCGTACCAGGTCCGAAAGCTTCTCCCAGCAGTTCGTTCAGCAGCGGGCTACGTCCGCTCTCTGCGGTTTGTTCTCGGTCACTACGTCGCATATGGCTACCTTCTTTTTCCTAACTACTATGTCCAATCCTTTTAAAATCTTTCTGAGATTGGAGATCTTTTCGGTAAAAGCCTCCGGATCATCCCGGCGATAGCCAAAATGTTCTTCGGCAATTTGCTCCAAGACTTCGTCGTCCGCCGGTTTTGCACACCCAGAGTTCGCTGAGGCTATTTCGTAATTTTCATCTTTCATAACACACAACCAAACAACTCCAAATTCACTAGGAACGGCCTCCGTAACATTCAGTTGCTTGCAGCCATTGCCATTGCAGACGAGTCCTTGTTCTCTAAAGCTCCTTATTAAGGTGTGTCCCATACCATTTTCAAATTGCTCTTTAGACATTAGCCGAAATAGCTCGTCTGGCATAGAGAAGTTGCCCCCCTCTTTAAGGATTCTTATGAGTACTGACAAGCGGCTTTTCAAGGGAACTGTACGCGTAGCTCTATGCATTTGTGCAGCTATTACCCCAGACAATATATGTTTTATTGATGATGCCATCAAGAAAGGAATTACAATAAATAACACACATACAACCCAAAACATGTATCTTACTCCTTCGGTCGTTGACCGTTTGGTGGCTTTAACAGCTTGAAAGCTAAGTACAAAAAGAAACACTGACCTCCCCAAGCAGCAGCCACGAAAGGTAGATACATTGGCAAGCTTAAGCCTTTAAGTGGTAACACACCCGGCAGATATGGAAAAATGTAGAAAGCCATCTGCCAAAAGACTAAGCCAATCAGAATTCCACCTGGGAGAAGGTCTAGGTATGTAGGAGGGAGCTGTTCATGGCGAATACAATAGGCGTAACTCCGCCCTGTTGAGATTTGAGCTACAACCCAACCTAACAACAGGGGCAGACCCATAACGGACTGCATCGTGGCGTCTAGAACCTGTAACAGAGTGAATACAACTATCACAGACCACGCATAGGCGCCGAAGCAACTCACTTCACATACAGAAGAGAGTGTTGTTGAATACCTCAACATAAATCTTAGTAGGATCCATATCAAAAGCCATCCGAAAAACAACGCGCCGTATATGGCCGTTCCAATTTGCCAAACGTCTACAGCCAAAAGTTTTCTCTTTCGTTTGTCTTAATATAACAGGCACAAACAGAGCTGATACCCACCTCCTTGATTCCTGTCCATCACCTTAACTCCTTGTCTAGCAACGCCTTATGCATACTACCACCTCTACTAACCAAAAACCTAATATAATTTACTACAAAAGCAAAGCGAAATCAAGAGATTTTTAATTTTTTTTCAGTACTACTATGCTCTCCACGAACAGCCCATTATTGTTTGAAGGAGGAGGGCTACACTTCCGGTTCAAAATTTACTCATGATTACCTAATATCAAGCTCCGGTACACCTTATGCCAATCACGTATCCGGTGGTTCAACTTCGGTACCCATACCCGCACGGCACTCATCGCGACCATCCACCGCGTCATAAATCCCTGAATAGCAAAAGCTGCTCGCTTCCAGAGGACGATTCTTTTCGCCTCATATTAGCCCTTTTCTTTTTCACAAAGCTTTCCGGGTCAACATAAAAAAGCATACCATCCATCCCTGTTTCAGCGCGGTAATCGGAAGCGTTCTTCTTGTTCAACTTCGACCATATATTCTCGACTCCTTCTGTCTCTAGCCCATCAACCAGAGCCTTGGCCATCGCTGTTGTCATATCCTCGCCCTGCGTCATGGCAAGCAGGCCATCCTCCGAGAATTTGCCCTCGATTGCAAGGCTGGCTTCGAGCTTTGAGCCCATCAGGTGCATGGCCCTTTCCTGCATGGTCGGCCTGTAGTAAAGATAGTGGACATTAACGTTTTTATCCTGGCCTATCCGCCAAGATCTCCGTGAAGCCTGCCTGAGCGTGAAGATGCTATAACCTGTCTGATAGAAAATCAGATCAGGAAAATCGTAGAGGTCCAGCCCTGTCTGCACAAGCTTCGGATTCGCAATTACCACGTCAGTGCCTGAATCTACTTTCTTGCGAATCCAGTCCTCCCTCTTTTCTGGGTTTACCGAGGCCCTCAGAATCTCCGCATCGATTCCATCATCCAGCAGAAGCTCCTGTAACCTTGTCGTCACATCTTTTCTGCCCGTGTACTGACAGTACGTGAACACTTTTCTGCCACCAGAAAGGCTTTCCTTGATAAGTTCCATCAGTTTGTTTTCCTTGTTATAAGCCTTATCTTTTGGTAACTCGGATGGCACCGCTATGACCCTCTCGCCATCGGGGTAGAAAATAGGCCCATTGTCGAACGGCCTGTCCGGATAGGAAAGCAGTGTGTTGACGTACGTTCCAAGCAAAGCCTTGCTGCCTTTTCTAAGGGCTTCCTTTACTGCCGAGGAAAGTCTATCCTCAATGTCCATATAAGCCTCTCTAAGCTCATCGTCCATGCTGATACCGTGCACATGTTCGGAAATGGAAGGCAGGTCGGAGGAGATATCCTCAAGGCCGAGAAATACAGTCTTGTCCATCAGATGTCTTGAGAAAACGAGCGGTGAAATTCCGGGCTTCCTTTTCAAGATCGTTTTTCCCTTCCTGCCCTTTGAGTAAACGTTGTCCTGCGGATATGTCTTCGTCACCCGTTCGAGTACGCCGTACTTTGCCATCCAGCCCGTGACCTGGTTGTAATCCAGGCCCTCGTTTTTCATCGAGGCCGGAGAAAGCCTGTACAGGACGTAAAATATGTCGTCAGCGTAACCCCCTATAAGTGTACCGGTCAGCCCGATTGTCTTCCCGCAGGCACTCGACAACGCTCCGAACGAATTTCCCTGTGCAGTGTTGCCACCTTTGAGTTCATGAACTTCGTCGGCGATGAAGAAGTCAAAGTATCCATTTAAGTATTTCTTAATGTATTCGGATAGCGGGAATCGCCTTATCCTCTCGTTGTCTGCCTGCCACAGAGCACTGCCGCAATCATCGCAAAATCGTTTGCTTCTTTTCAGATAATCGTAACTGACAGGTATACCGTCCCTGTTCACAACCAGTTCATGACAATCAGCACAATGATAGCCATCCGTGTTTTCGATAGCAGCAGGTTTCCAGGCATATCCGAGCTTGGCCTTATCCTTGCTGACAATGGTATATTCAGGCCTGCCTGGCTTGCCGTTTGAAGCTATGTAACGCAAATCATCAAGGTTTCTGACAATCCTCGCTTCAGCATCCGGGATTGTTCCAAGGACTTCCCTTTGCCATTTCTTCACGATGTGGCCGGGGCACATGACCAAAGTTCTGGCCGCTTTCCCGTTGTTTTCGTAGACGTAAGGAACGGAAACGCCGATCAAGGTTTTCCCGCATCCCATCTCACCAACGACCATGGCCGAATCGTAATCCTTCAGAAGGTTGCACAGGCCCATGACGGCGTCCCCCTGGGCCTGGTATGGTTTTCGCTGGAGCGAGTACAGCTTTTGGTTCCACATGTCGCCAGGATTAAACAAAGGCTCAGCGTTGCTTTTTATCCCCTCTGCCAGTGTACTGCCGTACGCCTTCAAATATTCATTCATATCCTGGACATCTTTGAGCATGTAAACACCTTTAGAATGATATTTCACCGTTACTGACGGCTTCCGAAACCAGGGAGTCCAGCACTTCCTCGTCAAGTGTTAACGCAAGCACCATTTTCGTGCCCTGCAATTCGTGCACGTGACCTTCCTGCCTGAGCCTTTCGTAAAGCCAGCCAGACCATTCGGGAATGAGAGGGACCGGATATGCCGTCCTTACTGCCTCGTATACGAGCCGGGCGGGATTAGCCCCATCTACGTACAAGAGGTTCTTAGATTTGTCAGGAGACCTGAAAAAACCTTCTTCAACCACGGCCTGATGTAGCATAGCTCCCGGCAGCTTGGTGCTCAGGATTCTGTAGTGACTGGCGAACGGAGAGTGAAGACCGACAATCTCCTTTGAGTGGATTTCTACGGTCCTGCCGCTGACGGCTGCGCTGGTGATTGCCTTGACGTTGCTGTCGCGGCCTGCAACGGAGAGCAGATAAAGGCAGGAGTATTCGTCATATGCATAGCCGTCCGTCAAGGCCTCGACATCTATGCCGTTGCCGTAGTCTTGGAACCTGACCTTTTCCAGCATCATGCATCACATCAGGTTCCTTATATCCCCGTCCTGTGTGAGCACCTTGATGGAAACCCTGTATCTTTCAACTTCGCGTTCGATAAGGACATCGCCCTCGTACTCCTGTTGTGTGTGAGTAATTTTCTCGACCTTGCCCCTGACGATATGTTTATCCTCACCCTTACCGACCATGCCGTCCAGACAGCCGCTTGCCAGCAACAGCCCAAGGTGCCCGGTATGGAGAGGCAGAGGAGGCCTTCCGACACCATTTTTGCTGTTGCTGCCGTGACCATTGAGTTTTTCCCAGAGAGGCGAGGATTTGAGTTCGTTTTCGAGTTCCGCCTCGTCGATAAGGGTCGAGCGAAACAGTTTTACTGGCGGCGAAGGAGGCAGGTCGTACATAGGTTCGCTCAAGTACGGGATTTCAGGCAGCGTTGTGTATGGGATGGCGCTCAACACTTCGAAGGAATTATCGTCCAGATGATTCCTTTGTTTTTTCCTGCCGAACAGAATTATCTGCCTGAATCGTTCATACTCGTCATCCTGGAACCTGTACGTGTTCAAGTCCTCAAACCGGTAGGACAGGACTTTCGCAACATCGTCGGTGACCCTTTTTTGCGGTACTATGTAAACGAGCACACCCTGTGGCATAAGATACTTTACCGTGCCCTTCAGGAAAGCCTTTTCCGTTCTTTCTGCTGATAATTCCGTGGACGAAGAGCCACTCAGCCAGTCGTAGGGTGGATTCAGAAACAAATATGAGAAGGCGTAATTACTTATCCTTGCATCCTCGTAGCCACAGTGCAGTACATGGTCCAATGAATCTTTCGCTTGTTTCGCCCTGTACTCGTCAAGCTCTATTCCGTAGGTTGACGCATTAGCACCATCTACAACGTTGGTCAGCGCCACGCCTTCGCCGCAGCACGGGTCCAGGACGTTGACATTTTCTGGAGGAAAGTTCAGAAATGACTTTATCCGATCCGCACAAGATAGCGGAGTAGGGTAATATCCCATCTTGATTCTAGCTTCCGGCCTCGTTTCAACCGCCTCCTTTTCACTGTGCAAGAATAGAACAAGCTTGATTTATTATCTACGTCATGCGGTTCGCTGATAGTGCGGATGCAAATAGGCGTATTAACGTGACCTTTATAAATTTAATTTGATGATTACATTAATGGTAAAGTCAGGGCATGAAAAAATGCTTTTGTTCATAGACGCAAATAGTCTTGATAAGGAAGAATTTGAGAAAATATACAAGTCGTTAAAAGAAATACGCAGCGAGTGATCAAAGAATTTTTTTGTTGTTATCGATTCTTCATGCGATTTTTTATTGTTTCGTTTGTAGCGGGCTTCGATAGGCTTCCGCCGTATATGCCCGTCCCCATTCTTTCAGTGCTTCCGGCTGAAACCGACTTGTTGGCTTCTCTGAACTTCGAGCCAGGCAAAGCGAAGCACACAATGTCGCTTTCCCTACTCTTGCCAGGACGCCTCCAGCACAAAGGTAAAACAATAAACAGGGCGATTCGGAAACGGACGCTACTAAGTCAGGAGGTGATTGCATGGAAATGGCGATAGCTCGTTTGGACGACAAAGGGCGAGTGGTAATTCCGAAGAGGATGCGGGAAAAGGTTGGCATACACGAAAACTCGACGGTGTTCGTCTACACGTTTGAGAATCTTGTATTTTTGAGGAAAGTAGACATGGATAAAGCGCCTGTCCTTGAAAGCATAAGGAGGCTGGGGGAATGAGACTGTTGACCCTCAGCCCCTTCGGGCAGCCCCGCAACTCACGAGAGTGCATAATCTGGGTGCTGGCCGACAGGCATTTCTTGACGTTCAGACAAATGCACAGAGCTGTCGGGCGTTTATTAGGCAGGAGACTAAGCTATCAGGGCTTGTACAAGGCGGTTAACGAGTTAATAGCTGATGGCCAAATCAAGAAGTTCAGCCGTGGTGTATACGGTATCAATCCAGTTTGGATAACGGGACTCAGGGCATTTTGCGAAGTAATGGAGCGGAACTATCATGCTACTGAAATAGATGAGGAGGTGATAACATGGCAGAAATAAGCAAACAGTCTGTAACAGGAAAAGTCGAGAGGATGCAAGTCAAGAAGGCAACCAATGGTGGAAAATACACGGTAATAAAATTAAAGGGCAAGAACTTTTTTGATTGGAATGGATACTGTGAGGCAGAAGAAGTTACACAGGGAGATACTGTGAGGATCGAACATGATGGTGATGAGTATCCGAGGGTAACGAGCATGGAAAAGCTTGCCTCTGGGGAACCGGGTGCCACTGAGCGGGGAGATAATCAGCAAGATAAGGAAACTCGAATAACAAGGATTTGTGCCTTGAAATCAGCAGCACGAGTACTTCAAGGGAGTGACCTATCCTACGAGGAGCGAGTGAAGAAAATAACCGGACTTGCTAAAAAGCTGGAAGAGTGGATTATAGGGTGAGGTGCCTGCGGGCGCCTCGCCTCTTACTTTTAGGCCGTGATATGGAAAGGCAGGTTTAACATAATTGTCGGACTACCGAAAAAACAAGCGTATCTATTACTTCTTAGAAAACTGAGTCGGTTCTGCGATAAGTAGAAAAAATCGTGTTAAGTGCCCGGATTCCAATGTAAGCCTCGGCCTCTTTTTGGAGTTCAGGATCATCATCCAAGACCATTACACGGAGTAGTGTTCTTGTGGGACCATCCCCGAGTAGACCATATCTTCTCGCTATTTCTGCAAGCTCAAGTGCGGCACTCCTGTAGCCCATAAAAAGTATTGTACCAGAGCGGGTTAATAAAGATTGCGCTATGTTATATTTGTTTTCAGATTATTAGCTTTTGCAGTCAGCCTATCTTCGATTTGTGTAAGACACACTTACATAGAAACTACTTGCCGAATATGATTCATTCTTGTATTATCCTTATGAGTTATGAAGAATAAAAAGGAGTCAAGTGATGCCTAAGAGTTTTGAAGAATGCAGGGGTGCCTTTCTTGGAAATTGTTTTATCAAGGCACGTGCCCCTGGCTCATATTTCTGGTGTGGTGAGCACGCGGTGTTGTCTGGGCAGTTGGCTGTGATTCATGCAGTTCCACTATATGCATATGTGGGTTTCGAACCCAAAGTTGGTCAAGAGTTTGAATTCGAGTTTAGGGAAGTGAAGAGGGACTGTAACATAGATACAAGAAAGGGTACAGATGGTGATATTGTACAGGTTAAACGGCGGCCCGGGACGGAAAGGGTGAAGAAATATTTGGATTTTTGGAAAAAACAAAAGATGCCAGAATGTTTCTTGATCAAGGTCTGGTCGGAAATTCCCTCGAGATGTGGACTAAATCAAAGCGGTGCCGCTCTGGCAGCTATTGCCAGTATCATGCAGGTTCTTGAGGTCCAAGAAAGCGAACGTGAGTCACTAATCAGGAAAATCAACAAGTGGGAAAAAAGTCCAATACAGATGCTGAAGAGGGACCCAGTTTTTAGGGATGTCTTTACGAAAAGCTGGGTTATGGATAGTTGTGCTCATAATTTCTTTGGCGACGGAGCGGCACCTCTTAGTTCTTTGTTAGGTTCCCCTAACGGTGACCTTCTATTACACTTCACTGAAAGGAAAACGTTTGATTTGGACTACTCTGATGGACAATTGAGTAGTAGTCCGTCAGACTTACAATCAGAAGAAATCTTGCGAATTGAAGAGAAGATTAAAACTATAGACTGGTGGGGAAAACGGATACCTATAAGGGAAGATTTGAAAGACTGGTTGGCTATCGCACTTGTTTATTGTGGCATACCCGCAGATACGGCGAAGATTCTGCCGAGACTGGAGAAAATCCACAGAACACCGCTAGAGGATTTTAGGAGTCTGTTTTCAGACTTATTTCCAGAGGTAAAACAACCAGCAAGATTAGACCGGCCAATGAGCGATTTTATTGGTGAATACAATGGACATAAACCTGGTACCAAATCATTTCTCAAAGCAGTTTTTCGTGAATCTCTTGGTCTGCTGTCTTGGGAGTTTGTAGACATATTGAAACAAGGTGATGTAACTCGACTCCTAAATCATGTCATAGCCATCCATAAGTTCATGGATTTCTATGGTGTCGTACCAGAAGAGCTTAGTAAACACCTCAAAGCAGTTAAGGAGGAATCCAATATAGGCGTCAAGTTGACCGGCGCGGGTGGAGGAGGAGATTTGGTCGTTTTCGGAGAGAGCGATTCAATGGAAGGCATTGAAGATCGCGTAAAACAATCGTATCACATCCATTATAGCACAAACAAGATGGGTTGGAAAGCGGATGGGGTATCTGTATGGGAATCATCTGATAACACAGTCGCAGCAGTGCTGGGACAGAATACAGTTGAAATAGGCTTGTCGAAGACAAAGCCTTATATATTGATCAATCGGGAAGAACCGAGGGGACGCCTCAAAGAGCAAATCTTTGTGACTCTCGTGTTATTGGCCGCCGCACGGATGAAAGACCAAGAAGTCGATAAGATAGAAGATTTGTTGCTGGCCGCACAATCTCCAAAGAAGGAGCAGCTGTTGACAGAGATTCGAGATTTCCTAATGACAGCTTCATTTGAAACAAAAGTAGATAGGCGAAACATACTCCCTTCAGACGGTAGAGGAAATGTTCGGTTGCAAGTTTTTCAAAAGGAATTTATCTCGATATATAATTCTATTTGTACATTTGAATCCCAACATATGGTTCGCACCGAAAAAGCGATTAAAGAGTTGTTGCAGCGCCTAAAAATGGGGAGGGAGCGAGGTTTGAGCTATCCGGACAAAGTTTCTGCCGGAGACCAAAGCACTTTTTTTGAACAGGAAGCCAGATTAACATTTAGGCATACCAGAATAGTGATGAAAGCAGTCGAAATGATGGGGTGGAAGTTCCAAAATAAGAAATGGTGGAAAAGATGGGACAGTTTGGCAGGTAAATGTCGTGAAGTACTTGAATGCCTTGGATACGATGAAAAATATGTCGAAGAGACATTCTACCTGCCCCAGCGTGGGCGCCAATGAAGAGGGACTTCTATGAGATCGCCAAGTCTGCCCATATCCTTTATGTTGTTCTCGACCCTATGCTGGACAAGCTTTATTCTTTCTTCCGGCAACATATCCCCAAAGTAGTCAATCAAGAATTCCGCCGGATTTTCAACCCAAATGTTGGTATATAGCAATATAGATAAGTTCTTTATCTGCTCCTCGATTGACAATTCTCTGGGATAAATCTCCATGCAATTATGAGGATTACATATAAGCCTGCCATCAAAGTTATATCTTAAATTTGAAGGGAGAGGGTCGTGATAATTAATTCCGGATTTAGATAGCTCTGACA
>Ga0114922_10004006_pt1 | contig 13691 bp, 8 predicted proteins | sample AartaG_FD_100975 | JGI IMG/M metagenome (GOLD analysis project Ga0114922, IMG submission 100975) | Deep subsurface microbial communities from Aarhus Bay to uncover new lineages of life (NeLLi) - Aarhus_00045 metaG | ecosystem: Environmental > Aquatic > Marine > Oceanic > Sediment | place: Aarhus...
CATTGCCTTGTTCGTTCGGCACGAACCGGCGATCCACTCGTTCCTGATGTCGCTGCTCGCCAATCTGGACGACGCCGAAGTGGTGATGCAGGAAACCAGCATGGCCATGTGGAAGAAGTTCGGTCAGTTTGAGACCGGAACCAGTTTTCGTAACTGGGCGTTCCAGATTGCGCGATTCGAGGCCATGAACTTCCGACGCAAGAGGCAACGGGACCGGCATTTCTTCAGTGACGAACTTGTCCATCTCCTGGCGGATGAGGCCGCGCAGCATGCAGCCCAACTTGAGGAAGAACGCCGCGTGCTTGCCCATTGCGTGGCGAAGCTCGATTCGAGGGATCGCGGACTGCTCTCCGGATGCTATCGGGAGGGCTCAACGATCAAAGCGTACGCCGAGCGTGTCGGGCGGACACCGAATGGCGTTCGGAAACACCTCGCAAGAATCCGCGCCGCTTTGTCACTGTGTGTCCAACGAACCCTGGGGCTTGATAGGGTATGACGATGGACGAACGCGAATCGGCTGGAGCCACGCCACTGGTTGAGTTGATTGAGCAGGTGCTGCAGGGAACGGCATCTGACGGGCAGAAGCGAGAACTGCACGCCCGCCTGTTGGCCGATGCGGAGGATCGCAGGCTTTATCTGCACCACCTGAATCTGCACTCGGCCCTGAGACGCCAATTCGCTTACGACGTGGAAGAAGAAACGCCGGCGCAGACCGACTTGGCAAGCAGCGGGCCGGACGCCGATACTGCACCTCGAGGCCCAGCGACCCGTCTCGCCGGGTGGTCGTGGGCGGCCGTCGCTGCGGCCGTCGTTGTGCTGATCGCCGGCGTTTACCTGTTACGCCCAAGTCGTGAACGGGAGATCGCGACGATCACCGAAATGAACGGGACCCTGGAATGGACCGGTGACGGCGGACGGGTCGTTCACGGCCTCGAGGCCGGCAGTTCGTTGCGCGGCGGCACGCTGGAATCGCTCTCCGCTGATTCCTGGGCCGTGCTAGCGTTCCGCGATGGGTCGACGGTGACTGTTTCCGGACGGTCGGTGTTGACGATTTCCGAGGGCCGGCAGAAGGAAATGCATCTGCGCGAAGGAAGCGTGTCTGCCAGCGTCGCCCCGCAGCCGCATGGTCAGCCGACGCTGATCCATACGCCGACCGCAAGGCTGGAAGTACTGGGCACCCAACTGAATGTTGACGCCCAGCGGACGTCGACGATGCTTCGTGTAAACGAGGGTCGGGTCCGCGTGACGCGGCTGGCGGATGGAAGCGTGGCGCTCGTCCCGGCGGACCATCAGGTTGTCGTGTCGGCGAGTGGCCTGAAGAATCTCGAAGTAGGACGTCGGCCCGAGTCCGTTCGCTCGTGGCAGAGCCGCCTGCCCTCGGGCGCCGCATACGGAGAATGGGTACCTGACGGGGGGGGAACCAACGGCACCTTGCGAACCGCCCCGATGCTCCTGGATTTCCAGAAGAAACGAATCACGCTTCACCTGGCGGCGCTCTCGGTGTCTCGCGGCCCTGCCCCTCCCGTGGTGCTCACCTCCGGCGGGGGGTTTCGGATTCGCGGCCAGATTGAGACGTCAGGAGAGATTTTCTTCGGTCTGACGACGAAACACGTCAAAGGCGGCTTCGCAGGGAAATACGTGGCCGCCCGAAAACTCGACGTTCCGCCGGAGACGGATGGTGCTCTGGAGATTGAACTGCGGCTCGAGGAGTTTCACCCGCAGGAAGAGGAGTTCGCGGATTCGCCAATCGGCCTGGAACTCGTCGACTGGTGGTGCTGTACGTACAACGTGGACGCAGGACTGAGCATCACCAGCGTCGAACTGCTGCCGACCACGACATCGGTGATTCCGGCGCCGCCGACAACGGAGCCGGTGCAGCTCCCCATCATGGATATCTGGGCGGCTGCGGCGCAAGGTAACCTGAAAGCCGTCAGGCGCCATCTCGCCGCCGGAGCAGAGATTGACGCGGCCTTTATTGCACCCGGGGTCCCCGCATCGGGAGCCACGCCTCTACACCTGGCTGTCCTGTGCGATCAGGGTGAGATCGCCCGATTCCTTATCCGGAAGGGGGCGAATCTCAACGCCAAAGCCAAGGACGAACATGGCGGAACGCCGCTGCACTGGGCGGCGGCCTTGGGCCGCATCGAGATGGCCAGGCGATTGATTGACGCCGGGGCCGACGTCAATGCCAGGGACAACAACGCCTTCACGCCCTTGGACGCGACCAACTATGATCCGGAGTCCGAGAAGGAGGCCAGGATTGAGATTGCCGATCTTCTCCGCGCGAAGGGTGGGAAGAGCCTGAGGGAACACCAGGAAGAACCAGATTCCCGATGACACCATACGCCTTGTCAAACTGCGGCCGCGGGCTCATCGGCCGTCTGGGCCAGGCAGGACATCCGAACAGAGACCCGGCAACGGACAGGAGACTTACGATGAAGCAACTCACCGCATGGACTCTTGCTGTCGCCCTTCTCGCAACGTGTGCGCAATCTCAAGCACAACCGAGAACCGCGGGGCCAACCGTCGACATATGGACGGCTGCCGCGACGGGTAACATCGAAGCCATGAAGCGGCAGCTGTCAGCCGCCGCGAACGTGAAAACCGAAGGCGAGTCCGGCGTAACCCCCTTGTTCCTGGCGGCTGTCTTCGGCCGGGTCGACGCGGCCAAACTGCTCATCGAGAGGGGCGCCGACGTTAAGATCGCCAACGGCGAAGACGGGGCGACCGCCCTGCACGTGGCGGCCTTCTTCTGCCATACCGAAACCGTAGAACTGCTCCTTAACAGGGGCGCCGACATCAACGCCCGCAACCAGAAGTCGGAGACTCCCCTCGATGCGGTGGCCGGGCCGTGGAGCGAAGGGCTGAGCGAACTTTACGTCGCCCTCGCCAAGGCCATCGGGATGGAACTGGATCTGAAGAGAATCGAGGCCACGCGGCCCAAGATCGCCGCCCTTCTCCGCAAGCATGGCGGCGCGACGGGGCGCAAGCCTGAGGAGACGCCCCCCGCCCCCAAACAGCCAACGCGCACCCACAAGAAGCCGGCCCTCACCGGCGAGCAAGTGGCCGCGCTCCGCCTGCGGGGCTCCTACGCCGTCAACGGGCAGATCCACGTCGGCACGTTCGGCACGCCGGAGGGCAAACCGCTCACGACCGGCCATCAGGACATGAAACCGTCGTGGTCGAAGACGGGCGACATGCTCGTGTTCTTCCGCCTCGTCACGCCCGCCCCGCGCATCCCCGACTGGAAGACCGCGATCTGCATCGTCAAGACCGACGGCACGGGCTTTCGCAGGCTCACCGACGGCACGCACACCGACTTCAACCCCACGTGGACACGCGACGGGACGAACCTGGCCGTCTTCAACCGACAGAACAGGGAGACGCGCGGCTACGTCGTGATGTTCGCCAGCCATGACGGCCGCCCCGGCGACGAGTACGCCGTGAGCGACACGCGCATCCACACCTACGCCTACAGTTGCCTCAAGGACGGCCGCCTGCTCGTATCGGCCTCGGGCCGCCCGGGCTACTTCCTCATGACGCCCGGCCGAAACAATCGCGCGAAGTACGAGCCCCTTCAGTGCGAGTTGGCGAGGCAGGGCAGGCTCGACCGCGTCAGCATCTCGCCCGGCGAAACGAAGGTCTGCTTCGAGTTGCAGCGGGGCTTCGGTGAGTACCGCTACCCCGGCCGAATTCTCTACATCGCCGACTTCAACGCCATGGCGCGCACCATCACGAACCCGAAGGTGATTGCCAACGAGGCCGCCGACAGGGACGCCACCTTCCTTTACCCGCGATGGACGAGGGACGAAAGCGCCGTCGTTTACCACCACGGCAGGGGCGGCAGAAACCAGCTCTACATGTACCGCCTGGCCGATGAATCGATGACCCGCGTTTCAACGAACCCCGGGGCGAACTACATGTTCCCGCACGGCGAAGAATCGCCCAAGTAGCGTACGAGTGACGAGCAACGAGTGTCGGATGCGTCCGCTCTCTTGCGGGCTCGCCACGCAGCACGGACCACTCGCCGCCTCTGACTCACGAGCCGAGGGACACACCCAATGTCAGAACGCGCGAACCGACTTCCCCGCCGCGGTTTTCTCAAACGGGTTGCGCAAGCCGCGGCGGCCGGTGTGGTGTCTACGGGCATTGCATCCGGGGCTGCGCCGAAGGGCAAGCCGATGCATCGGACCGACACGATCCCCGCCCGCGTGTTCGGCGACACGGGCGTGAAGCTGCCGATCCTGGGCTACGGCGGCGCTGCGCTTCCCAAAGCCTGGGGCAATCCGCTGTTGCTTGAGGATCGTGTGAAACTGGTTCGTTACGTCTACGATCGAGGGGTCCGCTACTTCGACACGGCCGGCAACTACATGGAAAGCCAGTCGATTCTCGGCGAGGGCCTCAAGGGCGTCCGCGACAAGGTCTACCTCGTCACCAAGGTCGAGACGACGGATCCGGCGAAGGTCCGCGGCGCCGTGGAGAAATCGCTCCGCGAACTCCAGACGGACTATCTCGACGCCATCCTGATTCACGGCACGCCGGGGCTCGAGCAGATGACCGTCAAACGGGCGATGGAGGTCCACGGCGAACTGGTCAGACTGCGCGACGAACAGGTCGCCCGGTCCATCGGGTTCTCGGCACACTCCTATTTCGGCAAGGCCCTGGCCTTGATCGCCTCCGGCGGGTTCGACCTGTGCATGCTGTCGCACGGCTACTTGCCGCGGGGGCACAACCAGGTGTTCTCGCCGCGGATGATCAGCCTCCGCGAGCAGTGCCTGGCCGCGGCGCACAAGCGGAACATGGGCATCGTCGCGATGAAGGTCATCGGCGGCGGGGTTCTGGGCGCCTGGTCGGGATACGTCGTGCCGGGATTCGACAAACGGCGTCTCGAGCAACTGCCGGCCGCAGCGATCAGGTACGTGCTGCAAGACAAGCGAGTTCACATGCTCACCATCGGCATGCGTCTGAAGGCCGACATCGACGCCAACATCAAGACGCTCGCGGGCGATATCACCTGCACGGATGCCGATCGCGCCCTCCTCGCGGAGTTCGGACCACAAGCCCTTAACAGCGACGCGATGAGGAAGATGAGGGTGGAATGATAGGAGCGTGGCCAAGTCCTTGGCTTACCAGACAGGCCCCCCCCCGACCCATGAGACTGTCCGGGACGATCACTTGGCTTGTCGTGATGCCCCTTCTGGCCGCCGCTGCGGCGGGCGCGGGCGATTGGCCGCAGTTTCACGGGCCGAATCGCGACAATATATCCGCTGACAAGGGGCTGCTGAAAAAGTGGCCGGAAGGCGGCCCTGTGCGCATCTGGGAAGCGACCGGTATCGGCGAGGGGTACTCGACAGTCGCAATCGCGAACAAACGTATCCACACGACCGGAAGTATCAATGGGGATTGTGTCATCACCGTGCTGGACATGGACGGGAAGAAGGTCTGGGCCGGAAAGAACGGCAGGGCCTGGGAAAAAGACTATCCAGGAACCCGCTCCACGCCGACGATCGCCGGCGGGATGCTCTACCACCTCAGCGGAATCGGGAATCTCGTATGTCTCAAGGCCGATGACGGAGAGGCGGTATGGTCGATTGACATCATGCGTAGATTCGGCGGTCGCAACATCATGTGGGGGCTGGCTGAATCGCCGCTCGTTTTTGACGATAAGGTTGTCTGCACACCGGGCGGCAAGGAGGTCAGTATGGTGGCGCTCGACAGGAAGACCGGCAAGGTTGTCTGGGAATGCAAAGGGGCCGGTGACCGGCCGGGTTATGCGTCACCGATCCTGGTCGAATACAAGGGGCTGAGACAGATCGTCACGGTGATGTCGGAATCTGTAGTCGGGGTGCGCGCCTCTGACGGAAGGTTGCTGTGGAGGTATCCGCACAAGGTTTACGCTGACGAGAATATCACGACGGCGATTTTCCACGAGGGTTTTCTGATTGTCTCGGGCTGCGTCAGGAAGGGAACGACTTCGCTGCACCTCGACGTTTCGGGCGATGGGTGCTCGGTAAGGAGACACTGGCATAACCAGACGCTCGACAACAAGCAGGGAGGCATTGTCCTGGCCGACGGCAGGCTCTACGGATACGCGGAGCATCTCGGCAAGTCCACGCCCTGGGTGTGCATTGATTTCAAGTCGGGCAAAACCATCTTTACATCCGCTCCGGTGCAGTCCTCCTACAAGTACAGGAATGGCTGTCTTACCTATGCCGACGGGATGTTCTACCTTTATTCAGATGACGGGCACATGGTCCTGGCGAAGGCGACGGATGAGGGGTTCCGTGTCACCGGGAGCCTGAAACTCAAGGATCCGGGAAAGAGACAGACGTGGGCGCATCCTGTTGTATGCGGCGGGAGGCTGTATGTCCGGTACGGCGACAAACTCGGCGTTTATGGCGTCTCGGCTCGGGGACCCAAGTGACATTCCGACAACAGGCCCCCGCCGGTGCGTCTGCTTGGGGCGTGCCGGTCGGAAGGAGAGGTGACATGAAGGCGTTGAGCCATTTGAGTTGGCTACGCGTGCCGACCCTGTTCGCCGTTGTAGCGTTTCTGTCGGGCGCGGTGCTGTCCCCTGCCGCAATGGCGTAGGAAGAGCAGGGGGAGACGGCCGTCGAGGGCCATCCTACCGTCCTCGGGTGCGACATCACTCTGTGGAGCGACGGCACGAGCGAGCCTGCCGTTCTTCCAACAGTGTCCTTTGAGAACGCTTGGTCGAGGAGGCTTGGTATGCGATACCGAACCGTCTGTATCGCTGTACTTCTGCTGAGTATTGATTCGACTGCCATCGCGCAGTTTCCCTGGCAGAAACCCGTGGAGCGCGATCCGGCGGAGGTTAAGCGCATCGTGGGACCCATTGGGAAGCGAGAGCCGTCCCGGGATCTGACCATTGTCTGGGTCTGGGGCATCGACAAACTCCATGCGAAAGAGACCCACGAATACGCCTGGGTCATGGACCGCTACGTGAATGTGCTTCTTCCCCGAGTCCCGCGCGTCACGGTCGCTGCCTCCATGTATTTCCCCAAGAAGGAACTGTGGGAAAAGGCCGACCTGGTCGTCTTCTATCTGTGGCCGCGCGGGGAGGGGTGGGATTACGATCTCATCGACGCCTATCAGAAGCGCGGCGGCGGCCTGATCTTCATTCACATGGCCCTGATGCAGGGCTCGGGTGAACCGTTGTCGAAGCGCATCGGGATGGCATGGGACCACAGAAAGGGCGCCACCAAGTGGGGCGTGTTGCCCACGCCGGTGACTCTCACGGACGCGGCAAGAGAATCTCCCATCTTCAAGGGCTTCCCGGCGAAGTTCGATCTGGCGGAGGAGTTCTATTGGCAGTTGAGGGGCGACCCGGCCGGCATCACTCCGCTGGTGACGTCGCCCGCCGGCCCGGCCATCGCCAACAAGCCACTGCCCGGTCCTCCCAAGATCGAAGATCTGGACGGGAAGCAGTGGCCGGTCATGTGGACAAAGGAGGTAGGCCGGGGCAGGGTGTTCGTCTCGGGTGCCGGCCACAACTACTTCACGTTCAATGACCCCTACTTTCGGATCATTCTGCTGCGGGCCATGGCTTGGACCATGAACGAGTCGTTTGATCCATTCAAACCGCTGGTGACGCTCCATCTCCGGCGGTAGGACTTGGAGTTTGAGCAGTAGTCTAACACTACAGCGCCACTTACCGCGCGGCGGGTCTCCCGACCCGCCGCGCAACGGCGAAAACGGGCTTTCGAGCGCGGTGGGTCAGGAGACCCACCGCGCGAAATGTGCTTTTCGTGTGGCGGGAGGGTACAGGTGATCTCACAGATTAGAAGGGGAATGTCATGAGGAAGAGAGCGAAGACGGATAATCCGGAAGACACCGGCAAGAACCCAGTGGACGGCATCTCGCGACGGATTTTCCTGAAAACCTCAGCGGTGGGAGCGGGTGCTGCGGCGGCAGCGGCTGGAATGTCCAAGGTGGCCAAGGCGAGCGTCGAGCGGCCGAGGCCCGCCCGGCTCGACGACCTCAAGTCCGACAACCCCCACGGGGGCCAGTTGGTGGCGCATGCCCTGAAACGGGAAGGCGTCTCGCGCCTGTTCACCCTGTGCGGAGGACACATCCTTCCTATCCTTGATGGATGCCTCGACGAGGGCATCCGGGTCTTGGATGCACGGCACGAGGAAGCCGTCGCGCACATGGGCGAGGCCTGGTCGTGGATCACAGGTGAAGTCGGGGTCATCTCCGTCACCGCGGGCCCCGGGATGACGAACGCCGTCACCGGCGTTGCCAACGCGTATGAGAATGGTGTGCCGATGCTCATTCTGGGCGGACGCAGCAGCCTGGGTGAGAACGAGATCGGATCGCTCCAGGACATCGACCAGATGGACCTCTACGAGTCCATCACCAAGTGGTCGCGCGTCTGCCACAGAACCGAGCGCATCGGCGAGTACGTGGCCATGGCGTTTCGCCACGCCCTGAGTGGGCGGCCGGGCCCGGTGTACTTGGAACTGCCCCAGGACATCCTCATGAGACGTGTGGAGAAAGGCCAGGCCCGTTTCCCCGAGAACTACCGGGCCACCGATCGTCCCCGGGGAAGCCGGGACTGCATCGCCGAGGCCGCCAAGATGCTCGCCAAGGCCGATCGCCCGGTTATCGTGGCCGGGGCCGGCTGCAGATGGTCCGACGCGCAGGCGGCGCTGAAGCGTTTCGCCGAACACGCCGGCATCCCGGTGGTCACCCATGCGGGAGGCCGGGGGACCTTGCCCGACTCGCATCCGCTTTCGGTGTTCCCGGCGTCGTCGGCCGCGTTGCGGGCCGACGCCGTGCTCTTGTTGGGCGTACTGGTCGACTCCATGATGGGCTACGGACGAATGTTCCCGAAGCCGACGAAGGTTATCCAAGTGGACATTGAACCCTCCCGCCTGGGTTTCAACCGGGGGCCCGACTGCGCGGTTGCCGGTGACATCGCCCACGTGCTCGAAGACCTCCAAGAGGCCCTGCCGAAGACGCCGGGCCGGCCCTGGGCCAAGGAGGCCAGGCAGGCGGTCGAGCGGGGCGTGAAGGCGGGCCGTGCCAGGATCGACCGCGACATGGTCCCCTGCCATCCGCTTCGGGTTGCCGAAGAACTGCGTGATTTCGGAGGCAAGGACGCCTGCTACGTGATCGACGGCGGGTTCACGAGCGTCTGGTCCATGGGCGTCCTCCCCGCCGAACGTCCCGGCGACGTGATGGGGGTGACCAGCGGTCCCATGGGATGTCTGGGCGTCGGGCTGCCCTTCGCCCTCGCCGCGAAGTCAGCCAACCCGGACCGGAACATCTTCCTGATATGCGGCGACGGCTCGTTCGGGCTGAACGCTGTCGAGATGGACACGGCCCTGCGCCACAATCTCCCGGTGGTGGCGGTCATCGTCAATGACGGCGCCTGGGGCATGATTAAGGCCGCCCAGATAGGCATGTACGGGAAAGACCGTCTCGTGGCGAGCGAACTGGGACACGTTCGCTACGACAAGTGGGTGGAGGGCTTCGGAGGGCACGGCGAGTTTGTCGAACAGCCTGGGGACATCCGTCCCGCTCTCGGGCGCGCCCTCGCTTCGGGCAAACCTGCTTGCGTCAACGTCATCTGCCGGACGGTGCCCAGATAGGACAAGAAAGGAGCACGCCATGACGTCACGAGAGAATCGTTTGAAACGCCGGGACTTTCTTCAGAAGTCGGTCGCCGGCGCTGCACTGGCGGGATTGGTGACCGTGCCTCGACATGTCCTCGGAGGTGCGGGGCATACGCCGCCGAGCGAGAAGGTCAACCTGGCCTGTATCGGCGTGGGCAATCGCGGGTGGCAGCTCATCCGAGGCATGGCCGATCAGAACATCGTCGCCTTGTGCGATGTCGATTCCAGGTACCTGGCAGAGGCGTCCACCCGCTTCGAGAAGGCGAAGACCTACCGCGATTTCCGCACGATGCTGGATCAGGAGAGCAAAACCATCGACGCCGTCGTGGTCGCCACGCCGGACCACGTGCACGTCCCGGCCAGCGTCATGGCCATGAAGATGGGCAAGCACTGCTATACCGAGAAGCCGCTCGGCCACAACATCCATGAGGTCCGAACCGCAACGCAAGTGGCCAGACGGTACGGCCTGGCCACCCAACTTGGCAATACAGGGCATTCCGGACACAACTACCGCGGTGTGGTCGAGTTGATCAAGGCCGGGACGATCGGCGAGGTCAAGGAAGTCCATGCCTGGTGCGAGAATGAGTGGGAAACCCCGCCGAGAGTCGTTGGCGCCCTCCGTAGCCGCGACCGGCCGCAAGGGACGCCTCCCGTTCCCGAGTACCTGGCATGGGACCTCTGGCTGGGCCCGGCTCCCTATCGCCCGTACCATCCCGTCTACCATCCCATGCACTGGCGCGGTTGGTGGGATTTCGGCAACGGGAGGCTTGGCGACATGGGCTGCCATCTGATCGACCTTCCGTTCTCGGCGCTCGACCTGACGTACCCGTTGACGGTCGAGACGGACGGCCCGAAGGCCCATCCCGAAAGTGCGCCTCCGTGGCTCATCAGTACGTGGACCTTCCCCGCGCGAGGCGACCTGCCGCCCGTGGAACTCACGTGGTATGACGGCAACAAGCGGCCCGAGTTGCTGAAAGAAGTGAACCCGCCTGACTCCAACTGGCCCTGGTACGTGCTGTTCGTCGGCGCCGACGGGGTGCTGATTGCCGGAATAGAGACATTCAAAGTGTATCCGGAGGACAAGTTCGCCGGTGTCCGGCGGCCACGGCTGCCCCGCGGGCCGTCCCACGCCCAGGAGTGGCTGACCGCATGCAAGACGGGCAGTCCGACCGGCTGCCACTTCGACTATTCCGGGCCACTGACCGAGACGGTGCTGCTGGGAACGGTCGCCCATCGCGCCGGCAGGAAACTGGAGTGGGACTCAGAAGGCATGAAGGTCACGAACTGTCCGGAGGCGAACCAGTTCATCCGGCGCGCCTACCGCGAAGGGTGGACACTGTAGGTCGGGGCACCAGCCGACCGGCGATGGGTACGTGCTCGGGTAACTCTTACGCTCGAAAAAGGGGACGTCGAATATGAAGAACAACAAGACAAACTGCAAATCACGAATTACAAGACGTGAGTTTGCAGGTGTTGCAGCGTCAGTGACTGCGTTTACGATTGTTCCGCGGCGCGTTCTTGGACGAAAAGCCCCAAGTAACCTCGTCAATATCGCTGCCGTAGGTTCAGGAGGGCACGGGGCCTTTGTTGTTACCCAAATGCTCAAGGCGGGCGGAATAAATGTGGTTGCTCTTTGTGATGTGGATACAGAGTTCGCGAACCATATTGAAACGCAGGAGTATGGTAGCCGCAGAATCACAGGCCTCTATAAGCAGTTTCCCACGGTTCCCAAGTACAAAGATTTCCGGGTCATGCTTGATAAAGAGAAGGAGAACATCGCCGCGGTGGTGATCACTACGCCCGAACATACGCACATCTCTGCCGCCGCGATGGCCATGAAGATGGGGAAGCACGTCTTTTGCTCGAAGCTGCTTGGACATAACATCTATGAGATACGCCTGGCAACCCAACTGGCCGAGCAATACGGGGTGATTACCCAGATGGGAATCGGCAACCACACCACCGAGATATTCCATCGGGCTGCCGAGATCATCCAGGCCGGTGATATCGGGGCAGTCAGAGAGGCATATGTCTGGTGCGATAATGAATGGGATCCATATCGGGGGCCTAAGGCTTGGCCGCCGAGAGCCGTAAGAGGCTATAGCCCTGAGAACGCGGACAAGCAGTTAAGCGAAAAGAAGCCCATCCCACCTCACCTCGATTGGGAATTGTGGCTGGGACCGGCAGAGTACCACCCGTATCCAGGTTTCGGACGCGGCCTGTACCATCCCTCGAACTGGCGCAGTTGGTGGGCTTTTGGCAACGGGAGGATTGGGGACATCGGTAGCCACGCCGTCGACCTGGTATTCTGGGTACTGGACCTCAAATACCCATTGACCGCTGAAGGGGAAGGGCCCGGCCGCGCCGGCCTGGAGCGTGTACCGCCCTGGCAGAGAGCTACATGGACGTTTCCGGCGCGGGGAAAGAAGCCGCCTGTGACAGTGAAATGGTGCCACGGGAATACGCGTTTTGATGAACTAAAAGACCTGGATCTGCCTCACGAGTGGCCCATTGCCATGCACTTTGTTGGCACGGATGGGAGGCTGACGATGCAGATCGAAAGGGGGCCTGCCGGCCCAATGGAGTTGTACCCGAAAGCCAAGTTCGCCAATTACAAGCCGCCGCCTCGTACGCTCCCCCGATCTCCTGGCAATGAGTATCAGCAGTGGATACAGGCGATCAGGAGCAACAATCCAGCGAAAGCCGAAATGCCGTTCAGCTACTCGGGGCCCTTGTGTGAGACGTTGGCGTTGGGGAATGTCGCCTATCGCGTTGGCAAGAAGCTCATGTGGGATCCAGTGCACCTGAAGGCCGGCAATGCTCCTGAGGCAGACAAGTTCATTCAAGGCAGTTACCGTCCGGGATGGGAGCTGGATAAGCCCAAGATACCAACCGAAGCTCCATCCGAACGGACGGGTTAGTGCGTCACGTATCCGAATGAGGTGGTCCTATCGCGGATTCGGCGCTGCATCGGGAAAGGTCTCGCGGATGCATGAATCGACATACGGCAGATGGAAGATGGTCGTACTGATCGCGGTGTTGTCGGGCCTCCAGGCCGAGGCCGCCCGGGCCGCTGAGGAAGGCTGGACGCACCTCGGCGCCGACGACAACTTCGGTGTCTGGCACCAGCCGACCGGGGACTGGTACGTCGCCGGCGACGCCATGGTCGATCCGAACAACGACAGGCAACTGGCCGGGAAGCCGGGCACCGGCGTCCTGATCAACGGCAAGACCGGGCGGACCCGAAGCCTCGTCACGAAGCGGCGCGATTTTCGCGACGTCGAACTGCACGTCGAATTCATGGTGGCCAAAGGCTCCAACTCCGGCGTCATCTTTCATGGCAACTATGAAATCCAGATCCTGGACAGCCACGGCATCAAGAAGCCCACGGCCGGCCACTGCGGTGGGATCTATCCCCGGGCCGAGGCCAAGCCGACATACCACCACATCGACAGGGGTTCTCCGCCCAGGGTCAACGCCGCCAAACCACCAGGCCAGTGGCAGACGCTGGATATTATCTTCCAGTCCCCCAGATTCGACAAGGCCGGCAAGAAGACGGCCAACGCCAGGTTCGTCAAGGTCGTGCACAATGGCCTGGTGATCCAGGAGAATCAGGAAGTGCCGTACGCCTGCGGCACGAACTGGGATCGCAAACAGGTTCCCCAGGGGCCGATTATCATCCAGGGCGACTACGGCCCGATAGCGATCCGCAACGTTCGCGTGCGGCCCTGGAAGGCCGGCCGTGAGAAACAACTGAATGTCCCGCCGAAGGGGTTCACCGCCCTCTTTAACGGCAAAGACCTTACGGGCTGGAGAGTATCACCCAAGGTCAAAGAATTCTGGTCTATTGAGGACGGAGTGCTCAAGTCACACGGTCTTCTCAAGCAGTGGGGCGCGGACCTGGCAACAAAGAAGCGGTACAGAGATTTCATCCTGATGCTCGATTTCCGGATGCCGACCCTTTCCGACAGCGGTATCAACTTCCGCAGACTGATTCCCGAGATTCCCGGTTTCGGAGACCAGGAGCAGTTCAACCTGAGATCCAAAGGC
>Ga0114922_10004007_pt1 | contig 13691 bp, 16 predicted proteins | sample AartaG_FD_100975 | JGI IMG/M metagenome (GOLD analysis project Ga0114922, IMG submission 100975) | Deep subsurface microbial communities from Aarhus Bay to uncover new lineages of life (NeLLi) - Aarhus_00045 metaG | ecosystem: Environmental > Aquatic > Marine > Oceanic > Sediment | place...
CACTTCTGCTTTATTTCCAAAAGTTGAAAACTCTTGGCGTACATAATTCTTCTCTTCATACGAGTCGCCATCTACTAACGTAATTTTTGAAACTATTTCCGATCCATAATTCAGAAATCTACATAATCTTTCTGCTAGGATTGATCCTACTCCTCCTAGACCAATTATTTTAATATTCATTCCTTATTCCTTTTTAATAGTCTGGCTAAAAGTCCTTCTTTTCGGCCGGTTGATAAAGGAATCCTGTCTTCATCGGGAACAGGAATTGGAAGGGGTTCCATTGTTTCATCTTCTTCAGATGCTGCTCTAAGAGCTTCAGCATCAATGATATCCATAACCTCACCACCACAAAATGGACATTGTCCGTGATTTAATACGCTCGTTTCTGTGGCGCATTCTTTGCACTTGAATTGGTAGTTAACTATAGATTCTTCATTATTAGACTCTGGTAAATCTGAGTCTTCCATATCTAATAATACTAGGTGATCATCAACTTCACAGACTGGGCAAACTGGCATTGCTTCTTCTGTTTCAATCACACTCTTACATTGAACACATTCATACCAATCTTTATTGGCACCATCATAGTCAGGATCATCATCATTCAACCCAGCAATCTGTTCCATAACCCAGTCAATTTTATGATGACTAAACGGGCATGCCTCACATGGGTTGAAGTCATTATCTATAACTTCTTCATAAGGTCCTGTGGTTTGATTATGAGGAGGAAATGTGATTGGTTTGACAGGTGGTGGTAGAAGTGCAGGATTAGCTTGTGGAGATTTTTTATTAGCATTTTGCTTGATACTATTTTGTCTGTTAAATTCAGTCCATGCTTGAGGATCAAATTTATCTGTATTCCAATTTCTCCAAGTTCCATGCCCATAATTTCCAAGATAACCACCTGAATAAGTTTTGTATGTGTATTGCTTTTTCTCGACCAACTTCATCCACTCAGGTGGACATCTTTGATACTTTTTAGAAACAATGGATACGAACCTTTTATCAAACCGTTTCACCTGATAAGTTTTGTTCGATTTCCTTGGAACCAATTTCTTTTGGGTTGCATCCCATACATGGCATGATGCATATGGTTTCTCAACGACTTCATCTATATCAACTGTCATTTTAATACCGTTGATATAATCTTCTGGTTGAACAATAAATCTTTGTCCATTTGAAACAATTGACGCTGAAAGACTCACATCTGTATCATTATTATTTCCTATGGTTATATGCAAACCATCGAATGACTTTTCATCTGCATCATCTATACCAGAATGAAATGCAGAGAAATTTGCATGACTGTGAATATCTCCGACCATTGTATAACCTTCAAGAGTCATTGCTCTGTTATAATCTACTCCTGCTCCACTAACTTCTTGAGCAGGAGGGATGATTTTATACACCCTTTTTTCTTCATTGTAGAATAACAGAACAATGGCTTCCGATTTATGTTCACTATAAACTTGTCTGAAAAAGTCCATGACTGAAGCAAACAGAGTTCCAGGTATTGGTTTTATATGCATAGTTGCCATCATCTCAATGCTTTGTAGTATTGAAATATTTTTAACTGGCGTAATACTTTCCATAATACCAAGTTTCTTTTTCAGATAAGTTCCTTCTTTGCAGACGATGTATAGAATATCATCATCTGGAATTTCATGATTTCCATCATTCACGAATACTGGAAACATTTAAAACCTCCCGCTTTCGTCTATCATTTTATAAGGTGAGTGATTTTGTTCAGTTACTGAAATCCCTCCATGAAAATTTGGGAATCCCATAACAAATCCTTTTGTTGATTGTGCTTGAGGGTTCATTCTCGGATTTGGAATACAGTCAAGTTTAATATCATTAAAAAAGTATTTGTCTGTAGATTGATATTCATCATTTTCATGATAACTACTAAATTTGACTGTTCTCATTCCAGCACTAGCAGTGGGAGCTTTACTTATAAAATACCCATGACTGCGTCTATAATACTCTGAACCATTAATAATATCACCAGCTTGCAGTTTTATTTTCGTTGGTTGCAGATTTGCGTGCTGTAATGTTTTCCATCTCTTTGACTTTTTAGATATGTGATCAAACTTTTCAAATACATCAGAAAACCACAATGTGCATCCGTTTGAGCACAACACTAAAGGTTCGCCTCCAGTGTCTATAATAAAGGCAACTATGATATTAACATCTTTTTTCGGGAAGCATGAAATTCTAGCTTCCTTAGCAATTATTTTTGTGCCTACAGTAATTTCATTCAGTTCTTGTGTAACTTTACGAATTTTACCAGTTAAGATTGCCCCATCGCGTCCTTTTATATAAGGAACTGTAGAAAGATTCTCTTGTTTATCTCTGAGGGCAAAAGAAATAGTATGATTGTCTTCATCTACCATAAACGATTCAATAGTCTTTATACGAAGAATTTCTAAAGGATTATCCCAATCTGCTACAACAACTTTATCACCAACTGAAAAGTCAATATTCATATTATTGCTTTCAATGTGAAAGTGATTCATATCCTCGCTTATTAACTTTCCAGCTACATATTTTATATTGAAACGAGTATCTACACTATCATATTTTGAAATCATTACACCAAACTCTTTATGTCTCTTTGCAGTAGTTTGACTTCCATAATTATTTTTGACAGAGATTATTCTTCGTCCAATGAAAAAGATTTCTGGCATATCTTCTAATTCATCTGGTGGATATATTTTCCTTGCTTCACTGTTCTTAGAAAAGTTAATGGTATACACTGACATAGCTTCTTCTGTTTCTTTAAATTTAGCAACTAGACTTCCAGACATCCCAGTTGTTATCTCAGTAAATTTTACATTTGAAAATTTACCAAATGGAGAAGGAGGATTATAAGGCATTGATAAGAATTTATAAACCTTCTTTTTATCTAATGTTACTCCGTCAATTACTGGGGTTTCTAAATCAGCTTTCTTTACATTATCCCAGTTAAATGTGTCAACAAACCAGTATTCAGAACCGATTCTCATTTCAACTCTTTCATCATGAGCTTTTCTTATATAATGAATTTTCTTGAATGTTTCATTACCAAATATATTTTTCGTAGAAATAATATCTCCACTAGAAATAATGGTTCCATCTTCAAGTTCTATTCCTGCTTCATATCGGAGTTCTTTGATTTTATCTGCTATAAATTGTCTAACTTTAGGGTTGTTTTTTAAACTTATAAATTTTCCATCAACTTGAAGTCTGATGAATAAAGGTTCAGCGCGACCCTTGACTCCCATAAAACAATCTATAAAAGCAATTCTACCTTTGGAGTAATTTAAAGGATCTCCTATATAAACTGCTAAATTTCCTTCTGGCATCCATCCGTTACATATATCGTATATAAGGTTTCTTCTTATTTTTCGTTTGCCTACTTCAACTAGCTTTTCCGATACGGTGGATTTGTTAAACAAGTTTGCAAGAGTTCTATATCCAAATATGTTGTTATGTTCTTTATTGATGTACTGATCGTATGTTGTTATATAGTGATCAAGATTATTTTTATGGGGTTTCCAATCTACATTATATATAAACATTGGATTTGTTTGTGAGTAATATTGCCAAGTGAAATAATCACAAACTCCTGCAATTCCTTCATATGCATAGTAGTTTTCTATATAATCTGTATTAAAAGGCGCTGACCAAAATACTTTTACTGCATGCTCAATTTCTCTATTAAGACCAGCACGTGGACTATCATTGTATATTTCATCTCCATAACAAACTGACATATCCGATGATATGTTAAGAAGAGGAGCAACATATAATTGGTCAGCCAGCCCGAGCAAAGGTTTTGGTCTGAAAAAGACTCTCCCGCTGCTAAATCGTTTGTCTCTATTAAAGTATAATACATGAATGACATATGGCATCGCAAGCATAAATGTATAAGGAGATTTATTTTCATCGAAGAATTTTTCATAACCAAACTCTTCCCATTTGCCCTTACCCTTTAAAGATTCCATATCTCTACTCATATCCATTTCAACCCGGATACTTCTAATGGCGGGAGGCTCTTCTATGATCGCTATGGATCTAACACTATGTGTTTTGATGAATCTACAGTTTTGAGGGATAACAATATTTTCAGTAGTTACATTAAGAGAGTTTAACATCTTCTGTATATATTGGTCTGTTCTTACATGATTCATTCTTATTACAGGAGTAGATTCATTTTTTGTTCCTCCCTGTGCATAGTCTGATTGTAATTTAGAAACGTATGATTCGTTTATTCGAATTTCTTCAATATCTGGATTCATGCTATTCTCCATTATAAAATTTTAAAAGTTTCGCATATTCTGTCAGTATTTTTTCTGGACGATGATCTTCTATTTGATGGACTTTTTTCTTTCTTGGACGGGACATGTAGTCTGGATCATTCTCAGCTTGTATTAATTCTTTTTCCATTATCGACCAGAATGAAGCCAACCATAAATCTTCATTATCTCTTTCAAGAGCCAGAAATCCAATTTCGTTTTTAGTAGAACCTGGAACCTGTAATGCTAAAAAGATATTGGCTCCTTGAGGTCTATGATTTATATATGTCATATCCTCAGACTCCTCAGATTCTTCTTCAAGAATCTGATCACACATTATTCTCATCTGCTCGACCAGATCATCGCTTTTTATATTATTGATTAAATCTCTTAGAATAGACATTCTCATCGACTCCTGTTCGTTTCATCGGTTGGATTTTAAACTGGACATTTCCTCTGGTTCTTAAATATTCAACTCTTTGGAAGGGAACTGACCTCCACCCTTTTTTATCGAGATCATATACATTCATAATTCCATTATCCTGTAAGAGTTTCAAGATTCTTGGAATATCAACTTTCTTTGGACGATCAGTTTTTGGTACCTTGGTAAAGTCTAAAGTGCATCTCATTACTCGAATGTCACCATTTTTCTTTGTAAACTTTATCGTTGCCTCCTTCTCTGTGTTTAACTTGTGCCATAATTCCATAGCACTTGTTATTACATTGGGGTTAGTTTGCTCGGGCATTTCATTTCCTCCGATCTAGATGTACTAAATCATCTGGACCTAGATTTTTTTCCTCTATTATCTTACTCATCAACTGACAAGTATGATTACATAATTTGCAATACTGCATTTTATCTTTGACTATTAGTTTATGTGCAACTTGATTTACATATCCAGAAGCATCAATAAGTTCGATTACATTAATATTCTCTGGTGCATTAATTCCACGGATTCTTAAACATAGTCTAACCGAACCATCAGCATCAATTGTTACATTGTGAAGACTCCGCTCGATTTCACAATCCATTTCTGATGGTAAGATCTTATACATTGCTGGAATCAAATAATCTTTCATGTGAATATCTAGATTATCATTTGTTAAAATTTCCATCATCTGATGTGCTAGCATTGGAGTTCTATATACCAATTCACCAGTAGCTGTAACATTTGAAAAATCATAATAATCAGTTTTTGCAATATCAACAAATGTTATATCGCTACTTATTCCACATGAACTCAAATGTTCTACCAGCTTATATATAAGATGTTGATCTTCATTCATTATAGTTACTTCGGCAACAACATCATCACAATAATCTTTCATTTCTAAAAGAAATTCAAATCCCTGTTGAGTTTTAATAAGTCTATCGGAATTTCTTGGTTGTTCCTCGACTAAAATCGGATCAATTGATGCGGTGTATCCTTTTAATTTTCCGACTTGCTTAACTAGCTTTTTGACTAGAGGTTGAACTTCAGGAGTATTGTTTGAAATTATTGTATAATGAATATCATGTGTATGGCAAAATTGTATAATCTGTGCTATATCCTTTCGAAGCATTGGTTCGCCACCATAGAATATATGAAAACAATCTGGATTATGATTTTTAAATTTTGCCAGTGCATTAAGTACAGCTGTAGTAGACATTTCCTTTGAGTAATAATTATACATAGGAGGATATGCAACAGGTCTTCCTGCATAGTCTTTTACAATTGCACAGTAATCACATTTGAGATTACATTTTCTTGTGAGTAACCAATTAACTATTCTTATCATTTTGTTCCTCCCAAATTGAGACCTTTGGTATTTATATTATCAAGAAGTACTTGATTTAAGTTTAAAGGTTGTTCAATTGAGTTTACTTCTGAAATAATTTTTGAATCATATATATTTAATATGCCCATTTTAGTTTCTGCCTTATGCAATTCATATTCGTATGTATATTTATGTGATGGTCCTAGTGGATCCCCACCATTCCAACCATCTCCCGATACTGAGGATGCACAAGAAAAATATGAAAGTTGTGAAGGAGATATGTTCTCTTTTAATTGCTTAAATAATATGGTTTCAATAAATTCTTTTGTTACATTTTCTATACTGTTCCACCAAGGATTGAGAAGATCAATGAGCAAGTGAAATATTGTTATAAATCTTTCATCATCATTTTCATCATAATATATAGTATCATCTAATGAAAGATTAACATTATAAACTGGTGTGGCATTATCATAAGCATCTTCTTCATTACCTAGTATTGTAATATGAGCGTATCCTTCATATAGAAACTCTTGTTCTTTATAAAACTTTTTTAATTTTTCATAGTTTCCCGATAATCTTGGAAGATGCCCAATTACATTTGATGATAATACATAGCATGTACTTGAACTATTAGTCACAAAATCAAGCTTTACTTTCATTAGTCATAATCCTTTGTTAAAACTTCTAGATTCATTGTTTTTATTGCGTTTTCAAAACAGTCTACATCATCGAAATTTCTTTCAATGTCAACATGCACGACAAAATTTCCTTCTTCTATTATTTTCTTACTTCTATTATACCACTCTTCCGTTGCTCCCCAAAATCTGCGAGGACCTGTAGCTTTTTTAACCCAATCACATGGTTCACAATCAACATGTTCGATTAACTTTTCTATGGTGGATATACATCCGAAATTGTTAAACATGCTTGGTTGGACTCCAAGATCATGTAACTCTGTCTTTGTTATTTCTCTTGGAGATGATATAAGAAAACAACATGAAGAACTATTTGTTACATAGTCAATTTTTATTTTCATTAGTTTAATGTCAGGACTTCATCTGCCTCTAACTGATCTTCATGCCTATGTGAAATTAAGTAAATTGATTTTCCAACTTTCATATTTGATAGGACTTTTGAGACAAACCCGATATTCTCTTCATCCAAACTATCAAAAATTTCATCAAACAATAAGATATTAAACCTTACGTCTTGAATGTTTGATTGTAGATCTCCGAGTGTCAAGATTGTTGCTATATCGATTATGCGAGTCTGGCCTCCTGATAATTGTATTCGTGACGATGCTCTTGTATGTGTATCAAGAACATTCACTGAGATTTTATCCCTGAACTCTCCTCCTTTAGTTTCGGCCAATGTATCGAATGAAACTATATATCGACCGTTAGTTAATTTATCAAGATATTCTGAAACCTTCTGATTCATAAATGGAACTGCTTCATCAATCAACATTGAAGGGATACCACTTGGTGAGAAAGCTGTTTTCCAAAATTCAAACACCTCTTGATCTTCTTTGAATTGTTTTGATTCAGTTTCAATATTTGATATATCAATTTTTAATTGTCTTATACCAGCTTCATAAGAGTGTATTTGATCTTCATCAAATTCAAGTTCTTGTTTTGTTTTCAACTCATACTTCTTATTGACAATAGTTCGCTCGATAGTGCTTATTGTGAGTTCCGTTTCATCAATCTTAATATCTAATTTCTCATGCTCTTGCGATTCTATTATAAGCTGCTGTTTCTTTACATAAAAGCTAAGGAGAATTGCTTCATATTTTTCTTTGATATTATTCGAAAGACCTTCAAATATTTCATCGACTTTATTCAATGCAGTATTTAATTTATGATCTGAATTTTGTTGATCTTGCAACTGAATTAATTCAAAATCTTTGAGATCAGTTTCAAGAACTTTTTTATATCTTTGTTTCTTGTCGCTTAATTCTTGAACATCATCCAATACCCTTTTTCTTGCAGGATTAAATTCAGTATCTATCAAAGATTGTGCTTCTAATGCATTATCATTGAATCCTTTAATTTTGTCTTTTAAAATTTGTTTACATTCATCAGTAATATCTTGTAAACATGTTGGACAGGTTGATCCTTGAAGTCCTGTTTTTAATTCATCTGCTTGAATTTCACAATTATGTTTGTAATCTATATGTTTATTTGTATCAATATCAATCCTATTTTTTTCCTCTAATAATTGTTGAACTTTATTTCCAAGATCTTCATGAATCTTCATAAAATGATCTTTTCTATCTTGGACTTTTTTCTGGTATGTAAGATTGATTTGATTTATTGCTCTTTCTCCATCTACATTTAGCTCTGTTTCTTTTAACTCTTTTTGACTTTTGAGTGTTTCTTTTTCGACTTTCATTTGAGTCTTTAGTCTTTCTCCTTCTACGTCAAACTCCGAAAGCTTCTGTTTAATATCTTTCCAATCGTGTTGATCTTTCTTCAAGAGTTCTAATTTATCTTTCCATTTTTTCAATAATGTTTCATTTATTACAATTCCTTGTTCGAGATTTTTTATATCATGATCTTTATCAATAAGGAATTGTTTTTTCTTTTCATTGAGTAAATTGAATTGAAGCTGTCTGTCTTTCAAAAGGTCTTGTTTTACAGTTGAATCATTAGTCAATGCCCATATCTTTTGCTCAATATCTTTTAAAACTTGCTTTGATCTATCGTAAAATAATTGATAGCGAGCTAGATTCAAAATCTTTCGAAAGATTTCTTTCTTATCAGAGTCAATTAAATCAGTGAAAAAGTCTTTAACCTTCTGACCAAACATTAGAGTGTTCATAAATGATTTCTTTGGACATAACAATCTTTCAATCTCAGGAAGAACTTCTTTATGACCTTTCTTATATGGTTTGGCTCCATTCTTAGAGATTGTAACTGTATTACCGAGCTTTGTATATTTGTGATACCGATCTACTAAATAGCTATCTTTATCTACAGTGAATTGAACCCATGTATGACAGTTCCGTCCGACTACATTATTGACAACATCATCTCCTTTTGCACCCTTACTTGTTGAACCAAAGAGTGTAAATGGAAGAGCATCTAATGCCATTGTTTTCCCAATTCCATTTGGTCCAGTTAATAAAGTCAATGAATTATTGTCAAATGCAAGTAGCATTCTCTCTATATATGGACCGAAGTTTTCCATACCAACTTCTCTAAAGTTTACATCTCTCATAGTTTTTCTCCAAATAATATAAATCCGAATATTTCAGATAAGATTTTTGCTTCATCTGGGTATCGTTTTTTCATAGATGATTTCAATGCAATAAGCATATTTGCATGAGATGAGACATAAGAGGTAAGGATATCCCTTGTCATTTCATCTCTATCATAATACGACTCCATAATACAAGAAGCTAAATCAGCAGCTAATTCTTGGGCTCTTGGATCTCCAATTCTATATAATTCGACTATAGCAAGAATTAACTTATCTGTTGGTGTTGTTACTTTTGTTTTTGGTTTTAGTGGTGGTGCTGGTCCTCCTGCTGCCATTATTCCTCCTCACAACTATTGATAATTTCAATTCCAGCATTTAAATACTGTTCAGTTTTATCAGCTGAAATCTCTTTTATCTCAAGAAATCGTTTTAATCTATCTTTCTCTGACATAGCTGATGTGATACCTCTGTTTGTTATATCCTTTTCAGTTTTATCGATTACTGAATATTCATCTGTTCCTATTTCTACAGAATCAGTTTTTATAAGTTTTACATAGTTTCCTGATTGTTTTTGTTGTTCAGCTTCCACAAGAATTTCAGCTCTATTAGTTGAATTAATTTCTAATTCAATATGCTTTTTATATCCTTGTGTCGGGATGCTTTGAACATCCATAGTGTCTGTGTCGACAACCAAGAATCTTTTTTCATCATTTTTCTCTCCCCAATCTAATTGAATTGGAGATCCTACATAATAGAGTTTGATTTGATCTGTTATGATCTCTTGAGGTTTATGATAATGACCCAGTAATACCAATTCATATTTTCCAATCAGATCGTTTAATGAAATATCTGATTGGATACTGATACCAGAATTTAACATTCCTTCATTAAGACCAAAATGTGAAATAAGTATTTTAGACCTTTTTGCTTTTACCTGATTAACAATATTATATGAGTAGGGAATACAAAGTATATCCATGAGAGGTCCGGTGTCAGGCATCTTTGTTATCCATTTCATATTTTGAAGATACTCAATAGATCTTAGAGACGATATTGCTTGATCTCCTTTTCCCGATAAATCATGATTGCCATCAAGGACAACAAATTGTAGTTGGTTATTAAATGCATCAAAGAAATCCAACATAATCTCCTGAGCAATTGAATATATAATTGACTTGCTATGCATGATGTCTCCGCCAATAATAAAGAATTCCACATTGTTGTTACATGCATATTCAGCCATACTCGTTAGAGTTTGTTTTATACTATGCAATCGCTCAGGAAGATTTGTGCCCCCATCTATTTTATCTTGTGCATACCTTGATAAATGTATGTCTGCGGTGAATAAAAATTTCATAGTTTGCCCTCTGACTTTTCATCTTCTTTTTCATCAATTGTTTGTTCAATTTGTATATCACTATTCGCTGATTCTTCATCATCCATAAATGAAATAAATGTAGGAACAAGAATTGCTAAAAATATACCAATAATTGCACCAACAATCATTAACTCAATTAAAGTGAATCCTTTTGTGTTTCGAATTTTCTGTAACATAGTTTCTCCTTTAGTTATAATCCTCATAATACGTATCGTTTGAGTGTTCATATTTAATTATGTTTGGATCCACTCTTATCTGATCCAAGAACCATAACATATCGAAGTTGTCCATCGATGTATCTCCGCCAATTTCATCTTTAGTTTCTCTTATTCTCCAAGCATCATAATACATTTCTATATCATTTCTTTCTGAGAGAACACAACCAAGTTCGATATGTGAATGAATAGTAGCTATCTGTTTTTCAGTTAAATATTTTTTGGGAATGATAAAAGAAGCTGAAGAACTATTAGTTATAAAATCAATCTTAACTTTCATTTCTAATTTCCTCCAATGCTTTACTAAGTTTATTTGCTAATTGTTCACATGCTGACCTTCTTGATCTTGTAAATGATTTATCGCAGGTTGCTTGAACTAAGCATATCTTACATGGATTATCATCCCCTAATAACTTATTAATTGTTTCTTCCCAAAGTGTATCTTTGTTTCCTGCCATAATATCACCTCAACCATTCCTGAAAACGCCATTTAAAACTTTTTGAAGTTCCACCTTCCCTTAACATATAATCATAGACTTGCCCGACTATTGTTTCACTTTCATCTCCAAATATACATCTCTTTGATTCTCCTGCGGGAAACTCTACGTTATTGTGTGCAGCAGATTCAAGAAGTTTTGTTGGAGTGAATCTACCATCTTCATGATAATTATATCGAAGTTTCCAATCATCTAATAAAAATAGATTCTCCAAAACAAAATCAGTTAGATTTAAATCTTTGTTAGATGTGTTTTGGATGATAAATGCAGTCGAGCTACTGTTGGTTATGAAATCAAGTTTTATTTTCATTTTGTAATTCCTCAATTCGTTTTCTGTTAACTGGAGTTAGTATACCTCCTGAATCACTAGAGATATCTACAGAAGCAACATCGAACTTTTCTTTTAATAAGATCTCTTGGGTGGTAGAAAAACCTGGAGTATCATCTCCCCAAAGATCTTCTCCATTTGTTAGCTTTTCAATATTGGAAATAATTGCTTCAAGGAATGCCGCTTCATTATCATTAAATTCTTCTCCAAGATCTTCTTCGTAATGATATCCATTTTGAATTTTAGAAAAAGATTCAACCACATCAAAATTTTTAGGTATCATAACTACATATGCAGTTGAGCTGCTGTTTGTTACGAAGTCTAATTTTATTTTCATTATCCGTCTCTCCATGCTTCTTCAATGTATTGAGGTGTTTGTTTAATACCAAGACGTTCTAACATTTGTAGTTGAACTCTTTGTTTGAATTGTTTTAATGTTTCATCATCGTTCATTTTGGTAAATGGTATTCCTATCATTACATTCTCTCGGTCATAATAGTCTTCACCAAATGTATAATCAAGTTCACTTCCTTTTAAAAGTGAGTCGACAAAGTCATGTGGGTCTTCCTTTAATTGTTCAACTGTTGTATTTTCATTTTGTGCAATTTTTTCATAATATTTTTCATTTATATTTTCTAAAGAAATATTATTTCCTATAACTACAAAACATGTTGTACTACTGTTTGTTATAAAGTCTAGTTTTACTTTCATTATTATTCACCTCTTATTATTTTTATTGCCTCATCATCATCCAATGGTTTCAATTCGTTATTCGCAAATAGAAAATATCTCATTGGCCAACCTTTCTTTTCATAGAATTTCTTTCTTCCCCAAAAGGTTCTTGCTATATCATTGCAACCGAAGTCGATCATATCAATGACTATTGGAGTTTTCTTTCCAGTATCATTTCGAAGGATTCTTCCTGTCAGTTGTTCTACATTTGCTATTGGAGAAGTTGTTATCACAGTATCCTTCCAAGGAGCATCAATTCCATCTCTACATTTGCCTGGTGTGGCGAATGTAAGTTTAGAATTTAAAGTATCTAAAGAACCTTTTCCACAAAACATTGCTTTGCTATCTGATTGGGTTTCTTTATATAGTTCTTCAATGAGTTTAATTCTTTCTGCTATACAGATCAAATTTCGATTGTCTTTTAATCGCCTCAACAACCCCCTCATTGCTTCCCTGAACGGTGTTGATTTTTTTATTAGATTGAGATACCTTGCTCGTTGAAAATCGCCGCCCCACCGTATATACTTGTGTCTGCTAGGTGTATCTATTTGATAATCCAACAGGATAGCTGTAACTTTTGCACCCATCGTTCCTTCAATATCATCATCTGAAAAGATATCGCCCAAATGAAATTCAATTATATCTCCATTACCATCATATCTATATGGTGTTGCACTTAAACCATATGTGTATCTAGAAGGAATCTGAATTGAACATTCTGAAAATGTTGGAGCTCCAATAGATGTATGAACTTCATCTGCAATGAAAACTCCAATGTTTGCTAGATGAAGATTCATTAAGAATTCTTCTCGATGTCTTTTTAATAATGAAAGAAATGTTTGGGTTGTTGCTATAATAACTGGTTTCTTTAGATCTTCAATAACTGTTGGAGTAGTCATTCTAGATATGTCTTCATCCTTTAAGTTTGTAAAGGTCAACAATCTTTTTCTCCATTGTTTTGCTAGATCATCTCGATGAACTAATATTAGAGATTTCTTTTTTCTCTCTGCAATTGTATGAATTGAAATTACTGTCTTACCAACACCTGGAGCTAATTGAAATATCCCACAATCATGTCTGAGCATATGTTCCATTGCTTTTTCTTGTGCTTGACTTCTGGGTTTTATATTATGTTCAATATCAATATCATCCCCATACTGCATAGCATTTTTCATATTGTAAGAATGAAAATATTGTTTAATGGGAAAAAACCTAGGAATTAAAAGGAACTTTTTAGACTCTAAATAAAATTTATTTATTTTAGAGTCTGAAGTATTGTATGCTTTAGTTCTCCGC
>Ga0114922_10004008_pt1 | contig 13691 bp, 11 predicted proteins | sample AartaG_FD_100975 | JGI IMG/M metagenome (GOLD analysis project Ga0114922, IMG submission 100975) | Deep subsurface microbial communities from Aarhus Bay to uncover new lineages of life (NeLLi) - Aarhus_00045 metaG | ecosystem: Environmental > Aquatic > Marine > Oceanic > Sediment | place...
AGGTGCTGAAGGAAGCCGCGCCGCACCTCTTCAGCGTGACCATCAACAACGGCGACCGCGCCAAGCGGACCATTTCCCCGCTGGACAAGGGCGACTACGACCTCGTCGGCTTCATGCGGGACGTCAAGGCCGCCGGGTACACCGGGCAGGTGGGACTCCAGTGCTGGAGCATCAAGGAGCCCGCCGAGGCGCACCTGGCCCGGTCGATGAAACGGTGGCAGGCGATTCGGCGGGAGGTGTTGGGCTAGGCGTGTCGTGGCTGCTTGTGCACTGCCGCCTTCCGTGAGGTGTGTTACTTGGCGCGCTCGCGCGGGGGAGGCGTCGTGATCTTGTGCCCGCTCTGTTCTTCGCGTTTGCGGGCGTCTTCCGCAATGGCGCGCACGTCGAAGTCAAAGGAGGCGGCGTTGGCCTCGCGCCTCTTTCTGACTTCCTCGACAATCGGGTCTTCACGCATGTTCAGACTCCCATCAGTTCCGCCGGCGTACAGATAATCGGCGGCTCCATTTCGTGCGAACGTACGTGCCGTGCCACGTCCCCGACGAGTTCTGCATTGGCAAGGTGGCGGCAATTCCAGGTCAAGAGGATGTCCAACTCGTGCGCCGTCGCCAAGGCCACGTGCAAGGCGTCCGTTGCCGCTTTGCGTGGCATAAGCCCTGCTTCAACGATGCTTTGTGCAAGGACCGTGGCCTCCTCAGTAACCGGTACTTGTGGCAGGTCCTGCAGCAGACTAAGGCGGCGTTCGGCTGCAACGGGGTCACCCTCGCCGGCCTCATCCAAGACCAACTGCGACACGTAGATATCAAAGTCACCGCGTCGCCGCTCCCACCATTCCCGGGTCAGTTCTTGATTCGCAGCAACCACCAAGTCGCGGCTGGGCTGGGCCGCCAGGTAACTCACGATGGTGGTTTCCAGGTAAACGCGTTTAGTCACGGCTGGCTCCCGTCACTACCATGGGACACACGCATTTTAACACAACGTGGCGGCCGAGACAGCCTTGAGCCCTCGGCGTCACTGCCGATTTCCCGGCTGCTCCTTCGGCTCGCCCGTCGCATCGACCACGTTGCGGACGGTGACCGGCCGCGGGGCGATGGCGCGGACGAGGTCCGGCAGGTCGTACCGCTCCAGGGCTCCCGCCACGATCCCCTCCAGTTGGTGCTTGCACATCGGCGTGGCCACCACGTCCATCCACGATTCGATGCTTCGCTGGATGACGACCTCGGAGAATCGGCCGTCCAGGGCGGCGGCGTGCAGGGCGACGGGCCCGCCCCGGCCGATGCCGACCAGGCGGATCTCGCCCGGCTCGACCTCCTTGCGGGCCGCAAGCACCTCCAGGGCCGCCACCACGTCCTCGGCCCGCTGGCCCACCAGCGGCCGGCCCAGGTGGATGCCCAGGTACGAGATGGGGTACTCATTGTTCCAGTACCGCTTGGGCTTGGTGGGGGCGGTCTCGCCGAAGCCGCGGGCGTCGATGGCCAGCACCGCCCGGCCTTCCTTGGCGAGCGCCTCGATGGGCCCGCCGGGGGCGGCATCGTGCGCCTTGCCCCGGCCGTCCACGTACAGCACGGCGGGCACCTTGCCCTTGCGCTCACCCGGCAGAAAGAGGAGGGCGGGGACGGGAGGCTCGCCCGCGCGCTCGATCCGCATCTTCTCGACGCGGAAGCCGTCGCGCTTGACCGTGCCGACGGTCTTGGCGGCCGGTTTCTGGGCGGCCTCGCGGATGCCGGCCAAGCGGCGGACCTCGGCCAGGCACGCTTCTTTGGGGTGGTCCTTCCAGAACGCCTTGCGGTCGGCGGCCAGCGCCTTGGCCCGCTCCATGTTCAGGTCCCACACGGTGACGCCGCCTAGTTCCTTGACCACCTGGCCGGAGTCGGTGACCTGGAGGTCGGCGTCCTTGCGGAGGGTCAGTTCCGGCTCGGTGGCGTCGTCGTCGATGCCCTGGAGCCAGCGGCGCATCCACCGAAGCGCCGCCTCGCGCCGCGGCCGGCCGAAGCCGTGCTTGTCCGGGTACTCGAACAGGTCCACCCGTTTGCCGACGCCGAGGATGGAATAGAGCCGCTTGGCCTCGCGGAAACTGGCCCACGAGCCGTCGATGTCGAAGAAGTCGTGCGTGGCCGTCAGGACCAGCGTGGGCCGCGGCGCCCGCATCGTCACGTAGTCGGCGTGGTCGATGCCGAGGGCGACCTGGGCGGTGATGTTCTGCTCGCCGTCCTGCGGGCCGATCGTGTGGAACAGCCGACGCAGCGACGTGATGTAGCACGAGGGGGCGGCCGCCAGGATGCGGTCGTCGGTCGCCATCAGGTACGAGGTCATCGTCCCGCCGCCGGAGTTGCCCGTGCAGCCGATGCGCTTCGGGTCCACCTCCTTGCGGGAGATGAGATAGTCGATGGACCGGATACCGTCCCAGGTGCGGTAGGTGGCGGCCGAGGCGCCGGCCAGGCGGGCGCCGATGTCGGTCAGGGTATGCTCGGTGGTGCCCCAGATCTTCGGCTTGCCTTTGGCGTCGAGCAGTTGGCACCGCTCGCCCTGGCCGATGGGGTCGTAGCAGAGGACCACGAAACCGTACTTCGCCAGCAGGATGCTGATGCTTTGGTACGCCTCGGACGCCTTGCCGTTCTTCGAATGGCCGCAGGGCACCAGGACGCCGGGCAGCGGCGGCTTGCCCTCCGCCGGCACGTAGAGGTTGGCGGTGACGTGGTGGTGGGGCCGGCTCTCGTAGAGGACCTTCTCGATGCGGTAGCCGTCGGCCTCGATGGTGCCGAGGGTCCTGGCGCTGAGGGGCGTGCGGTCGGGGAAGGGGCCGATCGCCTCCATCCAGTCCTTCCGGACGCGGTCGATGCGCCGGCGGACGGCGTCGGCGGTCTCGAGGGCGTCGACCTCCTGGCGGCGGGCGTCGAAGCACGCGTCGCACGCCTCAAGCAGGTCGGTGCGGAGCATCTCGCCGGGGTTCTCCTCCGGCGAGAGGACGGCGAGGGGATCGGGGACCTCCTCCTTCTTCTCTGCGGCGCGGGCCGGGAAGCACACGGCGAGGAGACACGTGGCAAGACACAGGTATCGGGCGGGTCGGTCCATGGCATACTCCCTGTCAAATGCAAGGTGCCAGACGATTCGCTCCGCCTGCACAGGCTACAGCGCGGGTCGCGGTGGAGGGAACGGAAAAAGGTTCCAGGAGTCTTTTTCCCAGGCGCTTCCTTCGATAGTCGTGTGATAGGATGGGGGCGAAACGGGGCTCACGAAAAAGACTCCTGGAACCTTTTTCCCGAAAACGGGAGAATGGATGGTCCCCACGGATTATCACATGCACTCGACGCACAGCGCGGACGGGCACGGCTCGGTCCGCGAGATGTGCGAAGCGGCCTTGGCGGCCGGCCTCTCGGAGATCGGGTTCGCCGAGCACCTCGACTTCGACCGCGACGACCCGCATTACGGCTACCTGGACGATGCGGCGTACACCGCGGCCGTGGCCGAAGCGCAGGCGGCCTACGCGGGTCGGCTCGCGGTGCGCAAGGGCGTGGAGTTCGACTTCCAGCAGGCATACGGCGAGGAGGTGGGCGAGGTGCTCGCATCGATGGATTTCGATTTCCTCGTCGGCTCCGTCCACACCGCCGCGGGGCAGCAGATCTGGCGACTGGGCGACGAGGCGCCGCCCGACCCGGACCTCCGCGGCCTGCTCGATGCGTACCTGGCGGAGGTCGAGGCGCTGGCGGCGTCGGGCTGGTGTCACGTCATCGGACACTTCGATTACGTGTACAAGCAGATGCCGGGCCGCGCGGCCGCGTGCCGCGACGCGCGGTACTGGGAGCGCGTCGAGCGGATCCTGAAGCGGTGCATCGCGGGCGGCGTGGCCATCGAGGTCAACACGCACCACGTCCTGGACCGGGGCCTGGGGCTTGCTGCTGACGTCGAGATCCTGACGCGGTACGCCCGTCTCGGCGGGCGGCGGATCGTGGTCGGGTCCGACGCCCACCGCCCCGCGGACGTGGCCCACGGCTTCAACCGGGCCGAGGCGGCGCTCCGCGAGGCCGGCTTCGCAGAGGTCACGGGCTACGAGGCCGGACGGCCGTACGTCGTAAGACTGGCGAATGACCAATGACCAAGCCCCAATGACCAGGCAGCCGCTTGCGGCGGCTATCGTGGGGGCCGAAACGGTTAGCGTTGAATCTTGATCATTAGTCACTTCGCGGGAAGCGCCACCCGTCAACCCCCTGCGGGGCGGATGGCTTCCAGGTTGGCGACGAACGCTTGGCTGTTGACGTTGAAGGCCAGGTGCTTCCCGTCCGGCGAGAAGGCCGCCAGGCTTCCTATATAGACGCCGGTCTCGCCGCGAGGTGGCTTGTACACCTCGAGGACCACCCGTCCGGTGATGCAGTCCGCCACGCGCATCCGGCAAACCGTGGAAAGGACCACCAGCCGGCCCGTGGGGCTCAGCGCGGTGCACTCCCACCAGTCCTTCACGGCCGGCAGACTCCGGACTTGCGTCCCTGTGGCAAGGTCCCACAGACCGATTTCGCTCATGCGGTCTTCCGTGGAAGCGGCGGCCCCCCGCCTCGCGGCGTACAGTGAGGTGTCTCGGGCCAGAGCCCCGGGCCAACCTGCCCGCAGGCGCCGCGCCTCCCGGCCGGTTGAGAGGTCATAGACCACGAGGCCCGCGCCGGCGGGGTCCGGCTCCTCGAGGGCGTCTATGAGGAACCGCCGCTCGCCTGTGACCTTGGCGTCGCCGGAGATTCGCAGCAGTTCGGTGCCGCCCGTTACGTCATAGACCACCGTTTCAGGCACGGTCCGAATCGCATGCCACTGGGGGCCCGGCGGGAAATACGAGTGGCGGACGACCAGTGCGGCGCCGTCCGCAGAGAAGACGACGGGTCCAAGCCCGGCCTGTTCGCGCCCGGCGCCCGGGTCGAGCGTATGAAGCAGCCGCTCCTCGGCCAGGTTCCGGAGCGCGATGCCGCTTCGTTGGCTTTCCGGTAAGGTTATGAGACAGGCCAGGATATTGCCGTCCGGCGAGAAGGCAAGGGGGGAGGACCATGACTCCATCACCTGCCGGGTCGACGAGCCGTCGGCGGCGTCGCAGAGCCAGACCTGCTCGGCTTTCTGGAACGCCAGGTGCTTCCCGTCTTCCGAGAAGATACAGCGCCAATCGTTCGGCCCCGCCGACCAGCGGCGCACGAGGCGAGGCGGCCGATCCGAGAAGTCCCACAGGCCCATCTGCCGTGAGGGCGGCCTGCGGCGTTCCGTCTCCACCGAGTACGTCTCGTCAAAGACCACGAGCCCGGTGGGGCTCACCGCGACGATCCGCCCCGAAGGCCCCCGTGCCGGGACGCCGGTTTCAACGTCTACGCCGTAGGGTGCGAAGCGGTCGCCGACCACGAGGTACTTGCCGCCCGCGATAAACTCCAGAGGGGTGCCGAGGTACGCCTCGCCGCAAGGGACGATCGCCCCGGCGGGGAGGTTCCGCGGGTGTACGACCCGGAGCGACGGGTCGCAGCTGCTCGCGCCGCCGGCCAGCAGCACTGCTGCCAGCATGCCGAGGTATTTCGCCATCGTCTGCCCCTGGGGTTCGTCCTGTTGGACGCAGCCGCTTGGGCGGAGTTCCCGGCGAGGCTGTTTGCCCACCGAGGCCGTGGAGCGGGTGAGGTCGCAGCAGGCAAGGTCACAGGTGGATGGCCGTGACGTCCAGTTCGATGCACGCGGCACCGGCGCCGAGGACGTCGGCCACGCTGGGGCGTGTGCGGCCGCCGTCGCCGCTTACGAGTTCCTTGATGTAGGTGCCGGCCTGGGCGCGGAGGGTGAGTTCCAGCCGGCGGGGACTGAGCCGGCGCCACTCGACCGCCCGGACCCGCCGCCGGCGCATCCGGTTTGTCCGGCGCCGGAGCACCCGCGTGGGCGTCCGCTGACGGATAACGCCCACCAGGTCGGCCAGGCGGGCAAGGTCCGCCGCCGGCACCTCGCAATCCATTTCCACGACGGCCCGGTACGTCTTGTCGGGCCGGAGACCCTTGAGGCGGGCCACCTCGGCGCGGGGGCAGGGTGTCAGGCCGTCCACCTCCACTTGGCCCGTGGCGTTGATCTCACGGACCAGCGCCGGCCATTCGAGGCGTCGCCGCCTGGGCTGGCGAACCTCGAGGATGAACGGGCGTCGGCCGAGGCAGCGGACGTCGGTGTCCTCCCGGCCGCAGCCGTGCAGGCGGTGGTCCTCGCCCTCGGCCGCCCGCAGGACGGGGTCGCCGATGATCTCCTGGATGCTCGTCGGCCACGCCTTCCAGCGGCACTGGGGAAGGCCGCGGATGAGTTTCCGGTACCCGCCGCGGAGGTAGAGCGGTTCGATGCGCAGCGTGACGCGCCCGGTCCGGTGGTGGGCCAGGACCATGACCTCGGGATGGGCCAGGTCGACCTCCCGGCCGGTGGCCTCCCACAGCCGGGTGCCGAGGAGGCGGTTGAACGCCTGTTTGTAGGGCTCGGCCGTGTCGCCGCCGACGGCGTCCCAGAGGGTCTGCTCGCGGTCGGCGATGCGGCGGTCCGCGTGGGAGCCGACGGCGAAGGTGTCGGATTCGACGGCCCGCAGCGCCGCTTCGGCGCGAACCGCCCAGCGGTCCAGCCCGTCAAACAGGTTGCGGCAGAGGCCGCACGGGGCGGCGGGCGGCGGGGCCTGGAGGGCCTGGCGGACCATCCGGCCGCGGTCGGCGTTCGCCAGGCCGGTGTCGACCTCGGCGAAGAGACGGCCGAGGCAGTGGTTGCAGAGGGGGCCGCTTTCCATGGCCAGGCGGGCGCGTCGGCGGAGGCCCTCCCGGCCGAGGGCGTCGAGAAATCGCATTTTCCGCCATGCGCGTTCGGCCATGTCAAGCGTACCTAATAGTGCCGGAGGGGCGGGCCGGAGGTCGGCGGCGGATCGCCTTTTCTGCCGCCGAGCGGCGATTGCGTGCCCGCGGCGGCGTCCCGGGTGTCCGGGGCGACCCGCCTCCGGCCGTCGTGACGGGGCGTTTGGGGCGTCCTGGAAGCGGTTCGCTACTTGTCAGCCTCCCCCAATGCCGATATGATACCATGCCAAGCCGGACGCTGCGTAGGGAAACACGTATCGTGAATCCGAGTACGGGTCAGAATCGCGCGACGCAAGCCGACATGCCCCGCGAGGAGATGCTGCGCGAATGGCTCGGCGTCGACATGCCGGAGCCGTCCCATTACGGCCTGCTCGGGGTGCCGGAACTCGAAAGCGACGAGAAGGCCATCCTCCAGGCCGGCCGACGCGTCAAACGCAAGGTCCGGGCCTACCAGATCGGCCTGTATCGGAAGCAGGCCCTCGGCCTGCTGGCCGAGATCGGCCAGGCCGTCTCCACGCTGACCAATCCCGAGAAGAAACGCGCCTACGACAACACCCTGATGGCCCGTTGGCAGCAGGAGGCCGAGGATCTGGCCCGGGAACACATCGGCCAGGGCGAACGGACCCCGGACGCCCTGGAAGCGTGGCTCACCGCGTGCCGGGACCGCGGCATGCCGATCACACGCCTCATGCCGTACCTGATGCAGCGCGTGATGGTGCGGGCCCAGGGGTGGCCGAAGGTCGGTGTCCACGACTTGGTGCTGCCCGTGGCCGTGTGGACCTACCGCGATGCCGCCGCGCTCGGGCAGTGCCTGGAGGCCGGGCCGCTCGAGAAACGCGTGGAGGCCGTCAAGAAGGCCCAGCGGATGTTGGGCGTCCCCGAAGGGATCGCCCGGATGGTGGCCGAGGAGGTCGGCCGGGCCGTCCATGTCTTCGGCGGGTTGCGCCTGGTCCGGCAGGCGAGGGATGACCCCGAGTTGACGCTGCTGCGGATGGGGCGCCGCATCCGCCGCTACGACGGCCAGTTGGGCAAGGGCAAGGTGCTGGCGGCGGTGGCCCGGTTGCTCGGCAAGAAGAAGGCGGATCTGGACCGGGCGCTGGAGCGAATTGACGAACCGCCCGTTGAGATCCCGCGCGGCCGGAAGGCGGCGCGGGCGGCCCGTGCGGCGACGGATCACGTCCGCTCCCTGGGCGAACGGCTGGGCGGGGCGCCGGGCGCGGTCGTCGACTGGGTCGCCGGGCGGCCGCAGATCCTCGTCTCGGTGGCGGTGGCCGTGGGCGTCGTCTCGCTCGTCATCGCCGTGCTGATCGTCGTCGGCGTCCTGCAACTCTACGAACCGGAGGTGCCCGTGGGCGGTGCCGGTGCCGCGGCCCGGGTGACCCGGCCCGCGACCGGTGCCGAGGCATCGCCCGGGCTGACGCCGGGAACGACCGCCGGCGGTGCCGAATCCCCCGGTGCCACGCCAGGCGTATCTGAAACGGGTACGGCCACGCCGGAGCCCACCGAGGCCTCGATCGGGTCGCCGGAATGGTTGAAACGGTTCCGCGAAAAGTACCCTTCCGGGCGTCCGCCCGTCCCGAATGAGGAAGGCGCGGTGCCCAACGTCAAGTTCTTCGGCGTCAAGGGCGATAAGCGCGAGGACGGCTCCCCCGTGCAACTCGGCCCGGAAGGGTCCGCTCCCTGACGGTCGCGGCTCGGAGTAGTGAGCGTCTGGGCGGCGAGCGCGAGCGAGCGGGTGCTGTTGCCGATCGCGGTTCAGAAGAGGGGAGGGGGGCGAACCCCGCCACCGTTGGCATCTACTACCGCCCGCTTGACCGGGCCTTGCGGCGAACGTCCGTCAGACGCCGGGACACGTTCCAGTAGATGATGTTCTGGCGTTCGGGGACGTAGTCGAGGATCTTCTCGTAGGTGGCAATGGCCTTGCCGAAGTTACCCGCCTTGGCCACCCGGACGGCCTCCTTGTAGAGTTCGTGGATGCGGTTGGTGAGTTTCTTGGTGGCCTGCTGCCGGATTTTGTCCTCGGCCGGGTCGGGCAGGAACCGCATGCCGTAATGGGACAGCGCCCGCTGGAAATACCGGACGGCGTAGAAGAGTTTGGCCTCGTTGCCGGGCATGTCGCTGACCAGGTAGGCCTGGATGGCTTCGCGTTTGAGGCGTTCGGCCATGGTGCGATTGCGGTCGTAGTCGAGGACGTAAGGGTAGTTCGGCGAGATATTGCCTTTCTGCTTGCGCCGCTCGAACTCCGTGGGCGAGAGGAACTGGACGTCGATGGCCTGCCGGATGCCAGGTACGCGGCGGGCGCGGCCGGTATTGAGGTCCTGGTGCGATACGAGGATCTGTTCGCCCCGGTCGTTGACGCACCAGATGCCGGTGGGCGAGGTGTGATCGATGCGGAGGGGCTGGGACCCGCCCGGCGGAATGATTCGGGCGTCCAGCGCCAGACGCGGAATGCCCGTGGCGCGGTGGGCGCCGCCCCCCCCCTTCAGCCAGACGGCGGCAAGGATGCCCCCGACCACGAGGACGCCGAGGTAGCCGGCCAGCCCGATGAACAGCCCCCGGCGTCGCTGGAAGAGGGAGGTGGTCTCTTCCTCCTCCGCCGATTCGTCCTCGTCCTCGGCGGCGGCGTCTTCGGGCTCGCCCACGGTGGTACGGGGCCGGAACTGCGGGCGGGCGCCTTCCGGCAGGGCCACCTCCTCCAGGACGAAGACCAGGCGGGTCTTGGCGCCGATGCGGATCTCGTCGCCGTCCGAAAGAACGTGCTCCTCGATCTGGTTCCGCCTGACGCGGGTGCCGTTGCTGCTCAGGTTCCGCAGGACCCACTGCTCGCCGGCGTGGTCGATGCGGCAGTGCTGGCGAGAGACGGCGGTCTCGGACAACTGGATGTCGCAGGACGGGTCCCGGCCGAGGACCGTCACCCCCGGGGCGAGGCGAAACGTTTCGCCCTTCTCGGGCCCGGCCCGGGCCTCCAGGTGCGCGCGGGCACCCCCGCCGGGTAGCCGGACGGGCAGTTGGCTGCCGCCTGTGGGATCGTCGGCCATCGTTTCCTCCGACCGATTATACGGCCGGGCGCCGGCCAAGACGCAGCGAATCCGGGCTTCGCACGGCCCGAGGATTACTCCGGACGCCGCTTCGGCGCTCGCGCCGGGCGCCCCGGCCGGCAGAATCCTAGCCGATAGGGTCGGCCCCGTCAACCATTGCCCACGGCTTGACAACCGGACGGGCGGGTTTAGAATGCGTAGAATCTCCTGGCGGTTTGAGGAACCTTCATGACCCATCCGCAAGAGGCACGCGAAGACCGGACCGTCGGCATCGACCTCGGCACCACGCTCACGAAACTGGCGTGCGTGGATGCGTCCGGCCGGCCGGTCATCGTACCGAACGCCGAGGGCGAGTTGCTGACGCCCTCGGTCGTGGTCTTTACGAAGACGGGTGTGCTCGTCGGCCGCGACGCCCGCCGCGAGGCCCTCGCCAATCCCGCACGGGCCGTCCTCAACGTCAAACGCCAGATGGGCAACCCCAAGTGGCGGTTCAAGGTGGACGGCGAGACGTACACGCCGGAGTCCATCTCGGCCCTGATCCTGAAGAAGGTGACCAAGGACGCCGAGATGCACATCGGGCCCATCCGCCGGGCCGTCATCACCGTGCCCGCCTACTTCGACGACGCCCGCCGAAAGGCCACCGAGGACGCCGGCGCCATCGCCGGCATCGAGGTCCTCGACATCGTCAACGAGCCGACCGCCAGCGCCCTGGCCTACGGCCTGGCCGAGGCCGGCGAGGACGGTGTCATCCTCGTCTACGACCTCGGCGGCGGCACGTTCGACGTCACCGTCATCGAGAAGCGCGGCAACGAGTTCATCACCCTGGCGACCGACGGCGACGTGGAACTGGGCGGCAAGGACTGGGACGAACGCCTCGTGGACCACCTGGCCGACGCCTTCCGCGAGGAGTTCAACGCCGACCCGCGCGAGGACCCACAGGCCCTGGCGTACCTGTGTCTGAGCGCCGAGGAGGCCAAGAAGACCCTCAGCCGGCGCGAGTGGGCACGCGTGCCGGTCAGTTTCAAGGGCCACTGGGGCAATTACGACGTCTCGCGCGAGGCGTTCGAGTCGCTGACCGAGGACCTCCTGGCCGTCACCCAACTCACGACCGAGATGGTCCTGGAGGAGGCCGGCATTACCTGGGCGGGCGTCGGCCGCGTCATCCCCACGGGCGGCTCCACCCGCATGCCGATGGTCCAGCGGCTGCTGGAGCGGATGAGCGGCAAGGAGGTGAAGCCCGAGGTGCCCGTCGACGAGGCGGTGTCGTTCGGGGCGGCCATCCATGCCGCCGTCTGTGTGTTGGAGGGTGGGGAACGCATCTGGGAACTCGGCGCCGAGGCCGCCGAACGGCTCGGCAAGATCCGGACCTCCGACGTCGCCGCACACGCCCTCGGCCTCATCATCAAGGACTCCCGCACACTCCAGTACCGAAACGACGTCCTCATCCCCAAGAACCGCCGCCTGCCGACCAGCGTCAGCAAGACGTACCAGACGGCCGTCGATGGCCAGCAGAAGGTCATTCTCCAGGTCGTCCAGGGCGACGCGCCGAGCCCGGAGGCGAACATCGTCATCGGCGCGGCCGAGGTCACGGGCCTGCCGCCCGGCCGGCCCGCCGGCAGCCTCGTCCGGGTCACCTACTCCTACGACCGCAAGGGCCGCATCCACCTGACCGCCGAGGACCAGGAAACCGGCAAGCGCATCACGACCGAGATCACGCGGGAGTCGGGCCTGAAGGCCGAGGAAGTGGCCGAGGAGGCGAAGCGGCTGGGGCTGAAGAGCATTGAGTGACAAGGGCCGGCTGTGTCTCAGGCCACGTCGAGGCGGCTGGGGGTGAGTGCCATGGCCGTGATCAGGGGGCTGATCCATATACTGGGACTGGAACTCCGCAAGTGCGCATTCGCTACCATCCTCTGTGCCACGTTGGCCCTGACCGGATGTAGATCCACCACCGACCACCCGCCGGAGACGGATCGCGAGCTCCAACCAGTTGAGTTGCCTTTGCCTGACATCAGCCGTCTCAGAGACATCCAGGAGGCTGGCAACAAGGAGTTTCTCCTACGATATCTTTCATCCGACAGTGGGTGGCATGTGACATACGATTGGGGCGGGGTCGTGGCTGAGAAGCGGGACACGTTGGGCGAGGGTAACTTCTGCCTGGAAACCAAGACTCAACTCGACATATGGGTCCTATTTGGGCCGTCTACGGAGCGGCCGGCACCGTGGTTTCGGGAGGCCTTCGATGCAGAGCGCGTGGCTCTAGTGAAACTCGAAGCCGCACCGCGTTCTATAAGGCTGCCCCTTTGGGAATCACCGGATACAGGCCAAATAGGGTCGTGCCTCTTGATTGCGGGGGATGGTATCCGGATACAGATCAAGCAATGGCATGAAAACCGCGATAGAACCCATACGCGGCGCGCTCTCGCATACGTCGTCAACGAGCTGTCGCGGATCATGCAGCTCCCAGCGGTAGAAGACACCGCTAAGTACTGGCGGCAAGTCCTGCCGGAAGGGAGCCTTGGCGACAAGGAAGCGGTGACGGTTGTCAATGAGGCGAAAGGCTTCAGGGAGCATATCGTAAAAGGCTTCGTGAACGAGCGCGAGCGAGGATACGTGACTGTCCGTGCCTTCGATGCCTCGACCGGGAAGGAGATTGTGACCCGACTGGAGCCTGTCAGAGAGTATGTCGGGTGGTCCAAGGACCGGAGTGTTTTCTTCCCGTTCAGAATCCCGGTCTACACGTATGAGGGGGCCCCGGACGATCAGAAGGTGCGATTCGAGGTGTGGTTTACACCCACTGATATCGAAAGACGCATCATGGTCAAGGAGCCATCGTAGCAATCCCATGGACCTTGCACTCGCCATCACCGGAATCGTCCTGGGCCTGGCCGCCCTGGTGGTGGGGTTTGCGGGATGCATCCTGCCCGTGCTGCCGGGCCCGCCGATTGCGTTCCTGTCGCTGCTCTGCCTCCAGGCGACGGGCGTTCACGATTACGGGGTCGTCGCGCTGGTTGTTCTGGGGGCGATATCGCTCCTGATCGCCGTCCTCGATAATCTCGTGCCGGTCTGGGGCGTCCAGCGCATCGGGGGCTCGAAGGCGGGCATCCTGGGCGGGGCCGTCGGCGTGGTCGTCGGCCTGTTCGTCTTCCCGCCGTTCGGCCTCATCCTGGGACCGCTCGTCGGGGCCGTCACGGGGGAACTGATCGCCGGAAACACGGCGAAGAAGGCCTTCACGTCCGGGGTGGGCACGCTGCTGGGATTCCTGTGCGGGGCGGTGGCCAAGACGGCCCTCACCTCGGTTATCGCGGCGTATTTCCTGTGGGGGGCGATCCACGTCTTCTGGACGGCATAGGCTGCAAACGCCCGGCCATGAACGAAGCGAATGGCCGGGATCCCCGGCCCCGTGGATGCGAGCCGCAGGGGGAGTGCAAGCCCCCACCCTGCGGCCTCGCGACGGGGGCCTGGCTGCGTGCGAGAATCCGGGTTTTCGCCGGTGGCGTTTGGGCGTCCTGCCTCGTATAATATGGTGGAACTGTTAAGCGGGAATGGTCTGCTATGATTGCGCCGGACGAAAAGGCGTCCGCCGGGGAGAGCGGCGGTGTCCCCGTGAAAACGGAGGGGATGCCCCCCGCCCCGCCCGAGGACCTCCGCCTGGAGGACATCTTCGAGCGGACCATCTATCACTTTCTGGAGCCGGTCGGCCAGTATCTGCGCGACCCCGGCGTCACCGAAGTCATGGTCAACGGCTGGGATGAGGTCTACATCGAGCGCAAGGGCCAACTGGAATTGACCGAGGCGAGATTCCCCAGCAACGGGGCGTTGATGGCCGCCGTCAGGAACCTCC
>Ga0114922_10004009_pt1 | contig 13690 bp, 13 predicted proteins | sample AartaG_FD_100975 | JGI IMG/M metagenome (GOLD analysis project Ga0114922, IMG submission 100975) | Deep subsurface microbial communities from Aarhus Bay to uncover new lineages of life (NeLLi) - Aarhus_00045 metaG | ecosystem: Environmental > Aquatic > Marine > Oceanic > Sediment | place...
CCACTTTTTTTCACTCAGGTCTTTTCGCTTCATAAGTATTTAACCTCCATCCTCATGATTTATTATTAGTGATTATTTACTTTGTGGCGGACGGACAGACGGTCCGCTCACTGTTGGAGGGGCTACCTAAGGCACCCCTTGGGGGCAGGCCCTTGGCGGGCAGCCCCCACCCAATTAGGGACGGGGCTGCGCGTTTGTGGCGAAATTTCGCGCAGGTGAGGAAGGGAAAAGGACGGTAAGTATCTGAAAAATAAGGAGTAACAATTTTTAAGAAAATCGGTGTCATCGCTCAAAGCACCTGCACAGATGATTGAAAATTTGTTTTGAGCGGTTCTCTTGGGCATCTGCCGCGTTACGCGCCCGCGTCCGGTCCTCGAAGTACTACAGTACACCTCCGGCCGGCTCCGTGCCCAAGCCTTGCATCTGCGTCAATATTCCGCGCTCAAAAAGGGATTTAGAATAGACGACCCTCGACTAAGACATTCGAGGGCAGGCTGGGGCGGAGCATCGCCAGCACCGGTTTTTTGTGCGAGAGAGTTGTCGTTCAATTTTTCCGTTGTATCAGGAGAGTCTATCGGTACAATGTCACAGAGAAACAGGGTATGGCAGGTCGTAACTCGATTTTTGACCCTGAGCGTCGTGAGTAATGTAGAAGATGGGCGGAATGGCAGATAGGGAAAACACAAAACGAATCACGCTGACCAGTAAGAATGTTGGGATAATATTCATAGCAGCGGTTGTATTCTTTCGGATATTTATATGGGCTGACATCTCTTCAAAGCAAATAGGGAGTTATCCTGCGCAGAGATTAGCAGATGGAACTGTGATAACCTTGAACAGGACTATTTACAAGGTTAATCCGTTGGTTCAGACAGTCATCTACTGGATGCCAGATTTCGATGAACCCCCCCGCAGCCTCGTTAATTGCACCGTCCGTGATAAGAAGAATTGGGTTGGCTCCTATTATGATGGCTTAGGGACTGTGGAGATGCGTAAGGGCAGGATAGTTTCAGATGACCCAAATTTTATTTATGTGGGTCGTTTGCATTGGTGGCTCTTACACTTTGAGATAGTGAAGAAATAGCGCGGTGAATATGTACGGATTTTTAGGCAATGTGAAAGGTAGGTAAAAACATGATTAGAACTATTGCTTTAGTAATGAATATTGCATTGATAGGTTGGATTATTTTCATGATGATTATAGAACCACCAAAACCGGAAACGGAAACATCTGAGTGGGTTATGATGATATTTTTGTCTAGTCTGCCAGTTATAAATATACTAGCGTTATGTTCGACTAAAGGCGATTCATGGTTAGGATTATACTTGAAGCGGAAAAAAGCAGAAGAACGCAAAAGAATTGAGGAATTGGAAGGGAGTGCGAAAAATGAATGAAACAATTGGAAATATAACAACAGCTGAATTGGTTATAATGGTATTGCTTGGGGCTGCGGGAACTATTATTGGTACCTGTATTATTCGACTGGGTCTCTCAGGGTGGCGATTTGGTAGGATAGCAGGAGAAATTGTAGAGAACGTGCCGAAAGAATTTCCTCAGAAAGCTGTTACCCAAGAGTTGAGACGCATGAAGAATGAGAGATTGGTTGATTGGGAGGGCCTTTTACGCCCAAACGCAGAGATTAAACTAATGCGTCATTGAGCAAAAGGCTAACTTGGTAGTTGATTTTGTATGAGGATCTAGGTTAGTGGTATTGTAAAGAGGAATAATATGGCAAAGAAAAAGAAGGCAGCCAAAAAGAAGGTTGGAAGAAAACAGCTTGTGGAAGAGAGGATTGTAAGGGTCGCTCCGAGCGCGGTGAAAGTAAAGGTAGCGAAGCGTAAGAAAAAGAAGGCTGGCAAGAAGCTAAGCGGAAAGTGCTTTGTATTAATGCCTTTTAAAGAGCCGTTTGATACATACTATAAGTTAATCATCGAACCAGCAGTTACGAAGGCGGGGTTGAAACCCCAGCGAGGTGATAGCCTGTTTCTACCGACTCCAATCATGGGGGATATATGGAGTATGATTCAAGATGCAAAGGTGCTGGTCGCGGAGTTTACCGGGAAGAATCCAAATGTATTTTATGAACTGGGTCTTGGGCACGCTATAGGTAAGCCTATCGTTTTGATCTCTGAAACGATGGATGATGTGCCGTTCGACCTTCAGGCACTGCGCGTGATCTTGTACAACAAGGACGATCCAAAGTGGGGTGAGAAGTTGCGGACTGACATAGTCGCAGCACTGAAGGCAACGGTTTCGGAACCGGTGAAGGCTGTGCCGACAATGTTTCGTAAAAAGGTTAAGAGCCAGGCGCCGGCAGATTCGGACCTCTCGGTGCGATTATTGTCGCTTGAGCGGCAGGTGGCATCATTGGAGAAGGAGGGAAGGGGGGAACGTATGCGGAAGGGGCGGTCAATTAGCCCAAGTGAAGCACGGCATATACTGAAGAGATACATGGAAAGGGGGATGTCTCGCGAGTTTATAGTAAGGAGACTTGACGAGGAAGGTGCACCAAGCGCTTGGGTGCAAGAGCAACTTGATCAGGCGGGGTATGGAGGATAGTCAGAAAACGGGTGGGGCGGAATGAAGAAGTGTTACGAGTTGAGCTGGATCCCCTGCTGGTGGGCCAAAGGTGGTGGATTCCCGGGGACAGGCGGGGAAGAGATATTTTTACAACGACAACTCTACCGCGTTAGGCGAGTCGGAGGGCAGCTAAGCCAAAGCACGCTCGCGAGGCCCCAGCCCGCCACCACCAACCGCAGGTTTATGCCATATAGATTTAATTTATGCCACTTTGCCCTTTAAACTACATTTGTGACTGATAAGTACGATTTTAGGCACAAAATCAAGCATCCTGTTTACAATAATCAACATTGGGGATAACTGTTTTTTAATAAGACCGTTATAGCCGCTGGGAAAATGGAAGCAGGAAGGCAATGTTGCTTTTTTGCAACGTGGAGCTTTAACCCTCATAAGGGCTGCGTTCCGATGCATCCGGATAAAGCTTAATGGTGGCATTCGGAGTTGCTTTGAAAGCCTCTGCATAGAGGTAAGTGTTCGCATGGGGCGGGAAATTGGTTTTTGGGGCGTTCAGGTACGAATTTTGCACAATAAGCTCGATAATCGAGCGGCTTCGGAGACTCCGCACGAGGGTGATTGAAAGACAAGTGCGCTCGAGAGGAGCGTGATGTGATGGATGAAGCAAAACTGGAAGACAAACTCAAGGAGTTACTCCAAGAGTTCGGGGGGATGGTCGACCCGCAGTATAGAAAGCTGGCCATGCTTGCCAAACAGGCACAAAAAAGCCATAAGAAGCTACAAAAAAGCGTCGATAATCTGCAGGAATCCCTCGACTACCTGCGGATATGCATCAAGTATCAGCTCTTTGACTTAGAGGCGACTCGGCGGGAAAACGAATACCTGAAGAAACTGCTTGAGGAAAACAACGGCTAAGGGCCAAAGCATAAGATTCACAAGCCATCAAAACCATCCATTTAGCATTTCTCTACATACGCGTGTATACGTAAGTAGTCGGGCAGCAAAATGGGGGTGATTTTGCAATCCTTGCAGGCCCAGTGAAATAAAATCTTCTGTTGTTCTGGCGGGAGGCTGTTTTTTGTGTAAGCGTGTCGGATATATTCGTCCACACAGCAGGGAGGAAAGCCGAACAAGAAACCTTCGAAACGTTGAGTCGGCGGAGATTTATCTATAGGTGTGTCGTCAAAGCGCTTTTCATAGAGTTGAATGTAAGCGGGCGACATGCTGAAAATAGTTTCCGTTACTACTCTGCCGGTCTTGACTGTTCGACGGATTTGTTTCGTAAGCAAACCCAATCGCTGTAACAATCCGAGCCCGTGGTCATCCAAAGGTTTTTCCCATCTGCTTGACGGCTTAACTCCCTCGCACGTCAGCAAAGCCAGGAAAGCAAGTTCGATGTCGATATCTTTTAGCCCTCGAATCGTTGTCTTGACCTCTTGCGAATCAAAGTCCAAGTTATGATTCCCCTTTACCTGCCCTGCCACTCAGTACACGCCTACTCGTTTGGGTCGGTGCATTGCTGCCATTGGTCAGCAAGCCCAGCAAAATCCGCCAGGTCAATTTCGCAGTCCTCGGTCAGGTCGCCAAGAATATATGGTGTCCCAAAATAACTACAGTCTTTGAGCCATCGCTCGGTCAGCTTGCCGAGGTCAGCGAGATTTACCTCGCAATCATCATTCAAATCACCCGCCAAAAACTCAGTCCCAAAGTCACTGCATCGCTGTGGAATCTCAAGAATCTCAACCAAAGATGCAACATCAATTCTGCCGCTGTGATGCACGCTGCCCGCGTAACTGAATGAGCCATGACTCATATAGTGGCAGGTAATCCTATAGACATCGATAGAAAGACCCAGCTGTGGATTTTCAATCCGCCAGAAGCCCATATTCACCTGCTCGCCGCAGATATCGCAGGACTCAAGACCCTTTGTGAAGTAGTTTATTTTATACGGCTCGGTTACTTTCGCCGGATTCGGGTCGTAGACAGGCAAGCCATCGATTATCTCGCGGCATTGTCGGGCAAGTGCGATACCGTCGGGGACCAGATCAAAGTCCTGGTCGGGTTCATTTGCATCATAACCGGCCGCCGCCTCCTCAGTGTCGGTCAAAAGGTCACCGTCACTGTCGCCGGCTATAGAAAGTTGATGTCCATTGGGGTCATAAAGATACCCGGATTCCAGCCCGAGCGCTGCAAATAATTGTCCAACATCATCTACCCTGTTTCCACTGCCATCTATCAAATAGCTAAAAGACCCATGCTCCATATAATGCACTCCCATAAAGGGTAGAAAGTCACCGCAGAAAGGGTCCCCTGGAGGATAATTCAATCCCAATTCGGGATTGACAATATTCACGCCCCCCATATTAAGTACCAGCCCGCAAATATCGCACGATTCCTGACCGAGAGCATAACAATTAATTTTATATATTTCATTTGGTTCTGGATCCTCGTAGGGATACTCCCATTCCGGCAGCTGGTTGATGATGGCCCCACATTGTTTCGCCAGTTCAACGCCATCGGGTGTCTCGTTGCGATTCTGGTCGCCCTTGAATGCATGGTAGCCAATCGCCAACTCTTCGGTGTTGGCAAGCAAGTCCGCGTCCGCATCCTGGCTGACAGACAGTTCATGCAGGTCAGGCGTATACGCAGCAAGAGCTTTATGCAGGCTTACACCCGCCCCCAGCGTAATCGCCGCTGCGGTACCCGCAGCAACAGCACGCCTTTTGAACCGTTTACGCTCTCTGGTCTGTCTGTTATGTGCCCTTATCAATTTCCGCATCTTTTCACCTCCTAAAAAATAGTTCGTGGTAGACGACCCGCGATTCTGAAAGTTATCCCAGCTCATTTAGAACTTGTCAAGAATTTTATGTGCATTTTCGCTCATTTTTTTCAGATTTTCATGCGTTTTTGTATTTTGTTGTCCAATTGCAAGATGCGCGGAGTCAAGCTGCTGTTGCATCAGTTTTCGCTCTTCAACTAATTTGTTCCTCATTTGTCAAGGGGAGGTCTTTTTTGGCATCAAAATAGGGGTTTTACGGCGGTGAGTGAAAAGTCTGCACCGATTTTTGTCGATAAGACCTAAGCTCGGGCAAAGGTAACGTCCGGTAAATGAACAGAAAGTGTGTATCGAGCATATACGTATAGAGACGTGAGGCCCAAACAGCAGGATTTAGATGAATTATGATGGCTTGACAGGACAGTTGGTTGTGGTATAATAGTTATGAGCGAGGGGCAGGTGTGAGCATATTTTTTTCTGTGAGTGGTTCTGGGGTAAAAGATGTTTGAGCGTTTTACAGACCGAGCACGGAAGGTTATGGCACTGGGAAACCAGGAGGCCCAGCGGTTTAACCACGAATATATAGGTACCGAGCATATCCTACTTGGTTTGGTCAAGGAAGGCAGCGGAGTAGGTGCTACGGTTCTAAAGAACCTGGAAGTGGATATAAAGAAGCTTCGGCTTGAAGTGGAGAAGCTTGTCAAGAGCGGCCCTGACATGGTAACAATGGGGAAACTCCCCCAGACGCCGCGAGCCAAGAAGGTTATTGAATATGCGATCGAAGAGGCCAGGGCGCTCAACCATAATTATGTTGGCACAGAACATATTTTGCTGGGTCTTCTGCGCGAGAGTGAGGGGATAGCGGCTCAGGTTCTTATGAATCTGGGCTTGAAGCTTGAGGAGGTGCGTCAGGAGGTTTTGAATCTGCTTGGAGCGGGCGTTGATGGCGGTCCTGTGGGTCTGGGTATGAAGATGGGGCCGGCGGTTGGTCGAAAGCCCAAGAGCAAGACACCTGCGCTGGACAGTTTTGGAAGAGACCTTACCCAGTTGGCGACTGACGGGGAGCTCGACCCAGTAATCGGCAGAAAGACCGAGATTGAGCGATTGGTACAGATACTGTGCAGACGCAGGAAAAACAATCCGGTTCTGTTAGGCGAAGCGGGCGTTGGAAAGACAGCCATTGTAGAGGGTCTGAGCCAGCAGATAGTAAACAAGGAAGTGCCCGAGCTGCTCAAAGGCAAGCGAATCGTTGTGCTCGATTTGGCGATGATGGTAGCGGGCACGAAATACCGGGGACAATTTGAGGAGCGAATAAAGGCGGTCATCAACGAGGTCAGGAGGGCAAAGAACGTAGTGTTGTTTGTCGATGAACTGCACACGCTCGTGGGGGCAGGAGGTGCTGAGGGGGCGATTGATGCATCAAATGTGTTAAAGCCAGCACTGGCGAGGGGGGAAGTGCAGTGTATCGGGGCGACAACTTTAGATGAGTATAGGAAGCATATCGAGAAAGACGGGGCGCTCGAGAGACGGTTCCAGACGATAATTGTGGAGGCACCTTCAAAGGACGAGACTTTGGCGATTCTCAGGGGACTGCAGGACCGCTATGAGGCACACCACAGGGTTCGATTTACGGACGAGGCCCTTTACCAGGCGGTAGAGCTTTCGACGAGATATATAACGGGCAGATGTCTGCCCGACAAGGCGATAGACGTGGTGGATGAATCCGGGGCGAGAGTTCGGCTTAAGAACATGACTCCGCCGCCGGACTTGACGGAAATAGAAGAGAAGATTGAGAAGCTGCAGAGGGAGAAAGATGAGGCGGTCAGAGGCGCTGACTATGAGCGGGCGGCGGCGTTGAGGGACGAGGCCCAACAGCTTTTGGACAGGAAGAATCAACTGCATAAAGAATGGTACGAGGAGAGTAAAGAGGCGACCGGGATGGTGGATGCCGAGATTATCGCGGAGGTCGTCAGCAAGATGACCGGTGTGCCGCTGACCAGACTGGAGAAGAAAGAGACGCAGCGGCTTCTGGAACTCGAAACCGAGCTGCACAAGCGGGTTGTTTCACAGGACGAAGCGTTAACGGCTGTGGCCAAAGCAGTGCGGCGCAGCAGAAGCGGTCTAAAAGACCCGAATCGTCCGATGGGCAGCTTTATATTCTTAGGTCCCAGCGGTGTTGGCAAGACGCTGCTTGCAAGGGCGTTGGCGGAGTTTATGTTCGGCGATGAGAACTCTCTGATACAGATAGACATGAGCGAATTTATGGAGAAGCATAATGTGAGCCGCCTGGTTGGTGCCCCTCCGGGCTATGTGGGGTATGAGGAGGGCGGACAACTGACGGAAAGAATCAGGCGGCAGCCTTACGCTGTGTTGCTATTGGATGAGATAGAAAAGGCGCATCCGGACGTTTATAATATGCTGCTTCAGATCATGGAGGAGGGCCGGTTGACAGACAGCTTCGGTCGAAACGTAGATTTTAAGAATGTTGTTCTTATTATGACCAGCAATATTGGTGCGGAGCTGATTAAGAACCAATCCGGTTTTGGTTTTAGCAAGAAGAGTCCCGAGGCCAACTATGAGAAGATGAAAGAGATGCTTCAGAAGGAGGTTGAGCACCACTTTAGGCCGGAGTTTTTGAACCGGGTTGATGATACGATAGTTTTCCAGTCGTTGACGAGGGAAGATTTGCAGACGATCGTTGACTACGAGCTTGCGAAGGTCTTCAAGCGGCTGACCGAGCACGGCCTGAAGCTGGAGTTGACCGACCAAGCGAAGGAATTTCTTATCGACAAGGGTTACAATCCGGAGTTTGGTGCCAGGCCCTTACGAAGGGCGATTGAGCACTATATAGAGGACCCGATTTCGGAGACGATGCTGCGTGGGGAATTCAAGCACAAGAACCTGATAAAAATTGATATCCAGGATGAAGAGCACCTGAAGTTTGAGGGGTCGAAAGTGGAGGAGCCGAGCGGCGAAGAGGCTGAAGCGGTGACCCAGTCGAAAGAACAGGAAGATTAGACCTGCCTATCGCATATCACTGTAAATCTGGTGTGTTCTGCAGCCAGAAAGGTGGGGTGCAGTTACTTCTGAGTCAGTTCTTTTTCGATTTGGCTTTGCTGTTGTGCCAAGAGCGTCTCGAACTGTTGCTTTTCCATCCACTCTATGGTGCCGTTGAGTCTTAATACGATAAAACCTTTGCCGAAGAGGAGGGAGTGATAGTTTTTTTCGGTGTACGCTAAGATCTCATCCGGAGTGGATTCAAAGTCAATCCATCGGGCCCTGTACTGGAGACTGCCGAGTCGGACGTGTCCTTCCAAGTTCTCCCTGATCCTATCGACATAGGATTCAGGCGGTGCTGAGCCGTGGTCTTTTCGGTATTGCAGGACTATTTTTCCGAGTTGCTGCATTGCCCTGGTTGCCTCGGAGCGGTTAATCCAATCCTTAAAGTTAATCATTGCAACCACCGCTATGGCCGTGGCCACTATTACGGCTGTAAAGTCTATTAGTATGGTTTTTTGCCGTTTGTTCATATATCGTACTTCGTTACAGGTGGTCCGGTTTTCGATTCACGATTTTATTTTTGCCTTGTTGCCTTGAAATATTATTTTTCCTTCAGCGAAGAGTTTTATGGCTTGTGGATACGCGATGCATTCCTGCTCGAAGACTCTGGCGGCGAGGGTATCGGGGTTGTCGTCATCCTTGACTTGGCAGGATCTTTGAACGATTATTGGTCCTTTGTCATATTCGTTAGTGCAGAAGTGAACGGTGCAGCCGCTTACTTTGCACCCTGTGGCGAGGACCGCCTCATGGACGTGATGTCCCCACATGCCTTTGCCACCGAAGCTTGGCAGCAGGGCCGGGTGTATGTTCATCACGCGGTTTTGGTATTGAGGGGGTATGTTCCAGAGGCAGAGCCAGCCGCCCTGCACGACGAGGTCAACGTTTGCGGCGAGGAGCTCTTCTTCAATGCGTTTGCTAAAGTCGTTGATGTCGGGGTGGTCTTTTTTGCGGATTATTTTCACGTCGAGTTCCGCGTTTCTTGCTTTTTCTACGCCGGCGACGGTCGAGCGTGAGCTTATTACGACGGCTACTTGAGCATTTAGCCAACCCTGATTGATATATTCGAGGATGTTCATAAGAGTAGTGCCGCCGCCGCTGATCAATACTCCGAGCCGGATTGGTTGTTTATTGGTCTGGGCCACTGAATTCACTTGAACGTCTTTTCCAAGATTCAGCGCTTTGTTTACGAGACTGTCGGCTTGTTGGTTTTTGTCTCTGGTGACGTGTTGCACTTTCCAGTTTTGGAAGTGGTCGAGCAGGTCGAATGTTTGGCGGAATAGGGGTCTTATTTGCTCACTTTTTACTTTGTACTGGCCGTTGATTTGTTTAACGAGCAGTTCGCTGTCACTGAAAAGCTTAATTTGTCTGGCGCCAATTTGTTTTGCGGCTTCAAGAGCCTTTACGACTGCGGTGTATTCGGCTATGTTGTTGGTGGTTCGGCCGAGAAACATCGCTTTGGCCTGTAGTTGAGTTCCACCGGGTTCGGCTAAGATGAATCCTGCGGCTGCCGGTCCCGGGTTTCCTCTGCTGGCGCCGTCAGTATAAGCGATGATTTGCTCTATTTGTTTTGACAACGTGTCAACTCCTTAAAAGCCATAGAAAAACAAGGCACAAATGTCCCCGTGTTCTGGAGCTTTTTTTCGTTTTTGATTCGGCTAGTTTCTTGAATCCCCAAGCACAAGTATACGCGTGCAAGTTGGGCAGCGGATTATATCATCCTTACTGAGGAGCATATTGACGGACTCGGCGATTACACCCATGAAACAGCCTCCACAGCTATAGGCCTCTGTTTTGCCCTCCTGTTTGTTAACCACTGCCAGCGCTTCACCGTCATAGGTTTCTGCAACGCGTTTGAAAACTTCCAACGGTTCGGCTGGTATAGTCTTTGCTTGTTTGTCCCATTCAGCCTGGATTTCTTTAATTTCAGCCTCATATTTGGTCGCGAGGGTGTCGGTTTCTTTTCGAGTTTTCTCAAGCTTTTGTTTTTGCTCGTCTATTTGTTGCTGGAGGCTTTGGCACTCGGCTTCGTCGGCCTCAATATCTTTCAACAGTTCCAGGATTTGGGTCTCGATTTTGGAATTGTCAGCCTTGGTTGTATTAAGTTGTGTGAGGACCGAGGCATATTCTTTATTTGTTTTTGCGGTGTTGAGGTAAGCTCTTAACTTGGCTATTTCTTCATCTTTGGTCTTGAGTTCCAGTTCCAGGCGGTCGGACTGCACCTTGGTCAGTTGAATCTCTTCCTGTTTGGCTTCCAGGGCGTTTTGGAAGCTTCTGACTTGATTTTCCTGAATGATTACATTTCTTCTACATCTTGCAAGTTTTGCCTTGGCGGCCCGTAGTCGATTTTCAACACTTTGAAGTTTCGTCAACCCATTCAATACAGGTCCCATTTATGCTCCTTCGTGCCGGGTCTGAGTTTTTGAACCATTCATTATGTCGGTTTCTATTTGGGTCCGCAATAAAAATTTCTGTTTTTTCTTTTGTTGTGTTGGATTGTATAATTGCGGTTCTATGAAAGAACTGTTGAGGGAACTGATTGGAGCTGAGACGACCGCTGAGAGGGGTGAATTGGCGGCGGCGGAGATAATTTCGGCCAAGCTTGGCCGGTCGGGGATAGAATGTCGAGTAGATAGCTGGGGCCAAAACAGGGCGAATCTCGTCGCTCGGATAGGGTCGGGCGGGCGCAGAGGCGCCCTTCTGTTCGCCTGTCATCTTGATATTGTCGGGCCCGGTGAGGCGAAGTGGGAACATCCGCCGTTTTCGGCGGCCGAGAGTGGCGGCAGGATTTATGGTCGTGGGTCGGCGGATATGAAGGGAGGAATCGCTGCTGTTGTTACGGCCATCAGACAGATTGTGGAGTCAGGCGTAAAGTTGGCGGGTGATATTATTCTTTTAGGTGCTGCGGGCGAAGAGACTGACAGCTGCGGGGCGAAGAGGTTTGTCAGCAGGGTGCGTGGAGATTTGCCGGATATTACAGGCGTGGTTTTGCCTGAGCCGACCGCTTTTGAAGTTGTTACGGCCCATCGCGGGATGTTGTGGCTTGATGTTAAGACGTTCGGCAGGGCGGCCCACGGCTCGACGCCGGAGCTGGGGGTAAATGCGATAGGTTCGATGAGGGATTTATTGGGCGAATTGGAGAGTTATAAAATCAGGGTGGAGCCACATAAGCTGTTAGGCAAGTGTTCGATGAGCGTCAATACGATTGTCGGGGGCAAAGAGATTAATGTTATTCCGGATAAGTGTGAAATCGGGATAGACATTCGCACACTGCCGGGGCAAAATCAGCAAGCTATTATTGATGATTTCCAAAGAATCTTTGCGAGATTAAAGCAAAAGAACGCCGAATTTCAGGCTTCGGTTTCCATTGTGCGGGAGGTAGGGGCATTGGAAACTGATCCGGATTGTGATTTTGTCAGGGAGTTTTGCTCTGCTATAGGGGCTAAGCAGACGAAGGCAGTGGGATTTACGACGGATGGGCCGCATTTGGTTTCTTTGGGCGCTCCGGTGGTGGTTTTCGGGCCGGGCGAGCCGGAGGTTTGTCATAAGCCGGATGAATATATTAAAATCGCTGACGTAGAAAGAGCGGTTGAGTATTATAAAAACATCATTTTGAGATTCCTGTCCTGATTGTCTTTGGCGTTGTGTTAAGCAGGTGGCTTGTGTCATTAGGGGTTTAGGAATGAGTTGATATGGAGCAATGTGAACCATAAGTATGAGCACGAAACTGATAACATATTACCTTGAAATGAAAAGTCCGAGTAAAGTTCGTTGTTTGCAGATTGTCAATCCGGAAATTGAAGTAAGGCAGGTTGTAACTACCTCGCCGGAACTGAACAGGTTTTTCTACATCACAGTCGGCAAGGACTGGTACTGGACAGAGCGCTTGAGGTGGAGCGAAGAGCAGTGGCTCGAATACGCCAACCGCCCTGAGTTAGAGACCTGGGTCGGCTATGTGTCGGGGCAGCAAGCGGGCTACTTCGAATTAGAGATGCAGCCGGGGGCGAATGTGGAGATCGCCTATTTAGGTCTGCTGCCGGAGTTCATCGGTAAAGGGATAGGCCGGCAGCTATTGACGGCTGCCATTGAACGAGCATGGCAGATGGGTGCGAAACGCGTATGGGTCCACACCAATACACGTGACCACCCCAATGCACTCGGCAACTATCAGGCAAGGGGCTTTCGAATCTTCAAAGAAGAGGAGAAGTACATAGATTTACCTAATAAGAAAGCTGGGGTATAGCGCGGGGAAGGTAAATTGGTCCGTCTGGAAGACGCCGGGGACGGGCAAGCCCGCCACAATGACGGCGGGTAAGATTGGTTTTGTTTTGGCCGGGTTTGCCAGGTTGTTCATTTCGTAATTCCTTGTTAAGCCTAAGTTTATGTTCATTTTTGCCTTTCGAAAATTGGTTTTGTTTTGCATTTTTTGGTTAGCCACAAAGCTTTTTTTTTGCCACAGAGGCAAACTTTAGTTTGCATTGGATCAAGCTGGAGTAGTGCACAGAGGGGCAACTGGGGTGGCCGGGTCTTCGATATTGAGTTTTCAAATGGCGGGCGGACAGAGGGTCCGCTCATTGTTAAAGGGGCTTGCGCGTTTGGTGCGAAAAGACCATCGATGCTCGATGCCCGATACTCGTAACTCGTTGTCAGCAAAACAGTAAAGAATTTAAAAAAAATCGGCGAGAGCGCTCAAAGCACATGCAGATATGATTGAAAATTTGTTTTGAGCGGCCCTCATGGGCATCTGCCGGGTTACGCGCATCTTCAATTTTGGGCGAAAAATGGGGGTGGGTGGTGTTGGAAAAGTGTTTTAAAGTGTGAAAAATTGCAAAAAGTGAATAGAAATTTACAAAAGAGTGTGGAATGGCGCTGGAAGAAGTGTGAAGAATTGGGAGAACTTGTGAATTCTTACAAAAAAATCTGTTTTGAGCGGCCCTCTTGGGCATCTGCTGCGTCCCGCGCCACGCGTCCGGTCCTCGAAGTACTTCAGTACACCTGCGGCCGGGCGCGGACGCAAGCCTTGCATCTGCATCAAGATACCTTGGGCACAGGTTCCTCGCTCAAAAGGGCTATAAAATGGAATGGATCCCCTGCTGTTGGGTCAGGGTAGCGGCTTCTCGGGGACAGGCGGGGCAAATGCGAGAGAGTTGTCGTTGAAATTTTTCGTTGAATCGGGAGGCCTAATCTTATTGCAACATTATGGTCGAGTAGACGTAATATAATTCTTTCACGTAGGCATTCTTTGTATTCCCTGTTTCTCCTCTCTTTCGATTGAGGAGTGTCACAATATTCTGCCATGTAAAAGAACGTCAACGCCCCTC
>Ga0114922_10004010_pt1 | contig 13689 bp, 16 predicted proteins | sample AartaG_FD_100975 | JGI IMG/M metagenome (GOLD analysis project Ga0114922, IMG submission 100975) | Deep subsurface microbial communities from Aarhus Bay to uncover new lineages of life (NeLLi) - Aarhus_00045 metaG | ecosystem: Environmental > Aquatic > Marine > Oceanic > Sediment | place...
AAGTACATCAGCAAGCACAAGAGAAAAGACTAAATAAAAAAGTTTCTGATAAACCAAGTAAACCTATACCACCAGTTAGTAGTAAACCAGTAAAACCAATACAAAAATCAAAAAAGAAAGATTTTGATCCTGGAAAATTCATGAGTATGGAATCTGATCTTTTAAGATCTGTTCAAATTTTTGATGAGTTAAAAGAAACAATAACTGAAGTTGATTTTAGAAAATTTTTAGATATTCTGAAAAAAGAAGGTTTTTCAAAAGAAGAAGTTACAAAGCTTCTCTATGAAACTCCAAAACAAGAATTAATTGAATTTATTAAAAATAGAAGTCTTTTAAAACAAAAAAAGGCAGTCATGGGAGAGTCAGAATTTATAAATGATATTGAAGAAGATTTACAAATAGCAGAAGCAGGATTTGAAACCAAACCAAAAGGATGGACTGATTCAAGTGTAAAAAAATTTGGTAAATCATTAGTGAAAGGTGGTGGAGAAAAAAAAGGTTTCTTCGATAAATGTGTTGAAAAGATGAAAGATAAAATGGATAACCCAGAAGGATTTTGTGCGTCTGTAAAAGATGAAGCTCATGATTCTACATACTGGAGAGGTAAAGATAAATCCCCACAAGAAGTAGGTAAAGATGTCAAAAAACACAAAAATGTCTAATATATTAGAATCATTCTTAAAAGATATTGACAGAAATACTAAAACTGTTACTGATATGACTAGAGATGAGTTCAATAAGTTTGTAGTTAAAAAAGGACATGTATATCCGAAGCACACCAAACCCGGAAGTAGATATTTAAATGTATTTGGAGCAGCAAAAAGAGTAAACACAAAGAAACCATTTGGATTAATTGTTTATGATCCAAGAGATAAGATGAGAGAAGAATATTATAAGGATCCCGAAGAAGCATTACATAATGCGCCTGATGGTGGATTATGGCAAGTAATGAACTTATGGACTATGAAGGTTATTTATGATCCGTTTAATACAAAACAGGGAGTGGATTAAAAATGAGACTTACTGAAAGTTATCTAGATAAATTATATAGGACATATGAGCAAGAAATACGAGGAGACAACAAACCTATTGAGGATGTAGATCATAGACCAAATTATATTGGTATGTGTATTAATATGATGGAATCCCCTCAAATGAAAATAAGTTGTTTAAGAAAACTTAAAGAACTTACTGCTATGAATCCATTCTATCAACATAGAGTTGACCGTTTTATAGATGCAATTAATGACAGATATGAACCAACAGAAGAACCAGGTTTTGTTGAATATATTAGAGGCACTAAAGATTCTTCATTGACAGAGGGTATTAATAAATATTTAAATTATATAAATGATCAAGAAGGTCCTCCTGCTAAAGAAATTCAGTTGAAATCATCTGGAGCAGAACAAGATGATGAAGAACCACCAACAGATGAACGAACTAAAGAATTTGAAAAGAATGAAGCTAAAGTTGATGAAGGTGTAAGAAGTGATATAAATGAATTTGATTGGGGAGCAGCAGCAGCCGATCCTTATACAGCAGCTGGGCAAGTAGCTTGGGGTGGTATTAAAGGTGCTGCAAAATTAGCAGCAGCAAATCCAAAAACCTCAGCAGCATTAGCAGGAGTTGGTGGAGCAGCATTATTGAGAAAGAAATTACAAAAAGACAAAATACAAGCATGTCATGATAGATATGAAGGATATCCAGATAAAATTAAACGATGTTTACAGGGACAATCGTAATGACAACAAGTAAATTCGTCATAGTTAAACATGATGCTAAAAGAGCTAAACTACATTATGATTTGCGCTTCATCATGCCAAAATCTAAGATATGGGCATCATTTGCTGTAAGAAAAGGAGTACCAACAGAACCAGGAACAAAAGTGTTAGCTGTTAGAACACATGATCATACAGAGAAGGAAGCTTTATTTTTTGGAACAATAAAACAAGGATATGGTGCAGGACGATTAACAAAATGGGATGATGGTCAATGTATCATTCATAAATATTCTCCTGGACATATTGCTATTGAATTTAAAGGTAGAAAAGTCAAAGGTTTATATCATATGGTTAGTACTGGAGTTATGAACAAAAAGGACTTCAAAAAGAAAAGCTATATGTTGTTTAAAGGCAAAGAAGCTTTGAAAGAATGGACTGGAATGTTAGCAGCAACATGGAGTCAACGAGAAGCTGGTCCAGATTATAATGATAATGCTAAACAATTGCCTTGGAGTTCAAGATTATCTGGAGTTTCTGATGATACACCAGTAGGTAAAAAATTATCTTGGAGTGAAAAAATATATGATGTTTCTGATGGAGATCCCGTAAAAGAAAAATTACCTTGGAGTAAGAAGTTGTATAAAATATAAAGGAGGTGGTTGTTGTAGAAACTATACTATGTGATTATGGTTGTGAAAAGCAAGCAAACTATCAATTAAAAAACGGAAAATCATGTTGTGAAAACACATGGCATAAATGTTCAAAAATTAGACAAAGATGGAGTGATTCTAAAAAAGCTGAAAAAAACCCAAATTATAATAAATCTCCATCTATAGAAACATTAAAAAAATTGAGTGATAGTCGCAAAGGAAAAAAACGATCACCTTTTTCTAAAACTCATAAAATGAATATGTCACTGGCAAGAAAAGGAAAAAAATTTACTAAGCGTCCAGAACACTCTGAGTTTATGAAGGAACATAATCCTATGTTTTCTATTGATTTCTCAGGAGAACATAACCCAAATTGGAGAGGCGGTATATCAAATAACGATTATTGCTCTGGATGGAATACTCTCTCAGCAGAAATTAGAGACTATTATAAAATATGCCAAAATCCAAATTGTAATAAGAACGAATCTATATTAACAACACATCATATTGATTATGACAAAAGAAATTGTCATCCGAATAATTTAATAGCTTTATGTAATGTATGTAATGGTAAAGCTAATGGAAAAAGAGAATATCACAAAAAATTCTATAAGGAAATTAAGGAAAATGACTACTAGGACAGTAATTTTAAATGGTGACTACACATTCTTGAATGTTGTGGACTGGAAGAGAGCTATCTGTTTAATGATAAAACAAAAAGCAGAAGTTCTGAAGTTTTCTGACAGAATCATTCGAAGTGGTGAGGGAAAAGTCATTACTCGTGTACCTCTAGTTATGAGATTAATAAAGATCATAAGAATGATATATAAGAATAGAGTACCATTTACTAAAAAGAACGTTTTTGTAAGGGATGCATATAAATGTGGTTATTGCGGTGATACTAAAAATTTGACTATTGATCATATTATGCCAGCGTCCCGAGGTGGAAAAAATAATTTCGATAATTGTATTACAGCGTGTAAACCATGTAATAATAAAAAAGATAGACGAACTCCATCTGAAGCAAAGATGTATCTTTCGCATCAACCATACGCACCAACAATTTCTGAGTTTATAAGACTCAAAATGAAACAGTTAGGTATTGATAAATTTTTGAAAGATATAGGAGTATATTAGATATGGACAAGCAAGAATATTTAACCAGTTTAAAAACCACTGAGCTCCGTCCGGGCAAGATCAGAATTGAAAGGAAGGAGGAAATACTCCTTGAAGATGAATATCAAACAAGAGGACAGAGTGATTCCCACGCTCAAATTATAAAATGGTTTCTTAAAAATCCATATCCTGAGGATGATGCAATCCATGCGTATGCAGAAAAAATGGGAATGGATCCCGATCAATTTGAAAAAGATATATACGGAATATTAAGCTCTTTTCTATCAGAAGGATTCTCAAAAGGAAAAGATATAGATTGCGATAAAGATGAATTAAAAATGGGAATCGAAGTTGAGTATGAACATACCACCAATCCTATTTTATCTAGAAAAATTGCTATGGATCATTTAGTTGAAATTCCCGATTATTACACCCGCCTTAAAAAATTGGAAGATGAAGCTGAAGATTACTGGTCATCAAAGAATGATGAACGTACAAAAAAATAGTCATTAATTTATTTTTTTGGAACAAATGAATACTAAACACCAGGAGGGAATAATGAATTTAGTGAATAATGTGTTCGAAATTTCAGAAAAGCTATTATACACAACACCAATGAACGTGATGATAAACGAAGAGGCAATTGATAAACTTGCCAGAGAAATGAAAGAAGAAGGACCCACCGTATTTTCTATACCAAAACCAGAAAATGTAAATAGAGGAGCTTTAATTGAGTTGATTGCGTCGTCTATTAATTATTGTTATTGGTATGGAAATGCAAATGTAAGACCTAATGAAGTACACTCAGGTTTAATGTATGGGTTAGTAGAAGAAGTATTTGAAAATTATGAACCTCAATTTTTTGAATTTAAATCTCGAATTGATGGTCTTATAGATAAACTATCATTAAATAGATTTCCTCTTTTGGAAGAAAGAGCAAGACACCTTAATGAATTAGTTGCCAAAGATGCTCCAGAATTTATAAATCTTTTAGTAGCAGGAGATAAAAATAAAGATTTTGATAAATTATTTGAGTATTTAATTAAAAGGTTTTATGGTTTTTCTTCTGATACATTCTTAAAAAGAGCATCTTTATTTTTTATTCAGCTTTATAGAAAATATGGATGGTTTCAAGATGCAATGAGAACTATTCATGTGCCGCCAGATTATCAAGTCCCCAAAATATTAAAACACTTCAATTGTTTCTATTACAAATCAGAATTAGATCAAAAAATCAAAGAAGGTGAATTAATTCCAAAACATTCACTCGAAGAATGTCAAATTAGAGGAGCAACAGTAATTGCTTGTCTAATGTTACAACAACAAACAGGATGGAATGTTGCTGATATTGACGGATGGTTATGGTTAAGAAGAAAAATAGCAATTGAACCGTTTCATTTATGTATAACCACTGACTATTAAGGAGATATTTAAATATGAAGAAAAGAGTTTTTTCTAAAGAGCATAGAAGAAACTTAAGAGATGCTCATAAAGGAAAAAAACTTTCTAAAGAACATAAGAAAAAAATAAGTGAATCAAATAAAGGGAAAGTATTTTCAAAAGAACATAGAGAAAAACTACGAGAGTCAAGATTAGGTGTTGCTGGATATTACAAAGGAAAAAAACTTTCTAAAGAACATAAGAAAAAAATAAGCGAATCAAATAAAGGGAAAGTATTTTCAAAAGAACACAAAGATAAACTAAGATTGGCATCCTCATATAAAATTTCTTATATTAATAGAATGTATCCCACTTTTTCTAAAATTGAAGAAATAAGGTATAACCCAAAAAAACCAGATGATAAAGAAATACAAGTTCATTGTAAAAACCACAACTGTGCAAACTCAAAAGAACAAAATGGATGGTTCACCCCCTCTAAAACACAAATATATGAGAGGATAAGAGGAATTGAAAAAATTGAAAATGATGGATGTTATTTTTACTGTTCAGAAAAATGTAAAAATGAATGTCCTCTTTATAATTTAAGACCAAGTTTAGAAAAAGAAATTTATTATACTGAATCTGAGCATCAAACATTTAGAAAAGTTGTTTTAGAAAGAGATAAATATATATGTCAATTTTGTGGACAAGTAGCAACAGATGTACACCATGAACGACCACAAAAATTAGAACCATTTTTTGCATTAGATCCAGACTTTGCTTGGAGTTGTTGCGAAAAATGTCATTATGAAAAAGGACATCCCACTGGAGATCAATGTTCTACTAGAAATTTAGCAAGTAGAGTTTGTTAGGAGATAATGTTTATGAAAAAGATTGAACTTTCAGAAAATGCATTAGAAGTAGCAAAGAGTCGTTATTTTATGGAGGAATCAGAAGACTGGGAAGAATGTACTGCAAGAGTTGCCTCAGTTATTTCTAGTGCAGATGTAGCAAATAGAGAAAAAATTAAAGATGATTTTCAAAGTATGATTTATAATATGGATTTCTTACCAGGCGGAAGAATTCTAAGAAACTCTGGAAGACCAAGAGGTTCATTATTTAATTGCTATCATCTTCCTATCGGCGATAGTATTGAGGAGATTGGACAGCTCTATAAAGATGCTTTAACCCTATGGTCGGAGGGAGGTGGCGTAGGGGTAAATTTCTCACCTTTAAGACCTTCAAATGATCCCATTCATGGTAAAGGTGGAGTATCATCAGGGTTAGTTAGTTTCATGAAAGGTGCTGATTATATTTCAAGACTTATCGAAAGTGGAGGGTCAAGAAGAGCAGCTGCGATTGGCCACATTGAAGTCTCACATCCAGAGGTTTTGAATTTCATAGATGCAAAACTTTTAATACCAGAAGTTGGTAAATGGTTGAGAGATGATGCACCAGAAGAAATCATTCAATATGTAAAAGATGAAGTTGATGTTGGAGCATTAAGACATTTCAACATTTCAGTTGTTGTTAATAATGAGTTTTTAGAGACAGTCGAAACAAACGGAGATTGGACTTTCAAATTCAAACAAAAATCATATGGTACAGTAAAAGCAAGGAATATTTTTGATAAGATAATAACAAATATGGTACAAAATGGTGAACCAGGTCTTATTAACTGGACTAATTTTGCAAAGAATAATTCATATTACTTTGCTCCTGTATTGGGAACTAATCCTTGTGGAGAAACTACTCTTGCTCCTAATGAAGCATGTGATTTAGGATCTCTAGTTCTCCCTAACTTCATTACAGGTACAGTAAATACAAACTGGAAAAAGCTTGATAATATTATTAAATTAGCTATCAGATTCCTTGATAATGTCATTGATGTAAATAAATATGTATTAAAAGAAATTGATATTAACGTCCACAACACGAGAAGAGTTGGAATTGGTGTCATAGGTCTTGCTGAGTATTTATTCGCCAAGGGCGTCAAATACGGGTCTGAGAGAGCGGTTGTTGAGGTAGAAAGGTTAATGAGATTTATCAGAGATTCAGCATATACAGCTTCGGTTGAATTGGCAATTGAGAAAGGTGCATTTCCAAAATTTGAACCAAGTCAATATGGCAAAGCATCATTCATTAGAAAGCTTCCTGCTTCATTAAGATCTGATATTAAGAAATATGGGACAAGAAATTGTAGTCTAATGGCTCTAGCACCAACAGGAACCATTTCATTATTAACAGGATATCAAAGTGCAATCGAACCATTGTTTGCAAAATCATATCTCAGATCAGACAGAGTGAGTGATCGTATGTATGTCCACCCCAAATATGAAGAACTAATTAAATCCGGAGAAGAGACACCTGATTGGTTTGTGGATGCATTTGATTTAGAACCAAAAGACCACTTTGAAATGCAAGTAGCATGTCAGAAATTCTGTGATGCATCTGTCAGTAAAACAATTAATCTTCCAGAGGATGCAACAAAAGAAGATTTGAGGACTCTATTATTAGAGTACATGTATGATCTTAAAGGCGTGACTGTTTATAGAGATGGTTCAAGACCAGGACAGATTTTGAATAAAGCATCAGACGAAGAAACAAGAGAATATTTAGCAAGGCATGAACCTGAAAACAATTTAGTAGATCAGGATGTTGCTTGTGCAACAGGAGCATGTGAAATATAAGGAGGGAATATGAGTGAAGACACGAAAGTAGTTGAAATATCACATAGAGATTTAACTCTAATGGAACACCTAGATCAATGGTTAAAAGAGTTGGTATTTCCAGGAAAAGTTGAAAACTTCATTGAAGAAGTAGGCGGTGTAGGTGGTGGGTTTGGCGACGAAATAAAAGAATCAAGAAATGTTTGTTTTTATACTGAAAATCATTGTTATTTCATAGATGCTATTGTAAAAGAACCTACTGAAAAAAGCTATATTGGCTGTTCAGTCAATGCTCGAAAATCAAGACCAGCAGAAGATTGGTCAAGAGGCAATGATTTGCCTGATGGTCCATTTAATAAAGAAACTTGGAATAAAATAGTCTATGCAATTGTTAACTATGAGTTAGTTAAATTGAGTCCTTATAGAAAACCAGATGAAATTCCTGAGGATGTTGCATAAGAACAAATAATAAAAGAGGTTATTATGGAAATAGGCAAAGTTGAAGTATTGCTTAAAGAATTTGATGATCATCGAAAAGCAATAAAAGGAATGATCGGTGATTTAGAAGCATTAAAAGAGCATGTGGATAGGATACTTCCAACTAATCTTGAAGCAAGATATATAAGATTTTTTGAAGAGAAAATTAAAACTATTACTTCTCTTTTTAATGCATTACTTGAAATGAGAAAAGAGATTGCCCGAAGCGTTAAAGAAGAAATTGAGATAAGAAGAAAACTTGAAAGGGGCGATTCAGAGTATGATCTTGAAGATGTTTTTAATGTTAGAGAGTTCGCTGATAAGATAGACGACTTCAAACAAGTACAGAGAAAATTAAGGGACAAAGTCGAACACAAAGATTTATCAGAATATAAAGATATTAATATTCCAGGAATCACAGAAAGGATAATTGAATAATGACAAAGCATTTTAGTGACGATGAAAAAGAAAACATAGATTTAGAATTGGGAATTGTTCCAGAAGATCAAATTGATCCGCAAGAAATAATGGCCAGTGTAAGTTTAAAAATGGATGATGAAGAACCACCAATTGCTATTGCAAAACCAATAGTAAAACAACAGAAGAATGGCGAAGATGATGAAAAGGTAGCAAAAGAGCTTTATGATGAATTTAGTACATTTCTAGAAGATAAAGCTGATATGAAACCAGAACTTGAATTGAAAAAAACAATACCAGTTGGAATTGATGTACTTGATGCAGTTCTTGGTGGAGGATTCGCTATTGGTGCTCTTAGTATTATTGTAGGACAGCCTGGAAGTGGAAAAAGTATGTTAGCAATGCAAGCTTTGGCTCAAGGACAAAGAGAATATAATGGACAGCTGGTTGGTGGGTATTTAGATTCAGAAGAAGCAACCACAACCATTAGATTATCAAATCTTGGAGTTAGATACCCACAATTAAAACCATATACAGATATAACAGTTGAAAAAGTCTTTAAATTTTTAGAGGGTCTATGTCTTTTTAAAGAAAAGAAAAAGATTATAGAAACTCCATCTATAGTTGTTTGGGATAGTATTGCAAACACCCTTTCAGAGAAAGAAAGAGAAGCTGAAGATGTTAATCAAGTAATTGGTTATAAAGCAAGAATGCTCTCAATATTAATTCCTAAATATGTCGCAAAGTGTGGCCAACATAATGTTTCATTAATTGCTGTAAATCAGTTGAGAGATGTTATAAAAATAGGTCAGTTCGCCCCAGCAAAAGATTTGAAATTCATGAGTGCTTCAAAAGATATGCCAGGTGGAAATGTTTTAAAGTTTAACGCATTTCATTTATTAGAAATGAAGGTAGGAAAACTATTAGAACAGGAAAAGTATGGATTTGATGGTGTAATAACAAAGGTTAAATGTGTTAAAAATAAATTATTTCCACCAAATATTGAAGTGGAATTAATGGGTTCATTCACAACAGGTTTTTCAAACTTCTGGACAAATTATAATTTCTTAATCAATACAAAAAGATTAAGTTCTGGTGCATGGAACTACTTAGTAAGCATGCCTGATAAAAAATTTAGGACCAAAGATGCTGAAAAACTTTATTATAAAGATGTTGAGTTTAAAGAAAAATATGACGAAGCAGTGAAGGAAGCGATACAAACAGAAATTATTGATAAATATAACCCAGACATTGACTAATACTTTAATAGTATTAGAACAAAATATAAAGAATTACTTATCGAGCATATGAACAGAGAAGGAGAATTAATATGAGTGGAATGACAGATTTACTAAAAAATTATGTTGAACAAACAACCAGAAAAATAGTTGATGACCCTGAAGATGTGAAAGTTAATGCTTCAGTATCTACAAAAGCTATTATTATTCAAATTGCAGTTAATAATAATGATTGTGGAAAGATCATTGGTAAGCGAGGCAAAACAATAGACTCATTAAAAGTCTTATGTCTTGCGATGAAAAATACAAATTACCCAAGTGACTCACGTAGGGTTTTGTTAGAAGTACTTGAAGACGAAAACTCAGAGTACACATATAAGTAAGGGAGGAATAATTAAGATGTTATCAAAAGAGTCTAAAATTAGAGTGTTAGAAAATTTTTATGCGTTAGATTATGTTTTCTTTGGCGAACCTCTTAGAGAAGTAGCAAGTTGTTGCCCTCTAATCAAAGAAGATTACCTTTCAGTTAAAGGTGCGCTTCTATCGGTATTTATTGAGATGTTAAAACTTGTTGAACACACTCCAGATGAAATTGAAGGAAATGTTAATACAAGTTATCTTCGTGAAATGGCAAGAGAGAGCGCAGCTTCAGCAAGACAAGCAGCTCATAAAGTCGTAATGACTGAGAAAGCAAGAAATGATATTAAAATGGAGCTTAGACAAACAATCGAAGAAGGAACTGAAATTGATATTCCTAGATTAGTAGAAGAAAGAATTAGAGAGAAGGCTTTTAGTCTCGCTGTTGATAATCTTCTAGTCGCAAGGATATTACCTGAATCTTTAGACATGAATGCTCTAAACCAATTTGAAGGCAAAATAATCGAAGATTCATACAAAATTTTGAGAGACAATCTTTCGGAGACTGCTAATCTTATTCTAGATAGTGATGAGTAATCTATTAAATGAATATGATAAGCTATCAAACTATTTAGATTTTCACAAAAAAGCTTCTAGGGGTAATAGAAGCAAAAATCCCCTAGAAGATATTAAAGTCAGAAAAGTAAGAGATCGAACTAAAAAATTACTAGAAGAATCTGAAATACATAGTTATATTCCTGAAAATGTAAAAAGATCTCTTGGTTTTGATGTTACAAAATTCGAATCTTTAATGCGCAGTCGTCTCATTGATGAATATAAAAGAATGCAAGGATATGAACGTCCTTATATTTCTGTCGGAGAATTATATAATTGCCAACGGCAAAATTATTATACTAGACTCCGATATCCTATTGATATTAAACAGTTATTTAAATTTGCTTACTTATATTTAATACAAAAAATAGGAAATGAGATACACACAATAGTTCAAGAGTTATATGATTTTACTGAAACAGAGAAGACAGTAGTTAGCGAAAAGTATAAAGTTAAAGGAAGAATAGATGGAGTTCGAGGCATTTATTTATTTGAAATTAAAAGTATTGACGTTGAGAAATTCGAAAACGAATATAAAAAAGAACATTATTTACAAGCAAATATTTATGCTTATATTTTGAATACTGAATACGAATACAATATTAAAAAAGTTGTAATTGTTTATGTACTTAGAAACTTAAAAAATGTCATTCCTTTTGATTTACCCGTCAATAATCAACTCGCCAAAAGACTCCTCTCTCGTGCTTCTTTACTTCACTCTGCAATAGAAAAACGAGAAGTGATAGATCCTATCGGTGCAACTTCTGAACAATGTAGATATTGTTTGTATAAGAAAGTTTGTGAGAGGGATAAGTGCATTGAGGTTTTACAACCATTTGCAAAAAAGGCAGCTAAAGCAGAGAAAAAACAAGAACCTCAAAAGTCTGCCTTTATATTATAATTACGGAGGACCTCCAAGATGGTTAAGTTAATTCCAGTACTAGTTGCTAATTCAGTGTCTCGAAATATTGTTCCTGGTATACTAAAAGCAATTGAAAGACATGCAATCATATATGATCTTGATATGATATTGGATCAAGCTGCAAAAGATCTTAAAATTAGCAGTGCTAAAAGACGAAATAAAAAGGTTATATTTACAGAAACTGATGATCAAATAGTTGAATTTTTAAGAAAAGAGTTTATAGGAGAACAATATAATCCTAAAGGTAGATTTGGATCCGGAACTAAAGGGAAAAAAGGTCCCTATCAAGATCCGATACAAGCATCAGCCAAAGAAAGAGATCGACTACAAAGTGAAAAAGATAGAGAAGAAAGACAGCGGACAAGTAGAGCAGCAGATAGATTAACTCCCGAAGAAGAACGTGAAATTGCAAGACAAAGACAACTGGGAAAGCAAGATGCAGAAGGACCTCCTGAGTTTGCTACCAAAGCTGATGAATTAAAATGGAAAGAGAAAGAAGCAACTGCAAAAGAAGCTGGTAAAAGAGCAGGGCAAGCAGGTGATGCAACTGTTAGTATTGGTCAATTTGATATGAAATCAATACAACTCGAACCATCTTGGATGAAAGCAGATCTTGTCACTAAAAATGGAACTAAATTTTCAACTCTTATAGGAGTTAAAGCAATTCCTATCGCTGTTAAATCAGATGCAAAACTACATGAATTAATTATGTGGGATGCACAAATTGGAAGACTGATGCAAATGATCGTTAGATGGGGAAGAGGAGTAGAAGGTTATCTTTATAGACTATGGGCAAGAACTATTGGAAGAATAACCAATCCTGATCCTGATGCTATTAGTGGAAATCCTTATAAGGATATTGTCTTAAGAAGAACTATCATATCAAGTAAATATGTAAATAATATATATTTTGTTTTAAATAGAGCTGATCTTCAATCTGATTTCTTCGAACAAGCAAAACGAGTAAGACAACTAGTAAGATTAGGATGGCAAAGTTTTGTTATAGCAGATGATGTAAATAGATCTGTATCATTCTGTATGCTTAAATTCAGAGGAATGTGTTCTACTATGCCATATAGTATGTTATATCAAACATTAGATCAAGCAAAAGTATTTGATGATCTTGAAGATGTAAGAAGATCATCAGCATCCCTTTTCAAAACTAAAAAACAATTTAAGAAAATTATTGGTGAGAGTTTAGCGGATAAAAAACTTGAAGAGTTTGCAGCTGAAGTTTTCAAAGATCCTCCAGAATATGAGCTTTTAAATGAAATGGAAATTCTTAATGAAAGATTTGGAGAGTTAGTTAAAAAGATTGCTGCTAGTCCTAAAGCTGCAGTTTCTCGTTTCCTCAAAAAGAGTATTAAGATTCCTTCTCTACCTCCTAGAAAATTAGCAAAAATGGCAAATAAAATTGATCCTGACTTTTTTAAAGCATTCGAGTTATCAAGAAGAGTTCTTTCTAATTCTTTAAGCTCTATCACCAATCAGACTCTTATAGATTGGGCAGCATTAACAATAGTTATTAAAGGATTTACATTAAAAGCTGGAAAAGGTTTAATATATGGAACCAAAGAAGCTCTTAAATATTTAGTTCCCAAAATTAGAGAAAGTTTAAAGAAAGCAAAAGAATCAACTCTTAAAATACCACCTGAACATATGTTTCAAGTTATATTTGGAACATTCATGTTGGGAGCAATAGGGTGGTTGATTGGATTCCTTATGGTTAAAATGATAAGAAATTCATATGAAATTGCAGATCATATAGTCCAAGCATTTCAAGGAGCAACAAACAGCTTTAAAATATTTAAATCAAAAATAGAAGGTACAATAAATAAAATGGGAGTAGACCCAGAAGTTGCAGAAGGAGCAATTGAAGGCGGTAAAGATGCAGCTAAATCTTTAATTAAAAAAGGATCACTCAAGGGTGGAGAAATGGTCGAGTCTGGTCAAGAAATAGCAGTCTTTATTGGAATCCTCATGATAGGAGCAGGTGTAATTATGGCCGGTATAGCAACTTTAAAGGAAAGATAAAATGGAAACTACAGTTAAATCAAATGTTGAAAACTTACAGTTATACAGTGATACATATCCATTTAGTTTATCATTAAGAATAAGTAATTTTGA
>Ga0114922_10004011_pt1 | contig 13687 bp, 18 predicted proteins | sample AartaG_FD_100975 | JGI IMG/M metagenome (GOLD analysis project Ga0114922, IMG submission 100975) | Deep subsurface microbial communities from Aarhus Bay to uncover new lineages of life (NeLLi) - Aarhus_00045 metaG | ecosystem: Environmental > Aquatic > Marine > Oceanic > Sediment | place...
AAAGCCGTTAAAAACTAAAGGCGCTATAATTATTGGATTGAAAGGAGAGTTGGGTAGTGGGAAGACTAGATTTGTTCAGGGATTTGCTAAGGGGGTTGGAATTAGACAGTGCTTAACCAGCCCTACTTTTGTTTTGATGAAGAAATATAGGATTCCGAAAAAGCAAGCTACAAGCTGTTTATATCATATTGACTGTTATCGCCTTAATAAGCCGAAAGATCTTCTTGATTTGGATTTTAAAGAAATCGCTTCTAATCCAGATAACATCATTCTTATTGAGTGGGCCGAGAAAGTCCGGAAAATATTGCCCAAAGATACTATTTGGATAAAATTTAAAGTAATATTGAATAAAGAAAGAAAAATAAAGATAACATGAAACGTTTAGTTTTAATTGATGCCAATGCTTTAATACACCGCGGCTTTCACGCCATTCCTCCTTTAACTACCAAAAAGGGTGAGCTTGTTAATGCTGTTTATGGATTTACCTCAATACTTCTAAGAGTTCTAAAAGAATTGAAGCCCGACTACATAGTTACTGCTTTTGATTTACCAAAGCCAACTTTTCGTCATTTGGAATACAAAGAATATAAGGCTACTCGTCCTAAAACTCCTGATGGGCTTTGTCAGCAGTTTCCCAAAGTTAAAAAAGTTGTTCAGGCTTTTGATATTCCAATTTTTGAAAAAGAGGGATTTGAGGCAGACGATGTTATTGGCACTATTACTAAAAAAACAGGGAAAGACATAGAAGATATTGTGGTGACCGGAGATTTAGATACCCTTCAGCTAGTTGATGCAAATACAAAAGTCTATACTCTTAAAAGAGGAATGACCGATACGGTTATTTATGATGAAAAAGCAGTATGGGAAAGATATGGGCTTAAACCGGAACAGCTTTTGGATTTTAAAGGACTAAGGGGTGATCCTTCGGATAATATTCCTGGCGTGCCGGCGTAGGAGAAAAAACAGCAATTTATCTTTTGAAGAAATTTAAAACAATAGAAAATTTGTATAAAAAATTAGAAAAAGGCGAGGCAAAAGATATTAGAGAAACTCTGAAGAAGAAATTGTTAGACAACAAAAACCAGGCTATTTTTAGTAAAAAATTAGCAACTATCAGATGCAATGTCCCAATAAAATTTAATTTAGAAGATTGCCGAGTTGAAACTTATAGTCATCAAAAAGTTGTAAAACTTTTTCAAGAATTTGATTTTAAGAGTTTAATTAACAGGCTGCCAAGCCGACAGTTAGTTATATGAAAGATAGATTAAAAGACATTGAAAGAGCTCGCAAGGAGAAAGTACTTTCAAAAAAAGTTTATCATTTGGAAAAAGAACTGGTGTCGGTTTTAGAAGGAATGGAAAAAACCGGAATTAAGCTAAATATTAACTTTTTAAAAGCACTTTCTAAAAAATTAAATTCTCGAATTCAGGAACTCGAGAAGAAAATTTATAAATTAGCTGAGGCGCAATTTAATATCAATTCTTCTCAGCAACTTTCTGAGATTTTATTTAAAAAATTAAAGATTTCTGCCGAAGGGCTTAAGAAGACGCCTGGCGGAGTGGTTTCTACTGCTGCCCCAGAACTTCAGAAGTTAAAAGGGAAACATAAGATAATAGATTCAGTTTTAGAATACAGAGAATTAATGAAATTGAAGACAACTTATGTTGATGCTCTGCCCAAGTTAGTTGACGACAGAAAAAGACTCCATACTACCTACCATCAGCTGGGAACAACTACTGGCCGTTTGTCTTCCTCTGATCCAAATCTTCAAAACATTCCTGCCCGAGGTGAATGGGGCCAGGAAATCAGAAAAGCTTTTATTGCCGAGAAAGGGTATAAATTGCTTTCAGCTGATTATTCTCAAGTTGAGCTTCGAATTGCTGCTTGCTTAGCAAAGGACAAGAAAATGATACAAGCATTTAAGGAAAATCAGGATATCCATAAAATTACAGCTGCTGAAGTGAATAATATTCCATTAGTTAAAGTGACGCCTGAGATGCGATTTCAGGCCAAAGCTCTGAATTTCGGCGTGCTTTATGGGATGAGTGTGAATGGTTTTGCTGAAGCATCTGGGGTTTCTTGGAAAAGAGCCAAGGAATTTATAGATGAGTATATAAATGATTTTTCTGGCATTGCTAAATATGTTGAGCAAACTAAAAAAGAAGTTAAGAAAAAGGGTTATGTTGAGACCATTTTAGGCCGCCGTCGCTATTTGCCTCAAATTAAATCTCCTGATTTTCGTGTTCGACAGGCTTCGGAACGGATGGCAATCAATATGCCGATTCAGGGAACAAGCGCTGATATTATGAAGGTAGCTATGATAAAATTGGCTAAAAAATTACCCCGAGAAGCGCGATTATTACTTCAAGTTCATGACGAGTTAGTTTTGGAAGTAAAAGAAAATAAAATAAAAAAGGCGGCAGAGATTGTTAAAGATGTAATGGAAAATGTTTTAAATCAGCCAATTTTTAAAGAAGTTAAGTCAATATTAAAAATTCCCTTAAAAGTTGATATAAAAGTAGGGAATAATTGGGGGAAAATGGATTATGTATAAAAATATAAAAGTCTATCTTATTTTAGCAGCTATAATTATCATAGGGATTATTCTGTTTTGGCAATTAGGAAACAGAAGTATTAATATAAAAGGTCCGAAGACCGCAGAAGACAATGAAGCTTTTAAGCCAACTAATGAAGGCGGAGTCAATCCAATTACTGGCTTAGTATGCGAGAATTATAATCGCCGGCCTATTGCTGTGATGCTGGCAATGGATCCAGTTACCCGCCCTCTTTCTGGAATTGGGGCAGCTGATTTAGTAATAGAAATGCCAGTAATTACCGGCAGTATTACCAGGTTAATGGCTGTATATGTTTGTGAAGACCCAAAAGAAATAGGCTCCCTACGAAGCGCTCGTCATGATTATATTCCTTTAGCTATGGGCCTTGATGCGATTTATGCTCATTGGGGCGGTTCTCATTATGCTTTAGATAAACTTAATGCTGGGATAATGGATAATATTGATGCCTTGAAAAATCCTTATAATGCTTACTGGCAAAAATCAGGAATCTCAATGCCCCATAATGGTTTTAGTTCAATGGAAAGATTGGTTAATGCAGCAGAAAAACTTGGCTATCGTCTAATCAATAAATTCGAGGGATACCCGCATGATAAATTTTCAATTCCCAATTCCCAATTTTCAAAAAATTCGAAAGGCGAGTTGACTATTGGTTATGGGGGGAGTTATAGAGTTTTTTATGAATACGATTCAAAAACTAATTCTTATCTGCGCTGGAGAGGTGGGAGAGAAGAAATTGATGAATTAACTGGTAAGCAGGTTGAGGTTCAAAATGTTGTGATTATGCGGGCAGTTTCTCGTATGATTGAACCACCTGATTATAATGATGTTGACGTTGAAGGAGCTGGTACAGCAGTAGTTTATCGAAATGGCGAGGAAATAAATGGAGCTTGGAAAAAAGAAGGACGTTATCAATCAACCAAACTTTATTTCTTTGATTCAAAGGGCAAAGAAATTAAATTTGTCCCAGGCAAAATTTGGATAGAGATAGTCGAGCCGTATCAAGAGGTTAAATGGGAAGTAAAATAATTTATCATTCATGATTTATTTTTTATTTGGCCAGGATACCTATAGATCCCGGCAGAAAATGAAAGAGATTATTGAAGAGTATAAAAAACGCCACCAGAGTGGCTTGAATTTTATTAAGTTAGACTTTAATGAGAAGGAATTTAGTGATCTAAAACAAACAATAGAAACCGTTTCAATGTTTGATGAGAAAAAACTAGTTGTATTAGAAGGAGTATTTCAGCAATCAGCGTATTTTCAGGAAGAACTGCTTAATTATTTAAAAAAGAGAAAAATAGATAGCGATAAAGATAGCATAGTCATTTTTTGGGCCGAGAAGATAGATGAAAAAAATAAATTATTCCAATTCTTAAGAAAGAAAGCTAAGATTCAAGAATTTAAATTGCTTCAGCCAAGCAAATTAAAAGAATGGGTTAAAAAACATATCAAAGAACAAGGTGGAAGTATCGAAAATCAAGCGATTGAGAAGTTGATAGACTGTATTGGCAATGATCTTTGGCGAATGAGTAATGAGTTAGATAAGTTGATTGCTTTTGATAAGAAAGTTAAAAAGGAGAATGTTGAGAAGCTAGTAAAATCCAAGATTGACACAAATATTTTTGAAACTATTGATGCTTTGGGCCAGAAAAACAAAAAACAAGCCCTAAAACTTATTCATGGTCATCTTAAAAAAGGAGAAAGCGAAATGTATTTATTGGATAGGTTTGTTTATCAGTTTCGGAATTTAATAAAGGTCAAATCAGGGGGGAAATTGGATATGCATCCATTTGTAGTTAAAAAAACCAGTCAGCAAGCAAAAAATTTCAGTTTTGAAGAATTAAAAAAGATCTATCAAAAATTGCTCGAGATAGATCTTGGGATAAAGACTGGCAAGATTGATGCTAGGACCGCAATTGAATTATTCATTACGGATTTATAGAAATATATCCCGTAGAGCGGGATGAAGTATGTTTTCTATTTTGAAGCTAAAATCCGCCACATAGCTCACGTACGTAGCTTATGTGACGGATTTATTTTAAGTGATGTAAGTGATATTATTTCTTTGTTTCTATTTTCTTTGCCTCTATTTTATTTACCAGTTTTGTGAGACGAGATTTTTTTCTACTAGCGGTATTTTTTTTGATTACACCTGCTTTAGTAGCTTTATCAATTACTTTATAAGCCTCGGGAAGAAGCTTTTCGGCTTCTTTCTTTTTATTTTCCAAAGCTAATTTTCGGATATTTTTTACAATATCTTTAAAGGCTTTTTTGCGTCGAATATTGCGCGCTTGCCTTTTTTTGCTCTGGTGCAATGCTTTTTTAGCGGATTTAGTTATTGGCATATGTTTATCTATAGCTTAATATAATTTTAAATTTTTAACAAGTATTTTTGCCAATTATTGGATGTTAGTTTACTCATTTTCACTGAATTCTTAATATCGAATTTTCCGATTTGGGTTCTAACCAATTTTTCTAAATAAGCGCCGCGATTGAGTTTTTGACCGATATCGTGAGCAAGAGAGCGAATATATGTTCCCTTGCCGCATTTAACTTCTATTTCTAACTTAGGATATTTATAATCTAGAATTTTAATATCGTAGATTTTAACTTTTCGAGATTGTAGGTTGGGTTTGATTCCTTTTCGGGCCAATTCATAAGCTTTATGTCCTTTAATTTTAATTGCTGAGAACGCCGGCGGCATCTGCTCAATTTCCCCGATAAAAGTGTTTAATATGTTTTGAATTTGGGATTTAGTTATTGTTTGTAATTTGGTGCTTGTTATTTGTGATTTGATTCCAGTTATGTCATAAGTGTCAGTTGTTTTTCCTAATTTCAAAGCTGCCAAGTAAGTTTTATTCATATTCATAAAATGTGATTGGAGCTTTGTTGCTTTGCCAACTAAAATAATAAGTAATCCTTCGGCAAAGGGATCTAAGGTTCCAGTATGGCCAACTTGTTTAATACCCGAAATTTTTCGAATTTCATCTACAATATCATGGGAAGTTGGACCAGCTGGTTTGTTTATTATTAAAATTCCCGAAATCATGATAAAATTAAAGTATGATTTACTTACTCAAAGGCATAATTGAATCAAGTACGGAAAAGCATGTGATTCTTGATGTCGGCGGCGTTGGTTATAAAGTTTATATTTCTGGCAATACATTTAAAAACCTACCAAAGAAAGGCGAAAAAATCAAACTTTATACCCATCTTTATCTTAGAGAGAATATAATGGAACTCTATGGGTTTTTAAATCCTGAAGAATTGGAAATTTTTGAGCTTTTGATTTCTATTTCTGGCATTGGACCAAAGGGGGCTTTAAGTGTTTTAGCTGTAGTTTCAATTGATACTTTAAAAAAAGCAATTGTTAATGAGGAAAGCAGTATTTTAACAAAGATTTCTGGTATTGGGGAGAAAATGGCCGAAAAAATTATTTTGGAATTAAAGAATAAAATAAGCGATGAATTTTTAGGCAAGGAGGTTAGTGTAGACAGTGAAGCCATTGATGCTTTGATGGGCTTGGGTTATAAACTTAAAGAAGCCCGCGAAATCCTCAAAAAAGTTCCCAAGGAAATAGAGGGAGTTGAAAACCGCGTCCGCGAAGCACTAAAATTATTAGGGAAGTGATTATCAACAAATTACTAATCTTGTACGAATATACGAATTCGTAAATTCGAAACTGATTCGTTATTCGTTGATTACATGGATTCTTTTTTACAATCAACAGCTTGGTTGGATTTTCAAAAATCTTTAGGCAGAAAGGTTTGGCAAATAGATAGAATTAATGTTATCAAACATAATCTGCCTTTTGGAAAAAGTTATTTATATTCCCCTCGTTGTGAGGGAAAATTTTTATCTGAATCTTTTTTCAAAAAAATTAAGGAAATTGCCAAAGAGGAGAATAGTATTTTTTTCAAGATAGAGCACCTCCGACCCGTCTACCGGCAAGGCAGGCAGGCCCAGAGTAGGCCCTTTAGAAAATCAACTAATATTCAGCCTCAAAAAACTTTAATTCTGGATATTACGAAATCAGAAAAAGAACTTTTATCTCAAATGCATTCAAAAACTCGTTACAATATCAGGTTGGCTGGCAGAAAAGGTGTTTTAGTTAAAAAAGATAAAAGTAAATTTGAGGATTTCTGGAGATTAATACAACAGACAACAAAAAGAGACGGATTCCGGCCGCATCCAAAAGAATATTATAAAAAGATGTTGGAGATTCCAGAGGTGAAATTGTTTACAGCGATTTATAAAAATAAAATTATTGCCACAAACATTGTTGTGTTTTATAAAAAAACAGCCATCTACTTACATGGCGCTTCGGATTATAAATATCGAAATTTAATGGCGCCCCATTTGCTTCAATGGCAGCAGATTTTAGAAGCAGGAAAAAGAGGATGCGCTGAATATGATTTTTGGGGAATTAATGAAAAGAAATGGCCGGGAGTGACAAGGTTTAAAAAAGGATTTTCAGGAAAAGAAATTGAATACCCCGGCGCCTTTGATTTAGTTTTTCAGCCGATTTGGTATTGGATTTATCAATTAGCAAAGGCAATTAAAGGAAATTAAATTTCCCACATAGCTTACGTACGTAGCCTATGTGGTCATCTTGTACAACTTATTGACAATATTTTTAGATATGCTAAGCTTGACTCTTAAATTAGTTCTTTAACTAATTTAATAAATTCTATTTTGGACTGGAGGCAAGCATGTGCGATCATGCATTAGCAAGCGCTTCTATGGATGATTATGGAACACCTTACGGCGGCCGGCTTGATGGAAATCTTAAGGCGGCTAAAGAAGAAGTGGAAGCCTATCACGGAAGAAAGTTTTCCTTGAAAAAATTTTTCAAAAAATGGCCGATTTATAAAAACTGGAAAAAATAAATCAAAAAGACAGGATTAATAAGTAAGTGGAGAGGAATATTTCTCTCTGCTTTATTTTTTAGTGATTTGAGGTTATAGTAGAGATAGACAAAACCTATGAAGTCCTTATTAAAAAAAATCATTCCGAGCTTTGTATTCAGCTGGTATCATCTCTTGCTGGCTTTTTTAGGGGCCTTGATTTATGGTTTTCCTTCAAGGAAATTGATTGTTATTGGAATAACTGGAACTAATGGGAAATCGACAGTAGTTCATTTAATAACCGAGATTTTAGAAAAAGCCCTTCGACCAGCTCAGGGTAAAGTAGCGTCTCTTTCGTCAATTAAATTTAAAATCGACAAGGAAGAACGGCTGAATATGTTGAAAATGACCATGCCAGGGAGATTTATGATTCACCACTTTTTAAACGAGGCAAATGAAGTCGGTTGTAAATATGCAGTTTTAGAAGTAACTTCCGAAGGCATAAAACAGCATCGCCATAGATTTATAGATTTTAATGGCGCAGTTTTCACTAACTTGACTAGAGAACACCTTGAAGCTCATAAAGGGTTTGAGAATTACAAAAAGGCCAAGGGAAAATTATTTAAAGCCGTTAAAAGAAGTAAAAAAAAGAATAAATTTATAGTGATAAATGCAGACGATAAGCACGCTGATTATTTTACTAAGTTAGCGGAGGGAGTTAGGAGACGCACTTATGGAATAGACAATAAAGAGGTAGATATTAGACCTGATAAAATTAAATTAAAAATATCTTTGCCTGGCAAGTTTAATATATATAATTCTTTGGCTGCTGTTGGCGTTGGTTTGCTTCAAGATATTTCTCTAAATGAAATACTTAAGGTTTTAAAAAATATTAAAGAAATCCCCGGAAGAATGGAATCGGTTATAAAGGAGCCGTTTAAAGTGTTCGTTGATTATGCTCATACACCCGACGCTTTAGAAAAAGTCTATAAAGCATTGGGTAAAAGATTGATTTGTGTTTTGGGAAGTTGTGGCGGCGGTAGAGATAAATGGAAAAGGCCAGAATTAGGTAAAATTGCTTCTGAATACTGTCATCAGATTATTTTAACTAATGAAGACCCTTATGACGAAAATCCAGAATTAATACTGAAAGATATCAAATCTGGATTTTCGGAATTTCAAACTCAAAATTCCAAATTCCAAAAAATATTAGACAGACGAGAGGCGATTTACAAGGCATTATCTTTGGCTAAAAAAGATGATACTGTAATTATCACTGGCAAGGGTTGCGAACCGTGGATGTGTGTAGCTAATGGCAAAAAGATTAAATGGGATGATAGAAAGGTGGTCAGAGAAGAGTTTGAAAAAATTTATGGAAAACAAAAGTTATAAAATCTTAGAACATCCTGCTGATGTACGAGTTCAAGCTCTTGGGAAAACAAAAGAGGAATTGTTTTTGAATGCAATAAAGGGAATGGGAGCGGTCTTGCGACCTAAAATAAAAGATAAAAAAGAAAAGATAAAAAATAATATTAAGATAAAATCTATAGATTTAAATGCGCTTTTAGTGGATTTTTTGAGCGAGGTTTTGTATTTAAGTCAGGTCAATAAAGCAGTTTATGAGGATGTGAAGTTTAAGAGGCTTGGTCTCTCGACAAGCTCGGGACAAACAATTCTTGAAGCAGAATTGTTTGGAAATAAAATTAAATCTTTCGGTGAGGACATTAAAGCGGTGACTTATCACGGACTAGAAATCAAAAAAAATAAAAACGGCCTCTACGAAGCCACGATTTTATTTGACATATGATTACTAAAGACAATTTTAAAAAAATCAATGACTATCTTTGGGAGATTCCGAAGAATTTTCGTTCGGACATGAAAGTTCCGGCGAGGATTTATATTAGCGAAAAAATGCTTGATACCATAGAACCCGACGCAATAAATCAGGTTATTAACGTCGCTACTTTGCCGGGAGTTATAAACTACTCTTTAGCAATGCCCGACATTCACACTGGGTACGGTTTTGTTATTGGTGGCGTGGCAGCAATGGACGCCAAGGAAGGCGTTATTTCTCCTGGAGGAGTGGGGTTCGACATCAACTGCGGGATGAAATTATTGAGATCAGAGCATTCTGAAAAGGATATAAAACCACATTTAGAGGATTTAGCTAATAAAATTCAAAGAGAAGTTCCCTCTGGTCTTGGTCGGGGAAGACAAATTAAACTAAGCATTGAACAAATTGATAGAATTTTAGAGGGAGGAGCCAAGTATCTGGTGGAAAAAGGATATGGTGAAAAAGAGGATGTTGAGAATTGTGAGGCTGGGGGTCGAATAGAACAAGCCGATGCATCAATGGTTTCTTCTCATGCTAAAAATCGAGGGAGAAATCAAGTTGGCACTCTCGGATCCGGCAACCATTTTGTGGAAATGCAAAAAGTAGATGAAATTTTTGATCAAGAAGTAGCTAAGAAATTTGGATTATTTAAAGATCAAATCGTTATCATGATTCATACTGGTTCTCGAGGCCTTGGTCATCAAATTGCTACTGATTATATTAGAATAATGGTAAAGGCAATGTCTAAATATAATATAAAAGTTCCTGATAGACAATTAGCAGCTTGTCCATTTAATTCTCCAGAAGGTCAGAGATATTTTAAAGCAATGTCAGCTGGAGCAAACTATGCCTGGGCAAATCGTCAAATGATTGCTCATTATGTGAGAAAGGCTTGGAACAGTGTTTTAGGAGAGAAAGCTTCAAAGCTCGCTGTGGTTTATGATGTTGCTCATAACATTGCTAAAGTAGAGACACATGAAATAACCCAAAGCGGAACACAAAAAGACGTAAAAGTAGTTATGCACCGCAAAGGCGCTACTCGGGCTTTTCCTGATCAGCCGGTTCTAACCCCCGGCAGCATGGGTACTGCTTCTTATGTTTTAGTTGGAACAGAAAAAGGAAAAGAAGCCTGGTTCAGTACGTGTCACGGCGCTGGACGCAGGATGTCTCGTCACGCAGCAATGAGGGCAATTACAGGCCAAGAAGTAGTTAGAAATTTAGGACAAAAAGGAATTTTAATAAAGTGTCGGAGCATGCGGGGAATTGCCGAAGAAGCTCCCTTGGCCTATAAAGACATTGATAATGTAGTTGAAGTTGTTCATCAGGCTGGACTTTCTAAAAAGGTCGCCCGCTTGGTGCCATTAGCAGTAATTAAAGGTGAATGAAAAAAAAGTTGCCTAAAAATATTCGAAAACATATTCGAAAAGAAAAAGCTCGCATTAGACGAGAAATTTTTGATTTAGAAGAGCAAAAGAAATTAATTAATCAACTCTATCAAAAATTTAAAAGCAGAAATGCGTAATGTTCTCCTTCTTCAATTAGAAACTAAAGTAGCCTTAGCGATTATTTTAATTGTTGTAGTTGTTTTTCTAATTACCATTTTTAAAAGCATTGATAATTTTAATAAATTTATTGGTCAGTCTGATGCCGAAAAAAGTAAATATGAAGAAGTACGCCTCCAAGAAAACCCATAAAGGTCGAATTGCTTATCGAACTCCTAGTCAATTTATTTATAAACAATGCAAAAAGCGTAGAAAAAGAAAAGACTTATGAAGTTTAAGCACTTCAACATATTTTGGAAAGAGGCTCTTTTATTTACATTGACTCAGGTCTTGGGAATATTTGTAGTAGTTCGGCTTCCAAAATTATTAAAGGGTTTAGAAGTAGAACTCGAGCCAGTTTCTCTTTCTTATCTTTTAATCTATTTTTTGATTGTTACTTTGCTAATCTTGGCATTTTTAAAGATTTCTAAAAAAGGAACTGGGGTTGTGCTACAGGTCTTTTTTATTTTGGCAGTGTTTTCTGGCTTAGACATACTTTTTAGCGCTTTTATAATTGGGCCATGGTCGACAATTTTGGCTGCTGGTTTGATTGTTTTGCGATTCATTTACCCCACTATTTTACTTCATAATTTAGTTGTTGTTGGTGGCTTGGCCGGAATTGGAGGAATGCTGGGAATGACTTTGTTTCCCCGTGATGCTATAATTCTTTTGATAATTTTAGCTGTTTACGATATAATTGCTGTTTATAAAACTAAACACATGGTTAAGATGGCTAAAGCTATGATTAAAAAGAGAGTAATTTTGGGCATTATTGTTCCTGAGAAAATTTTAGGATTTAAAGCTTCAATGACTGACGTCGAGAAAGATAAAATTCCAGCTAAGAGAATTTTAAAGCCTGGCAAAATAGGGCAATTTATGATTTTGGGCGGCGGAGATTTGGCCCTTCCATTGCTTTTGATTGCTTCAGTTGCCAATGAGAATATTTGGCAGTCAATAATAATTTTGGTTTTTGCTCTTTTAGGGCTTTTAACAATGCATTTGATTTTTATTAAATTAAAAAGCAGGCCAATGCCTGCCTTGCCCCCCTTAGCCGTTTTTTCGATTTTGGGCTATTTCGTTTCTTTATTGATTTAATAAAAAAATGAAGTCCCTTTTTAGTTTTATTAGGACTTCATTTAAATTCGAATTCAAGTTGTCCGGTTTTAGTTATGGGAATAGCTGTATATTCCTCAGGATAAATAGGTGCATCAGGAAATCTTGTTTTTAATGCCCTAAAAAGAACATATCCCAGAACCTGTTTTTTTGTGTATGCTTTGTATTTTTCTTCTATTTTGGCGACGAGCACTCCCTTTGATGGAACCGGTCCTACAACCAAAAACCATCTTTTTTCTTTCATTTCTTTCTTCCTTCTGGACAAATGTCAATTAGCATTTTCATCTACAAGAGAAAGTTTTACCCCTTTTTTGGCAAAACCGAAAGTGATTTCTTGGGTGTCGGGATGAATGGCGAGAACGGGATAGTAAGGAAGTTGGGGAGGAACGCATAATTTAAGCCGTTCAATTATTTCCTCGAGAAAATCCATTTGAAATTCAACATTATTTTCAATTTCTTTCCAGTGAATATTGATTGCTTCCTGGACAACTGCGTTGGCTATCTTATTGAATTCGAGAATGTTGTTGTAATTCTGGGTTGCTGTTCCCAATCCTTCAAAAAGATTGTCTAATTTTTCATTATTAAGCATCTCTTGCCTCCTTAATTGATATTCATTCAATTCTATCACGTTATAAGGTATTTGTCAACTTTTCTTGCATACCATACTTAGATAATGATAAAATTCATATATAACTTTCAATTTAACTAAAAGAAATATGGGCAGAGCGTTAAGATTAAAACAACAAAGAAAAATTGAACGAGAAGAACAAAAGAAAACAGGGAAGAAGAAGAAAAAGAAGCAGTTGATTTTATATTCGCTCGTTTTTTTTATATCGATTCTTGTAATTGCTGTTATAGTCTTTCTTGTTAATTATTCAAAACAAGAAGATGTAAGACGAGTAGTGATTGAAACAGAAAAAGGAGACATAAGGTTAGAGCTTTATCCAAAAGTTGCCCCTAAAACAGTTGAAAATTTTATTAAGCTTACTGAACAAGAATTTTATGACGGCATAACCTTTCATCGGGTAGTTCCCGATTTTGTTATTCAGGGCGGCGATCCAGATGGCGACGGAACTGGCGGGCCGGGTTATACATTTGAAGACGAAATTAATCCTATCGCTTTGAATTTAAATATTGCTAAAACAAAGGAGTTAGAGCAACTCGGATATAAATATAGAACTGATTTAAAATCCATTTCTCATGAAGTCGGGGTAATTTCAATGGCTAATTCCGGGCCCAACACTAATGGCAGTCAATTTTTCATAGTCACTACTAAGTCCCAACTAGATCTTGATGGCCGCCATACTGTTTTTGGTAGAGTTTACGAAGGAATGGACGTTGTTCGCAGTATTGAGCAAGGAGATGCAATGAAAAGGGTTTATCTGACGAAATAAAAGGATAACTTTATTGACGATCGCAAAAAAAGTTGTCCTTTTTGTATTGATTTTTTTCAACCCCGTGTTAAACTGATTAGAATATTTATTGTTCATTTAAAACTAAATCAAAAACCGGAAAGGAGGAATTATGAAGGATTCAAGAAAACCGCCAAAGACTAAAGCTGAAAAGAAGCAAGAAAATAATCCCTTTTTGGGGCCATTGAATTTTGGTAATAGATACGGAGCCATACCCTTTGACAAGATAAAAGCTGAGCACTTTATTCCGGCTATCAAAATTGCCATTGAAGAAGCCAAAGAAAAATTGAAGAAAATTAAGGAAAACAAAGAAGAGCCGAATTTTCAGAATACTATTTTTGCATTTGAGACATCTTCTGAGAGA
>Ga0114922_10004013_pt1 | contig 13684 bp, 15 predicted proteins | sample AartaG_FD_100975 | JGI IMG/M metagenome (GOLD analysis project Ga0114922, IMG submission 100975) | Deep subsurface microbial communities from Aarhus Bay to uncover new lineages of life (NeLLi) - Aarhus_00045 metaG | ecosystem: Environmental > Aquatic > Marine > Oceanic > Sediment | place...
ATTATAGCTGTCTTGGGAATTCTTACACTTTTTCCCGCCATGACCCTGGGTTTGTGGTTATCTATAGTTTTAATAGGAGTAGGAATTGTAAGCATAGTTTTAGGGTTCCTGGATAAAAAAAAGGCTGTTGAATAATTAGTAAATATAAATATAATTTAGTTACTAAATAGGTCTTTTAAGTCAATTAATTCATTTAAAAATTGGTTCGAAATTTCGCAACCCGGGGCAGCCGACATCCAATTCATTAATTAAGGGCTCTTCGCCAACTAAGGGGGGAATCCGTTCCCTAACAGCAGAAGGCTCTGACTCTAAGCCTGTAAGATACTATAAATATTGCTACCTATATTATCATAAATAATATAGGTAAAAAATATTTATAAATAAAAACTTTTAAACCAGAAAGATTACCATGGAAATAAACGATAAAAAAATATCCGATATGAAACAATTATGTGCAGTTTGCGGATTGTTTTGTCCAGCATGTACAGTTTTTATCGGAACAAAAGAAGAACCAAAAAGATTACAGGTTATAGCAGATCGGCATCAGGTGAAAGCAGATGCTCTGGCATGTTATGGCTGCCGTTCTGCAAAAAGATCCTATTGGTGTGAGAATTTTTGTCAAATGAAGCCCTGCACAGATAAAAAAGGAATTGAATTTTGTGGTGAATGCGATGAGTATCCTTGTAATATCCTGAAGGATTTTCAAAAAGAGCGTCCGCACAGAATTGAGTTATGGAAATCTCAGAGTCGTATTGCTAGAGTGGGATATGTAAGATGGTTTGGAGAGATGATGAAACATTATTCTTGTCCTAATTGTAATACTATAAATTCAGCATATGATATAACTTGTCGAAATTGTGGAACAGAGCCAAGTTGCAGATATGTAGAATTATACAAAGATGGTATTAAAAAATATCTTTCAAAAATGAACTAAATTTTATAAGTCTACTATTTTCTAAACCCTCTAATTTTTTTCAATTCCTTAAAAATCTGGTTCGAAATTTCGCAACCCGGGGCAGCCATTAGACGCAGATATAACCTATTTTAAGAAAAAGGCTTTTTCTTAGTATTTAAAGATTTATAAACCTTGAGACAATTCTATTATTAAAAATCAACCAGTAGGCAAAAATTCCTTCCCCCAGACTCCCTTCCTTTTTGTCTACTGGACAAATTCATATATATAAATTCATAGTAACTTGCTTTTGGATCTCCCACATATAAAGCATAAATAAACACCATAATCTGATGTTAAAAGTATTAAAAATAAAAAATCTATGGGCAGCTAGCAGGCAGAAAACTTAAATAACTTAGCCGGAGTCATCTCTAGCTTTTTTAAGCAGCTTTCTGCCTTGTAAGCAATAATTACTTCATATTTATTTGCCTTTAATCTCGACTTTAATAATGCTACCATCTGTGGCTAATCATTTACTACTAATATCTTCTTAGCCATATATCCTAACTCTCTTCTTTTACCTCACCTAAGGCCTTTCTAATCCTTGGCAATAAATCTTCGGCCTTAAATGGTTTAGAGATAAAATCTACAGCACCCATTTCTTTTACCTTCTGTTGTATTTCTGGGCTGGGATAAGCAGTAATTACAATTACCGGGGTTAATGCTGTTTCTGTAGAATTACTTAAATTATCCATCACACTAATACCGCTGCCCGCAGGCATCTTAATATCTAAAAGGATCAAATCCGGCTTTTCGCTAAAGGCTTTGGCTACAGCCTGCATCGCATCATAAGCCACTACTATTTCGTATTTATTTGCCTTTAACCGAGAGGCGAGAAGTAAAACGATCTGCTTATCATCATCAACAATTAATATTTTCTTAGCCATAATTGTAAAACTCTCCTTTCAGTCATTTTTCTATATTCTCTTACAATTGTACCTTATTTAACAACTCTTTTTTTGTATTAGCATCTTCGGGAAAACTGGCGACTCTTAAGTCAATCTCAATTTCTTTAGTTAATCCTTCCTTAGATAAGTAATCGTCAAGACTTGATTTAAGTCTTTCTGCTGTTGACCATGCACCTTTTTTATCGGTCTCAGGCAGCACCACCAAAATTGATCGGGTATCTTTAATACTAATATCTGCCTTGCGCCTGAGGTTAGTTTTGATTAGCTGTTCTAAACTGTGCACAATAGATGCGATTTTATTCTGGCCTAACTTTTCCTGTAAGGCATCATAATTCTTGACTTTAAAAATGATAATGGATAAAGACGAACTCTCTTTAATCGCCTCTGCCAAGCCATTAGTGACATATTCCTTAAATAGCCTCGTTGGGCTGTATTTAGGTAGGGTAAAACTGATTTTAGTTCCCTGGCCTAATTTACTTTCTACCCAGATTTTTCCCCGATGTAATTCAACAATACCTTTAGAGATAGCCAGGCCAAGACCAGTGCCTTTTTTTACGGACTCAAATTCCAGGCTAAATTGTTCAAATTTGCTAAATACTTTAGGCAACTCTTCATCTGAAATACCTATACCGGTATCGGAAACTGCGCACTCTACTACATTTTCTTTATCAATTACGGAGATTTCTATATAGCCAGCCGGAGTGAATTTAAGGGCATTACTCACTAAATTCATGAATACCTGGGCAATCCTGTCCTTATCCACGTAAAGCTCTATCTTATCCTTGGGGAAATTGTATTTTGTATCTAACCCTTTGTGTTGGAAAGCAAGGGCAAAGTTCGAAATAACTTCTTTAGCTAAAGACATGATGTCTATCAATTCTCTTTTGAGTTTAATTTTATGTGCTTCAATTTTAGATATATCCAGAAGATTATCAATAAGGCGCGCTAGTCGGTCGATCCCCTTAATAGACATGGACAAGAACTGTTTTTGTTCTTTATTGGTTTCACCGCATACACCGTCTAATACCTGCGAAATTGCCTCTCTTGTCACAGTTAAAGGTGTGCGCAGTTCGTGGGAGACCGTAGAGACAAAATCAGATTTTAATTGATCGATTTTCTGTAATTCTTTATTTGCCCTCTCCAGTTCATCCTTTGCGTCTTTCAAATCATCCATTATATGCAGCATTGCCCTCTGCATCCGGGTTAAATCTTTGCTGCGTTCTTCAAGGTCTCTATCTTTCTTCTCCAAATCGCTGATATTTGCCATAACCTGGCGCATATCCCTGGCTACGCCCACAATACTGATTATCTTTTCACCCTCCCACATTACCGCACCGCTAAAATTTACCGGAATTTGCTTACCATCTTTGGCAAGAAAAGTTAAGTCAATATTATACGCTGCGCCCTGATCCATTATTTTTTGTAAGTATTTATGTAGTATTCTTTCTTCTTCTTCTTGCAGGAAAATCTTTTTTATGGGCTGACTGATAAGCTCATCTTCCTTATAGTTCAATAAATCTAAAGTAGCTTTATTTACTGACCTGACCGTGGAATCAGGATTAACCACAATCAGAGCATCCGTCATTGAGGAGATAATGCTTTCTGCATAACTTTTTTGGCTTAAGAGTTCTTCTTGTTTTTCTTTCATACTCAAGTCATCACTCTTAGATCTCATTTTCCTTTTAGCCTTTCCTCCAGCTCCTTTATCTTCTTCTCCAACTCTTCCATCTTCAGCTCCCTATCCACGGCAAATTTACTAAACCGCTCTAAGTCCCGTATCTTCTCTTTTAGCTCATCTTGCATTATTTTGCGCTCGGTGATGTCTCTGAAGCTTGCCATAAGATATTTTTTCTTAGATAAGATGATTCGTGACGTATTAATATCGGCATAAAAAACGCTACCGTTCTTCCTCTTTACAGGAATAGCCACAGCAAGTTTAATTTCTCCTCGTGCCTGCCTCTCAAACTGCTCCATAACATATGGCAGATCTACCTTAGGATGGATATCCTTAATGTGAAGGCGCGTAATCTCTTCTTCTGTATATCCCAACATCTGACAAATCGCTTTATTAAACATGAAGAATTGTTTGGTCTCTATGTCTGCTAAAATCATTCCATCCAGTGTAGCATCAAATATGGTTTTGAATTTTGCTTGGGATTTCTTTAATTCTTCCTCCTCTTCTTTACGCTCGGTGATGTCACGGATGTTGCATTGCATTACTTCTGCCTTGTTAACTAAATAGGCCTCAGTATCTATGCTCAAACCTTCTCTGGTTTTTACTGACGTGTCTTCATAATGGATTAAACCCTCTTTTTCCAATTTTGATAACACCTCTTGAAATTCCTCTATATCTTTCATCAGACCTATTTCCCAGAGTTTCTTTTTCGAAAACTCCTCATGGGAATAACTTAATAATCCCGTGGCAGCTGTATTAGAATCAAGAATGTCGCCTTTGGTTTTATGAACAAGAAGTAATGCATCCCGTGATGTTGCAAAGACTTTGTGAAAACGCTCCTCGGACTTTTTTAATTCTTCTAGTAGGCGCTTGCGCTCGGTGATGTCTTCAATAGCCAGTAGGATTAGTTCTTCTTCTTCTTCTTCTGCTGCTTCTTCTTTTGCCGTTATTATTGCTGCTATTTTCTTAGGGACACGTAACTGACAGGCATTCAGGTTCATGACTCGCTGTCCAATTTGCTCTAATTTAAGTTTGATTTCATAATCTTTTACAACTTTCTTTTCTGGTAGAATTTCCTTTAAGAGAGTAAGCAGTTTTGGAATATTCCATTGTCTATTACTTAAATCAGGAAGCGACCAGCTTATTGTGTCTTTTTCTATAACTTTAAAGGTGGAATAGAAAGCTCGGTTGGCAGTAATTATTAGTAAGTTTTTATCCAAAACCAGAAATGGCTCCCTTAGCGTCGTAATGATACTATTGGCATATTCTAAGAGTATTTCAATTTTTGGATCGTCACTATGCTTTTTATCTTTCATCTTTTAAGCCCTCCTTAAAAACAAAAACCCAAGGTCTGCGGCATTTGCCATAAAACACTTGGGTCTAATTTTTTGAAAGATATTACTAAGCCATTTATTCTTGCTTGTTTGCTTAGATTCATATCGTAGCTGCCTTTTTTTATATTAACTAAAAATATTATACTGCCTCCTTAAGCCAATAACAAAAGAAATTTGAATCTCACAATTTTAACTCAAAGAGGTCATTAAGGCTATTTAATGTGCTAACCTTTATCCATTCATTTTCAAGGTCATTTATTGCATAGCCAGAAGGAAGGAAATGATAATATATTTGCTCGTTCATACTTACTATTTATGTCTATGTTTTTCTAAAGGTTCTTTAATATTACGAGTGATTTTACCTGTTTTAAAATCTATTCTGTTCTCAAAGAGGATTTATGAACATCCCTGACCTGATCATGCAGAGTATTTAAGAGTCTTTATCCTGCCCTTTATATGGATGATTGCCATATCTGCTGTATCGCTGGTAAAAGTCCATAAAATCAGCTGGCGGAAAGCTTCCTTTATTGTGATACTGTCTTTTGTTCCTTCAGGCGGAATATCTGCATTTTTTATAAGATAAATAATTCTAAATCTGAATGTAATTTTTATTAGAATTTAGGAATTTTATTTAAGGAACGTCAGCAAATCATAGATCAGAAAAGCAGGCCAGACAAGAGCTTTAAGAAAACCAAGCACCCCTGTCCAGAAAGTAGCTGCCTGCTGGATGAAATAGACTGCTGAACCGATAAAAGCCATAAAATAGGCACCTCCTATAATTCCTGAGCCACTTTTACCATTAGCCATTTTATTCTCCTTTCTCATGTTGCTATGATTATCTTATTTTATTATAAATGTATTAAAAAGACAGTATTAAATTAAAAAAGCTAATATATTGCAGCTCAAGAATATTTAAAGTCAGTATCATATGTTTTTTACCGATTCATTATTATAATATTATATGAAAGTGGATTAAAAGCTGTATCTTAAGAAAGGCAATGACTATGAATTGCAGAGAACGCGTAATTGCTGCATTAAATCATAAGCAGCCAGACCGTGTCCCTCTTGATTTCGGCGGAACAATTGTTTCTTCCATTACTAAAAATGCCTATATTGGTTTGAAGAAATATTTAGACGTGGAACTTGAAGAAGTAAAGATCTTGGACTATGTACAGCAGCTTCCATATATTGATGAAAAATTACTGCAGAAACTGAATGTCGATATTCGTATGGTTAGCGCAGATTATAGCAGGGATACCGAACCGCAATATTTTAAAGAAGGGGAGTACTGCTGTTTTTATGACAGGTGGGGAGCGAAGCTTTGCATGCCCGGGGAAAACGGTCATTATTTTGACTGGATGGGATTTCCTATTGATGACATAAGCATAAAAGCCTTAAATACATATAAATGGCCGGAATTGGAAAGCAGCAAGTCCATTTCTGAACTTGAAGAGAAGGCAAAATTTTTTTATGAGAACACCGAATATGCTTTAGCAGGAACTGCAATATTTGGAGGAGGGGTGTTTGAGCAGCCTGCGAGAATAATTGGTATGGAAAACTTTCTTACCAGTATTGCGCTTAATGAAAAATTTGCAAATATGGCAATGGAAAAAATTACTGAACTGTATATTGAGAATTGTGAACATTATCTTAATAAAATTGGTAAATATATTCAGGTGTTTGTTTACTGGAACGATATAGCCGGTCAGACAAAACCTTTGATATCGCCTGATGACTATAGACGGTTGGTAAAGCCCAAGGATAAGAAGATAATAGAGATGGTAAAGTCAAAAACCGATGCTAAATTTTTCTACCATTGCTGTGGAGCAGCAGCGGACTTTATTCCTGATTTTATTGAAATCGGAGTTGATATTTTAAACCCCATTCAGGTTTCGGCGTCAGGTATGGATACGGCAAAATTAAAGAAAGAATTCGGGAATGATATATCTTTTTGGGGTGGAGGCTGCGATAGCCAGCACGTTCTTCCCTGCGGTACTCCGGGTGAAATCAGGGAAGAAGTTAAAAGAAGAATAAACGATCTTGCAGAAGGCGGAGGATTTATTTTTAGTGCTGTTCACAATATTCAGGATGAAGTGCCGCCTGAAAATATTGCAGCAATGTTTGAGGCTTTTGAAGAATTTAGAAATTATTAAGATAAGATCTAAAGGTGCAGAAAAGGCAGAATCAATGGTGAGTCCAAAAGAGAGAGTATTGGAAGTGTTAAATCACAGGGAACCTGACAGGGTACCCAGGCTGGCAAGTTTCACTCCAGAATTTGCCAGTAAATTGCATGCATACTTTAAAATAAAAGATAAACCGTTCAATCCTCATGGCGGTACAAATCATGAACTTGAGCTTATGATAGGAAACGACATTCTGCTTACTGCTCAGGGATTTGCTAACTCTTATTACCAGAGCTTTGATAGGGATTACACTGATGAGTGGGGGGTTACCTGGAAAATTGTTGAGTATGAAACAAAAAATGGTACCGGGAGGTATACTGAAATATCAGACAATCCCTTAAAAGACAGCGGATCTATTAAGAATTATATACCACCTGACCCTTCTATTGAATCACGCTATAAACCGTCAGAAAGACTGATAGAAGAATTTGGGAAAGATTATCCTATTATGGGTGTAATTGTTACTACTATATTTGAGACAGCCTGGGCTTTAAGGGGACTTGATAGACTTATGATAGATTTTATTACAAATGAGGAACTTACTGAAAAGATTTTAGATATTCCCTTTAAATACCATTTTTATGCAGGTAAAAAACTTACAAGCCTAGGGGTAGATATTATATGGACCGGCGATGATGTGGGAGGACAGCTGGGAATGTTAATTTCACCTCAAATATGGCGCAGGTATTTAAAGCCGAAGATGGCAAAACTGTATTCTGAAATGAAATCTGTAAATCCAGACCTTAAAATCGCCTATCACTCAGATGGAAATATTTATCCGATAATAGATGATTTAGTAGAAATCGGGCTTGATATTTTAAATCCGGTTCAACCGAAGTGCATGGATCCGCACTATTTAAAGAAACGTTATGGGAAGAATTTAAGCTTATGGGGTACGATTGATATTCAAGAAACTTTACCTTTTGGAACTCCCCAACAAATAGAAGATGAAGTAAAGGATAGAATTAAAAATATAGCACCTAGAGGTGGATTTATAATCAGTCCGGCTCATAATATACAGATAGATACATCTATGGATGATTTTTTTGTTTTCTGGAATGCCGTAGAGAAGTACGGGACTTACCCTATTGTATTTAAGTGATTTTAATAAGAATTTTTATATCTGCCATGGAAGAACCGGAGATGTTGAATAAATACAAAGACCAGTCAAAAAGGAAATGGAAAGCGCAGAAGAGTGTCTTGGGAGATTAAAAAGTGAGTAGATAAAAAACTCTTACAGAGAGAGGAATTTAATGATTCCTCTCTCTTTTATTTAAAATAGATTGAAATTAAAATCCGGTATAAAAAATTGTGTTTTGACGCTTTTTAATGTAGCTAACCGAGCCTCTGCTACTATTTGTTTGATACCATCCTAAATACTTTTGTACCGCATTTAGGGCAGCTACCACTGATTGCTTTCCTTTTGTTTTTCATGGTAACTTCCTGAGCGTTTTTAATCTCAACTTTTTCTTTACATTTTACACAATAAGCTTCCATTTTTTTATTACTCCTTTTTAGATAATTACTTTAGTTTATTATATAGCAATAAATGATTTTTTATAATCACTTTTTACTATAATAAAGATAGTTATTTCTTTACTAATAAATACCTTAAGATATAATAAAAGTTAATAAATATGTTAAGAGGGATATTATCGCATCGATAATCTATATTTAAAAATACCATTTATCAAAAGGAATAAAAATGTCTATAAAAAAGATACTAAGAATTTTAATAGTTACTGCCGTCTCGTTCTTCCTTATCTTTACTATTGGTCTTATGGCTGCCTGTGACAAAGCTGTAGATACTGACGAAGCTCTGGTAGAAGAAGCAGAAGAAGAGGAAGAGGAAGAAGAAACAGCCGAAGAAGAAGAAGATGCTGAAGAAGAAATTGAAGCAGAAGAGGAGGAAGAGGTCGAAGAGGAAACCGAAGAAGAAGATGAAGATGAAGAGAAAGCAGTAGTAGAAGATATGAAAATTGAAAGCTCGGCCTTTAATAATAATGAAATGATTCCGGCAAATTATACATGTGATGGGGCAAACATAAATCCCCCGCTTACTATAAGCGGTATTCCTGCAGGTGCTCAAAGCCTGGTTTTAATTGTAGATGATCCTGATGCCCCTGCCGGGACTTGGGTACACTGGACAGTATGGAATATCGATCCTGCAACTACAGCAATATCCGAAAATAGTGTACCTGGAGGAGCAGTAGAAGGGGTTACAGGCTTTGGGACACCTGGATATCAAGGCCCCTGTCCGCCGCCAGGAACACATCATTATTTTTTCAAGCTCTATGCACTGGATACTACATTGAGCCTTGGTACTTCAGCAACAGCCGGGAATATAGAGGAGGCAATGAAGGGTCATATATTGGACAGTGTTGAGCTGATCGGTCTGTATGGGAGCAGTTAACAGTAATTAAAAAGCCCCGAGTTTTTTAATTCTAAAATACTCCTGGAATTACTTGGGGCTAATCCTCAAAGCCATAAAAATATATCTATAGCTATATTTATTTCTTTTTTGGAATAAAATCCAGGGATATTGAATTAATACAGTGCCTTATATTTTTTGGAGTAAAGCCTTCTTTATTAAATATATGGCCAAGATGCCCGCCGCATTTGGAACAAACAATCTCTGTTCTTATTCCATCTTTATCATTTAACTTCTTTACTGCCCCTGGTATTTCGTCATCAAAGCTCGGCCAGCCGCATCCTGATTTAAATTTACTTTCAGACTTGTATAACGGTGTCCCGCATTGACGGCAGATATATGTGCCTTCCTTATAGAAATTTTCATAACTGCCGCTGAATGGCGGCTCGGTACCTTTATCGATTATTATTTTTTTTTCCAGGCTGGTAAGTTTTTTTCTTTTCATAGTTTTACATATTGCCGGCAGTTCCAATTTAAAATAATTATACTTAAATTATTGACAATTTTAAATAAAATTTCGGATATTGGCTGGATTTGAGGTGTATTGTTTGATATTAAAGAAGTGCTGTTTACTTACTTTTTCCAGTATAATCCAAATAATTATTGAAATATTTTAGTTTTGTATTATAATGTTAAGTATATCTAACATTTATTAAATTATATAAAGGACTAGATAATGAAAATATTGATCTACGGCGCGGGAGTGATCGGAAGTATATTTGCTTACAAGCTTAAAACCGATGGTAATGATGTTACGGTACTGGCCAGGAGCAAGAGGCTGGAACAATTAAAAAAATACGGAATTGTTATTGAAGATAAGATTTTTAATGAGCAGTTCAAATCTAATATTAAGGTTGTTGATAATTTAAGACCAGATGATTATTACGATGTGGCCTTAATTATAATACCACGCCAGCAGGTAAGCGAGATACTGCCGATTTTACAAAGAAACCAAAAGATTCCTGCTTTTATTTTTATAGGCAACAATGTCAACGGCGCAGAAGAATATTTAAAGTTTCTTGACAGAAATCGGGTCTTACTGGGATTTGGAGGATCAGGCGGATACCGCAGGGATCATTTTGTTATTTCTGCCTACGTAAAGGACTATTGTATTTTATATTTTGGAGAACTTGATGGAGTAATAAGCAAACGGGTTGAGCATATAAAAAAGATTTTTCAAAAAGCAGAAATTAAAGTAGAGATTCCTGAAAGCATAGACGCATGGCTGAAAACTCATGCTGCATTAATAAGTCCGCTGGCATTGGGGTCTTATGAAGCAAGAAAGAAGGGTAAACGATTGGGAGATGAAGATAAACTAATGACACTATCAATCAAAGCTTTCCGGGAAAATTTAAATGCACTGGAAAAGATGGGGATCCCAATACTGCCTAAAAAATTCAAAATAATGAAATTGATACCTGCATATTTTTTAAAAAGGAGACTAAAAAATTTAGTTAATTCTGAATTTGGGAAAACCGTATTGTCCGGTCATGCAAATTCTGCAAAGAATGAAATGAAAAAAATTACAATGGATTTCAGGAAATTGGTACAAAATGTCCAAACAGATATGAGTGCCAATGACTATCTTTATGAAAAGAGTTATAAATAAGATAAATAATTGATTTTATATCTGTCAAATCTAATACAATCAAATCTTTTTTATCATTCTGCTGTATATATGATTAACTACTGATTAATGCTCCGGTTATAACAGTATTTTTACGTTTATAAAAAATAATTCTTGACATATATAATCCTACAAGTATAATAAGTATGAATTGTATGAAAAGTATAACTATTATGGAAAGTAGGAAATAATGGAAGTGACAAAAGGTAAACATATATTCGGTACGGTAAAAGTGGGTGAAAAAGGACAGATTGTAATTCCCAAAGAAGCAAGAGAGATATTTAATATCAAGGTTGGTGATGCTTTATTAGTTATAGGTGATGAAAAAAAGGGAATTGCAATAGCAAAGGCAAGTGTTATGAAAAGCCTTGTACATAAAATATTAGGTGGAATGGGAGAAGTTAGAAAAAAAGCAGGCAAAGATCATAAGTGACTGCATAGCTTTGTTTGGCTGTATTTATAGATTTTAAAACAGGAAATATTATTAATAAATATTGATTATCTTATCACAGAAGGAGGATACGATATAAAATGGTAATGCCAAGAGTTCAGGAAACTAGTGAAGGAATACAGGATGAAATGTCCGTAAGGATGTTTGACGAGGCTAAAAGAATGATGAGAGATAGAGGTTGGCTGGAAACAAGCGATGTTTTAAAAGCAGGAATAGATAAAGGATCGGTTCTTGAGATTGGTTCGGGTCCTGATTATCTGGGATTTGAATGGTTAAAAAATACAAAAGGGACAAGTCTTACTGGGCTGGAGATCAGTTTGAATATGATTAAAGTTGCACAAAAAAATGCCAGGGAGTATGGGTTAGAGTCCAGGATAAAGTATGTAAAAGGCGATGCACATAAATTGCCTTTCGGCGACAATGAATTTGATGGAGTTTTCAGCTGTGAATCTTTACATGAATGGTTAGAACCCGGGCGGGTGTTTAGCGAAATATACAGGGTATTAAAATCTAAAGGAAAGTTCTTTGTGGGAGATCTGCGGAGAGATATGAATCCTCTGGTAAAATACTTTATGAAAACATTTGCTAAATCCGAAGATTTGAAGGAAGGTCTGCTGTCCTCTATAAATGCTGCATATACTCCGAAGGAGATAGATTACATTCTGGCAGCGGCGGATATTGAAAGTTACAAAGTCCATAAAAATCTAATGGGCCTGTGTATAGTAGGCCGGAAGGGATAAATAAGGTATTGAAAGATAGAAAGGAAGATATAATGAAACAAGTAGAGCCAAATTTTCATTATGAGGTTATGTGTTTTTGGTATAAAATTCGAGACTTTTTTAGCCCTCCTGCAAATATTTTAAAAGATGCTAATATAGGAACGGGATATAATATTCTTGATTTTGGGTGCGGTCCAGGAAGTTATTCTGTTGCTGCTTTAAAAATGGTCGGTAAAAAAGGCAGGGTTTATGCATTGGATATTCATCCTCTTGCAGTAAAAAAAGTTAAATATAAGGCTATAAAACAGGGATTGAGTAATATAAAAACAATCCGGTCTGATTGTAGAACCGGACTACCTGACAGAAGTATGGATGTTATTTTACTTTATGATGTATATCATGATTTATATAATAGATTACCGGTATTAGAAGAATTGCATCGCATACTTAAACCTGGAGGTATATTATCTTTCAGCGACCATCATATGGAAAAAGAGGAGATATTGTCAGAACTAACGGGGGAAGGTTTGTTCAGATTAAAAAAAGAATATAAAAAAACATATAGTTTTATAAAAATTTAATGTATTTACTAAAGAAATTAGCATTTTCTATATAATAGCATAGAGTGGTTAAAATGATATTATAAGGAGTTTTTTACATTGGAGAACAAGACTTTAAAATTTAAGACCGGAAATATGAGCGAGAAAGAGATCAAGCTTATACTTGACACCCTGCCTGTTGGTATAACCTTTGTCGGAAGCAACGACGAGGTCAGGTATTTAAATAAATTGGATACCAGAATATTTAAAAGATCACCGTCTGTAATAGGCCTTAAGGTTCAGAACTGCCATTCCAAAAAGAGTTTGGACAAGGTACAATAGAATCCAGACCCAAACCAAAAGAAGTAGAAAATAAACCTAAAGAAAGAATTTATATCAAACCCAAACACTACCACTCTTAGAGGGGTAAGATGAAAGGTAGAGGAGTGTCAGCAACTAAGATATAAAAGAAGACATTTCTAATTGGCTGTAACAGAGGCAATTTGAATTCTTGACAAAGACTGTTTGTTTTGGTATTTTTAATTTCACTAAATAATATTCAGTTTCGTTATTTAAAACTTTTTAAATGGTAGAGACATTAATAAGATTTTTTAAAATAATTGATTTGTTAGAAGACAGCAGTGAGCTAAGACTTAAAGATATTGCTGATAAGTTAGAGATAGATAAAAGCACAGTACATAGATTTTTAAAAACTCTATTAAAATATAATTTTGTTAAAAGAAATCCAAGCAATAAAAAATACAGCTTAGGATTAAAATTTTTAAATATAGCAACAAAATTAATTGACTCTATAGATATAAGAAATATTGCGCATCCATATTTGATGGAACTTGAAGAATATTCC
>Ga0114922_10004015_pt1 | contig 13682 bp, 7 predicted proteins | sample AartaG_FD_100975 | JGI IMG/M metagenome (GOLD analysis project Ga0114922, IMG submission 100975) | Deep subsurface microbial communities from Aarhus Bay to uncover new lineages of life (NeLLi) - Aarhus_00045 metaG | ecosystem: Environmental > Aquatic > Marine > Oceanic > Sediment | place: Aarhus...
CCTCGGGTTTCAGGTAAGGTTTATAAAAAATGGAAATGGTCGACTGCGAGAGTGCCGCGAGAATCGAATCCAGTGTTGAAATGGCTGTGGCAAAAATCGCAGCCATCAGAAGACCGGAAAGCAATGGGGGCATCACATTGACGATGTATATGGCAAAAATTTTCATGGAATCGGCGTCCACGATGACCTGTTCCGGCGGACTCAGGGGGAAGTACTTGTAATAAACAAATATACCAGCGCCCACAAACAACAAAACAAGGGTCATGATCAGGACAAGACTCGACCAGGTAACCGCCTTTCGTGCGTGATCCTGGTTTTTACACGTGAACATGCGTTGTGCCATTAATTGATCGGTCCCGTGGGAACCTAAGGTAAGGAATCCCACGGCAAAAAGGCCGCACCATAAGGTATAGGCCTCTTTGGGATTGAAATTTAAGTTGAGGACCTTGAATTTACCTGCGGCGATTCCTTCCTTGATGACGGTTATCATACCGCCATCGATGGAAGTCCCAATAAATATCAATGCGGCGATGGCTCCGAGGGAAAAAAGGAGAAACTGGATGGCATCCGTCCAGATCACCGTCGTGATACCCCCCATAACCGTCCACCCGATAGAAACGGTACCTATGATGATGATCGATGTCGTAATATTGGTACCGGTGATGACTTGCAATGCTTTTGCAGCGATATAGACCCTCGCACCCTGAGCCAGGATACCCCCGATCATAAATAGAATGGAGGTAATGCTCTTCACCCGTGATCCCAATTGGTTGCCCATGTAATCGTAGGGTGAATAAATTTCATGTTTATAATAGGCAGGGATGAAAAAATACCCTATGATGAACCGGGCGATAATCGTCCCTAACGCGAGTTGTATATACGTCATGTCGCCGCCCTTGGAAAAAACAATGGCCGGTGCAATCAAGAATGTGGCTGCAGAAAGCTCGGTTGCCATGATGGATCCGCATACGGCAGGCCAGGATAATTTTCGTCCGCCCAGGAAAAAATCCTTTATGGAGGCTTGTTTCCCTGCCAATATTCCCCCAAGGATCGTGGTGAAAATAAGATAGACAACGATCACAATCCAGTCTTTATATGTAAAACTCAGAGAAACCTGTCTGAGAGATGCATCGACACGTATCGTTTCTATCTTGTTTTCACATTTGAGAACTTGCTTTATTTTGCTTTCGAGAAGGGATTGATATTTCTGTATCATTGTCAAGGATTTTAAATAGACGATGCCCATATCGGGCATGTCCTCGATACGGGCTGTAAATGCTTTCCACCGGGAATAGGTTTGTTGGGTTGCATTCCGTTCCAATATAGCATCCGCTACTTGGCTGCGAACACCCTTCAATTGTGCAATGAATTTTTCTTTGTCTTTATCCGTAAAAGCAGAGAAGAGATCTTCATCAGAAATTTTTTCTGTGATGACTTCGGGTGGTTCCATGCTTACCTGGGGGCTGCTCGTCTCGATGTCCTCCCAGATGACAGCGGCTTTTATCTGCTGATTATTTGGAAATTGACTGATAAATTGCTGAAAGGAAACGACGTCCTGTCCCATCAGATGACCGGTAATCGATAATGTGGATAGTATTGACAATATGATGAATATTTGAAATGATCGATGCTTATGAATATAACGCATCTTCACCTCCTGTTCAAATACCATTTTCGATTAATCCGTTGAGGATAATGTGAATGAATTTAACCAAAAATATTTTTAAATAAAAGACTTAACTGTTTTTTATTGCTTTGTCCTGAATGGATTCTCAGCACCCTTGTAAAATTGCTCTTGCAATTTAAATATGGAATTGTCCTTCTTTAGTCAAAAAAGGGAAATAGCACTCTTAACTTCTCCTTTGAAAGCGATGCCCCATATTCGGAATTCTCAAAAGCTTCGGCGTAGCGGATCTTTGATCCTCGTTCCTTCCCGTACAACTCGATCAGTTTGTTACGATACTTATCGGCGATCCGCCGGGAACCGGGTTTTCTAGTGTTGGAAAGCCATGCCCTTCGTTCATGGTCGGTCTTGGGGACTTCTTCCAAATTGCCTCTATTATACGGCAACCATTCGTACATTTGAGATTCATGACAATGGTACATATCAATTTTCTTTTCGATAACATCATCAATTCCGACAACTACGTCCGGTTCGAAAGGATTGGGTTTCGTGAATCCATCACTCATATACATGATGACCGGGTTTTTATCGAGATGAGGCGTGCCGGCAAGAATATTGGGTACGGTGATCATGTACGCAGCGTCTTGCACGAGAATACCGGTGTAACGATGATCGGGATGGTAATCGTTGGGTCGATGGGTAAAAATCAGGTCGGGTTTAAATTCGCGGATGAGTCGAATGACTTGCCGTCTATTCTCCAACGTGGGCATCAACTCTCCGTCATGATTGTCCAGAACCCGGTATTCGGCGCCGATAATTTCGCCCGCCCTGCGTGCTTCCTCTGTACGCCTTTTGGCCAGAGGACCGCCGCCAATCTCATAGTGACCGGCATCGCCATTGGTCATAGAGACCAAAAGCACTTTATGGCCCATGGCTGTATATTTAGCAGCTGTTCCGCCGGCTTTCTCCGCATCGTCCGGATGGGCGCCAATGATCAGAACGCGTAATTGGTGTTCGGGAGGATGAGACTGTGTGTAATTTTTCCCTGCCCAATGGGTACAGAGGAGAATGATTAATACAATTTTCGTTATTTTCATTTTTGGTCTCCTTCTGCTCATCTTGGATTTGTATGGGTGTTATTTAGCATGGCGAAGCCGAATAATCGGGAATCGGGATTTGGAATTCGGGTTTCGGGAATTTTAGTTAATTTCCTTATTGGGGAACCAATGCTCTCCCTTGACAGGACTATTTAGCCACTCACCTTCTTTCCATATCGGATGCCCTTTTATAAAGATTGCGTGCACTCTTGGTTGTGTGTCATGAGTAAATAAAACCACGTCTGCGATTTGGCCAATACGGATTGTACCGCGTCCGGGTATTTTCCACTGCTCGACATGATCCCCGGTGAGGTTCTTTATTTGCTCAGCATTAAAAGAATCGAGATTCTTTTGCAATTTAATGTCCGACACCAGAACTATTGGTTTTTTTGAATAGGTCGAAAAAGATAGCCCGTTCAATATACTTTCTTTCCCGACAATCCCGATCACGTTTTTTGCCAAGGCCTTCAATACCTGAAGCGTATCACTGTGTGAACTTAGCTTTTCGTCCAAATACAATACACTACCCAGATTTGCCGGAAGAAGGCTGTCATCGATTGCTTTTACCAAATGGCACATTGTATTGATCTTTGTTTTTGAAAAAGAGAAGAGGATAGTCGTAAATCCCTTTTCAAGCATTTCTTTTGATTTATCAGCGATTTCCTTTTCTTCTAATGCCATGTCGTGTATGAAACCGACAAGACCAGGGGTCAAGTAAAAATCGTCACCTTTTATCGTATCTTTTGCAGCAAAGATGTCCAGGTCCCCCATATCGGCAATGTGACCGGTATTCTCAGAATCATAATTAATGGCCACATCGGTGCGAAAGGGAGGAATGCCGGTGCCATCAAAAACCATTACATCCCGGATGAGAAGATCATGGAGATTTCTATCGTTTTCCGGCAATAAATCATACAGGGCTGGATTCGCCCGTTCATAATTTCCATTGGCAATGGCATGGAAGGAAGTCATTAGGGCAATAAAATTCATCTTTTGAAGAAATTCGCCACGGTTGCGGGTCCAGCCTCCGGATTCGATTAAGATTGTACTCACACCCCAATTCTGCATGGAATCGCCGAATGATCGCGGCATATATTCGGCATCATATTTTGAAATATGACCGTACAGATAAGGACCCAATGCTTGATAAATCACAGAAACGATTTTTTTAGCGCGAATCCTCACGGGATTATCATTATCGTCTTGGTCAAAGGGAGGCGCCATCAATGAGATGGCTACCAGTTTATTTGTCTTGCCAACGGTTCTTCTCGCATTCTGGTCATGCAAATTAAAACCAAAATCCGGTCTAATCTTTTTTTGGAGTTGATAAAGGATCTTTCCTTCCGGTGTCTGCCGATCCCGGGCGTCTCTGTTAATATCCAATCCTTGCGCATTTCTTCTGGTGAACTTCTCCGCACCATCCGGATTCAGCATGGGAACCGCGAAAATGGTTGTTTTATTTAGGATATTTTGTACAGAGGCTTTGTCCATATACGTCATCAAATAATTGAAAACATCAAACAATGCGGCAGTCGCAGTCGGTTCATCTCCATGCATTTGACTCCAGAGAAGGATTTTGGTGTCGCCCTTTCCCAGTCGGACTAAATGGATGGGCCTTTTTTGTACGGATTGACCGATGGTTTCGTATTGGAAGGATTGTGGAAATTTCTTTTTTAATTTAAGCAGCATTTCCACAATATTTTCATTTTTAATGTTTTTTAACGGAATACCCCTGAACCGGATGTTTTCATATTCATCATATGAAAAAGGGTGAGGATTATCCGTTTGGGAAACGAGGTTTGTTGATGTTATAAAAACACTCCAGAACAAGACGAACTTTGCATAATATACAACCTTCATTTTGGTGGCGACTCCTTTTATGATGGAGTGAGAATATTCTTGCTGATATGGACGATTGAGTGAGCAGGTATTTTATTCAACGAAGGATTCAAACCCTCATCGATAAAGAAAATACTTCCTTCTCATCTCAGCGAAGTCTTCGACCTCTTGCCGGCACTTCTCTATGACTCTCTTCACCGTCATCCCCGGCTCGTCCAGTTCCTTGATGATAGCCGGCGGAGACCATCTCAGCGAGTCGGGACTGGTTTTTCGGCAGGCGTCTATGATATGAAGGGCTGCTTCTACAGACCGGTAGGCCTTATAGTCCGTCAGCATGATCTCCACTCCCGCACACATCCGGTTCCAGGGTTTTCCCCGCCGATTGGAACCGGGTGTGATCGCACTCTTGGGAATGAAATAGACCGGTCGGAAAATCGCACCCTCTATCCCCCGGCTGTTGAGATCATTGGCGGCCGTCATACAATCCACCCATGGAGCGCCGGTCATCAGAAAAGGTTTCGTCGTTCCCCGCGCCTCAGACATATTCATCCGTTCGAACAAGCATTGCCCTGGATAAACAATGGCCGTTTCCAGGGTGCCCATATTTGGGGAAGGCATGACCCAAAAGAGTCCGGTATCGTCCCAGGTCATGTTCCGGCGCCAGCCCTTCATTTTGATCACTGTAAGATCTGCTCCGAAGCCTTCCGTTTCATTCCACATGGTTGCCAGTTCTCCGTAGGTCATGCCATGGCGGAGTGGAAGGGGATGCCTGAAAATCCGGCCGAGTCTGAGAAACGGGCCTTCCACGACTTGACCACCCAGAGGGTTGGGTCTATCCAGTACAATAAAAGGGATGCCGGCCCTTGCGCAGGCTTCCATTGCAAAAGACATCGAATATTTGAAGGTATACCATGCAGATCCCACACCTTGAATGTCGAAAATGAGCATATCCAATTTTTCTAGCCATTCTTTTTTGGGTGCATAGGAATCTCCATAAAGACTGTACACAGGGATGTTTGTCGTGGGATCCAATTCACCTTCATTAAATATTCTTCCCTGTTTTGCGCCGCGAACCCCGTGCTCGGCACCAAAAAGGGCGACAAGATTTACGCCCGGTATATTGGCCAATATATCGATATCACTCCTGAGGTCGGAACCGACGGCCGAAGGATTGGTTATGAGTCCGACTCTCTTGTCCCGGATAAGATCGAGATGGTCTTCAATAAGGACTTCGATCCCCAATTTAACGGCCGGGGGCTTTCTGACGGGTAATTCCGGTTTTTTTTGTTCTTCGGGAAAGAGGTCGTCAAGGGAGGGGGCCAGGGCATAAGAAACACCTGAGATGGGACCATGGGATTTTTTGCTCTCATTTCCAACACGATCGACGGCCGTGACCGCTACCCGAGTAATGGGATCGATCATCTTTTTGACATCAGTCCCTTTTCTTAAACCCATTCTCGTGATATTTTCTTTTAAGATGAACAACGGAATTGTAGAGGAGCGATCTTTTTCATTGAGAACACGATAACTCCACTTATCCCCATGTTTGACGTAGACCACCCACCGAAAGACATCCTGATCATTCTCATGGGACCAGGTCACCTCAAGTTGATTTCCTTGAACTGTGGTATGGATCTGGGGGACTTTTGGCGGTTTTTTGTCGAGCCATGGGGATGGAGGAACGAGGGCCTGCCTGCTATACGGTCCCTCCAATATCGCATTGACCAGATTTTCGTTGTTTACCAAAGGGGCGATACTCCAGTGTACGTTGCCCGGGCTTTTTGGAAGCATTCCGCGGGTGATCATGATCTGATTGATCGCCTCGTCCACACCCTTTTCACCTCGTACTCTGCCGATACTGATGCCGGGCCAGAAATGACGGCCTTTCTTGTTTTCTTTTGCCCACCATCCCAGCAGAACCGGATAGCTCTGAGGAATCTGGTTCACCGGCCAGTACAATTGGGGGGTCCAGTAGTCGATCCAGCCTTTGTTCAGCCAGAGACGGGCATCGGCATAGAGCTGGTCGTATTGATCGAATCCCTTTATCGATTCCGGATGCTGTGGACGCCAGATACCGAAAGGACTGAGGCCGAATTTGACAAAAGGTTTTTCTTTCTTTATGCCTTTGTAGAGGCGCTCGATGAATCGATTCACGCTGTCTCGCCGCCAGTCACCCCTGGATAGTTTGCCGCCCTTTTTCTTGTATGCTTCCCAGCTCCTGTCATCGGGAAAATCTTCGTTGTCGTTGTACGAAGGATAAGGATAAAAATAGTCGTCGAAATGAACGCCATCGATATCATACCGGCGTATGATATCCATAACCACAGAAAAAGAATGATCCTGAGTACCTGTATTGGCAGGATCCAGCCAGTAGTATCCGTTTTTCAATTTGACGACGAGTTCGGGGCGTTTTGTCACAATGGAAGCGTCGGTCACTTCACCGCCGCTCACGTGGTGTGCCCGGTATGGATTTAACCAGACATGCAATTCGAGTCCGCGATCATGGGCCTGTTCGACCCAAAAAGACAGGGGATCGTAATAGGGATCAGGCGCTTTTCCCTGTTCACCGGTGAGATAATGGGACCAGGGTTCTAAATCGCTTTGATACAGCGCGTCACACTGAGGGCGAACCTGGAAGACGACCGCATTGAAATGATGATCTCTCAACAGATCTAGTAGTTTTACCGCCTCCTGTTTCTGTGCTTCGGTGGTGAGTCCCGGCTTGCTGGGCCAGTTGATATTTGCGACGGTGGCCACCCAGGCCGCACGGAATTCACGTTGTACAGCAGGGATGTCATGATCAACTTTGAGATCCTTCTTCGACCTTCCCAGTTTGAATGAAGCACATCCGGTCAACAGAAGTGTAGACATAAATAAAACGGAGAATATTATTGAGGGACGACATTTCATCTAAATCTCCATGGTTTAAGATTGAAATATGACCTTTTCAATGGCAGCTTTCGTCCATTTTACGGCTTGCCAATCGAGCTTCTTTTTTTCTTCCGCACTTATCGAATCGAAATAACTCCTGTCCTCCGAAAAGACAACGGACTCGATACCCCAGAATCCTGTATAACCAAATTCCTTGGAAATTTTTAAACATTTCTCGATGCTGAATCTTTGATGCTTGCCGTCTAATCCCCAAACCCCTTTTACTGAGACGCCCATGGCATAAGGCATGTTCAGCCGGATCGATCGATAAATGCCTTCAACGTCCCCGTCTTTGAAACCGTAATTGGAATAATCGGGGAGGAGACCAAAATGGGGATTGTTCAGTCTCTTTGCCAAGGCAGCGAGCCACTCCGCATTGGAGGCCAGACCACCCCCATGATTTTCGATTAAAATATTAATTTTAAAGTCTTTGGCATATTCGAGAAGGGCACTGAAAGACTCCTCAGCACGATTCAATGCATCGGGATCCTCCCCCATGGTTTTACCGCCTCCGGTCGCATTACATCGTATCGCATGACAACCTAAATAAGCGGCGATCTCGACCCATTTCCGGTGGTTAATGGCGGCCTGCTTCCTTTCTTTTTTCTCCTTGTGGACCATATCTCCTTCACGATCCACCATGATCAGAACATTTTTGAGACCATGCTCGGATACCAGTTGATTGAGCTGCCTTAAATAATGATCCCGAACATCAGTGAAATATTTGGTCACATGCTCGATGCCGTCGACATTAAAATCTTCCCGGCAGATTTTGGGGATGTCCAGGAGTGTCCACAAACCGGCATCGTAACTCCGGTTGAGAGAAAACAATGCGAGAGAAATGGCGTTTTTCTTCGGCCGGTCATGCCCCAACAACGAATTTCTAGAAATTAAACCTATGGCCGCCGTCCCCACTGAGAGATTTCTGATGAAATCTCGTCTGTTATATTGATCCATGTTCTTCTCCTTGTCATTTCACAGTGTCTCTTGCCTTATCCCAGTATATGATTCTTTTCTTTTCAATGGAAAGATTGGCCATGTGGGCACATGATGCCGCATGATGTCCAACAACGGCATCCTCTTTTGTAGGCGTTCCCTTTCGAACGGCATCAAAGAATTCCATGAAGTGAATGGTGGTCGAGTCCAGTCCTTGGGCCTGATAGGTCTCTGCCCCCTGAACCAAAGCCGGATCCCGGGTCCACGTCCTTTCCTCGGCACGAACTTCGGGATCCTCGTAATAGGCCTTTTCGAGTTTGGAGGGCCAGCTCTGGACAATCCATCCGTTATTTTCGTTGACGATCTCCGGAGTAAAAACGAGTTTTCCTCCGGCCAATTCCAGGGTTCCCTCGGTACCGAGAAACTGAATTCCGCTGCCACCCACTTTTCTGTTGTTAAAGGTGGAGCTTATGCTGGTCATAAATCCTTCGGAATATTCCAATGATGCATTTACCGTATCAGAGACGTCACGACTCTTTTTCCAGCGATACAATCCCCCCATACCCATGGCACTGTGACACATTTCGACGCCCATGATATAATGGATCGAGTTACACAGATGAACGAACAGATCCGTCGCAATCCCTCCGGAATAATCCTTATAGCAGCGCCACCTGAAAAAGCGCTCTAAGCTAAATGGTTGTTCAGGGGCAGGACCCAGAAACATGTTCCAATCCACCGTTTTGGGGGAAGCATCTGGTGGAATTGGATAAATCCACGCACCACTGGCCGTATTTCGATTGTAATACGCCCGGACCATCGTGACCTGCCCCAATTTCCCTGAAGCAATAATCTCTCTGGCTTTTTGGGAGAGCACGGAACTGGAACCGCTGCTGCCGACCTGAAAGGCGATTTTGTTCTTTTTGGCCGCCTTGATAATGGCCAAGCCTTCATCGACAGTGTAGGTCAGGGGTTTTTCAATATAAATATGTTTTCCGGCCTGGATCGCATCGATGGCTTCATGAGTGTGCAAATGATCGGGAGTAGAGATCACCACGGCATCAATATCTTTATCCGCAAGGATCTCCCTGTAATTGCCGTAATCCTTCGCGCGTCCACCTGTGCGCTCGATGGCCCTTTCTACCCGGCCTTTATAGGCGTCGCAGACACCAACGATTTCGGTCCCCGGTATTTTTTTTATGGTTTCCATCAATTGGTGTGCCCTGGCACCCACGGCGATCATGCCCACTTGAATGGTATTATTCGGGCTGTTGATTCTTCTGGTCGGGGATTCTTCACCTTTCTTCCCATACCCTCTCATGCCCAGGGCGAGGGCTGAGGCTCCGACGGAACTCGAGATGAGAAATTTCCGCCTATCAATAGATTTTTCGTAAATCACATCTCACCTCCTGATTTTTCAAGAATCTCGGTTATGAACCTGCAAGGAGATTCATATTTTATTATATCGTATCATTTATAGAGCAAGTATTTCTTCCGCTTTTCAATGAACTGGTTCAAATCGTCCTGATACGCTCCAATAATATCCTCAGCGCTTTTTCCTGCAAGGATGGCTTTTCCTATCTTATCCGTACCAGCAGCCCGATTGAATGATCCGATTCTCCTGGGATGTTTTTCATCATCTAAAAAATGATTTTCCGGATAGAGTTTTTGTATGGCTTCCAATATATGCACCTGTGTGGTAAAAGGCAGAAATTTTTTGGAATCTCTGATAAGCAGCTGCACTCCGGAACAGTGCTTGTCCTTGAATACGGAATAGTAAGGCCGGAATGCGGTCGCATGGAAATGCACCCCGGGAAGATGCCGTGAGTTGAGTTCATCCGCCAGTTCATTGCCGTCGATCCACTCTTCACCCACCAGTTCGAAGGGCAGTGTATAACCGATGCCCACGCAAACGGTGTGCAGCTCCCCCATACAGCCCGTTGCCGCGCAATAGTAGGCAGTCTCCGATCTCGGGATATGAGGAGAAGTTGGTGTCCAGTGCAGGCCAGTATCTTTGAATTCCATGTCGTGATTGTAGCCCTCCATACGGATGACTTCGAGCCTGGCATTGATATTGAATTCTTTATTGAAAAGACCTGACAGTTCTCCGGATGTTAATCCATACACATAAGGGATGGGATATAATCCGATAAAGGAACTGAATTCCGGATCGAGGATATTACCGTCTACCAGATTGCCGTACATGGCAATGGGACGGTCAAACACTATAAAATCGATGCCGAACTCTGCTGCCGCCTGCATGGCATACGCCATGGTGTAAATATAGGTGTAGGTCCGGTTGCCGATGTCCTGAATATCGTAGATGAGCACAGCGACATCCTCAAGCATCCCCTTCGTGGGCTTTCTATGCTGGCCATATAAACTGTAGATGGGCAGACCTGTCCTTGCATCCTCCTGGTCATCGATCTTGCCACCGGCGGTTACATCGCCGCGAATGCCGTGCTCCGGACCGAACAGTTTAATCAGTTTCGGATCCCCTAATTTATGAAGCGCATCGATGGTGGATACCAGGTCAGAGGTGATACCCGTTGCATTGGTGATAAGGCCAATTTTTTTACCCATGTAACGTTTGTATGCGCTTTCGATGAAGACATCCACACCCAGTTTGAACTGGGCATCCACCGGTATAGAGGTGAGAATGGCTATAAGAAAGCCAATGGATACCAGGCCGGACCGCTTCATATCGCCCCCTGTGTGTTATAGTATTACGAGAAAAGTCTTCGTTTTTTTTGCATGAAAATGAAAATTTGAAGACATATGCGTTTCAAAGTAAATGCGCCTCTGGCGCGTTATGCAAATCCTTGATAATATGACGAACGATGTGAACGTCTTCCACCCGTGCCCGCGCTTCCCGGTAGGAGATTTGTTCTTTGGCCAGGACCAGTGCGATAGGGACAATCTTCTCTTCATTTGTCGCTGTTTGGATGTGTTTCGACACGGGAGCACTTGTTTGTATTTTAGTCAGCCGGTCGGTTTTATAGATAGATCGGAGCAGGGATTTCTCGGCCTCCTGTTCGGAAACACCCATAAGTTTTTGAATGATGTGAATGCACCGGTGGTAGAGTTTGTTGTTGCTGATTCGCAGATCGATCATTTTGTTTTTAAACACTTTTCCTTTGAAGATGTGAGCCGCTGTGGTAATGGCATTGTAAATGAGTTTCACCGACATGGATGTGATCATGGAAACCGAATCGACATTGTGAACAATGTCGAGTACAAGGTCGACATCCAGAGGGGAATCACCACTCTCATCCGCCGGCGGCTTCAGGAGAATCTTGAATACTTTGGCGTTTTTGCACCGGGAGACCAATCCGGCGATCCGGTGATAAAAGGAAGCTGTTCCCGTAAAAATGACCGTATCCCGAGGGTTCAAGCGCGGCAGAACGACCTGTTGGAAATGATCAAATCCGATATCAAAGAGGTCTCCCTCATGGGCCATGTCCGGGCACTGAGGGCAGAAGTCCGTCCATCCTTCTTCGATAAAACCTCGGACATCAGTAAAATCGGCACCGTAGGTGGGCGGGCACTCGGAGGCATCCACGATACCCAATTTTCCCGGCATGTTTTCGCCAAGGTAAAAAATATGCCCCTGATTGTTCAGCGACTCACCGGCCCGCTCCATCACCGAAGCCAGTCCCCCTGTACTGGCATACAATCTGTCCTTGGCAGATTCATACTGGTCTATGATTGCATGAATTTGATTTTCGATATCCTTAATCTTGCCGACATCCAGAAAATCATCAAAGGGTGTGTTTATTTGCCGGGTTAATGAGAGCAAGGTCTGATAAAAAAGCACTTCCAGAAGGATCTTGGTGGCCGTCCCCCCTTTCATGCGGGTCGATCCGGTAATCGGTTCGGGACCGACGACCGGATTGAGGAAAACCATCCGGGACGATTCCCTGATTTCGTGAATTACATCCGCAAAACTCTTGTCCCAGTTTTCGGGCACAATCGTCCTGGCTCTTTCCAGTGGATTGAAACCGACTAGAAAAGCCGGTTGTTGTTTTTCAATGATGGAATGGTATAATTGACCGGCAATATACTGGGCTGAAAATCCGCAGGTGATGCCGATATAGACAAAACGGTCCCAGTCCTCAGTAATGGACTCCAAATCCCGCATTCCCTGCAGCGGATCATCTTCAGCGCCTTCCTGTGCTTTGATAAGAGCGAGAGGCCCGCCTGCAATCAGAAAATCCAAAACCGGAGCGCCTGGTATTTTCGTAAACGCATCATTAATCTGAGAAGCCAGAAGCATTGCCAGTCTTCCGGATGTCCCGGCACCTGAAATGACAATCTTGAGGGATTGATTCTTCTGATGCGCTTCCAGGATTTCACCCTTTAGCAACGTATGCGCCTGAGACATGTTACGGATGAATGCCGGATCTCTTAATCCGCCGAATGTTTCATATCCGTTAAAGATTTGAGTATCCGTTTGATGGAGTAAGCCCAATATCTCTGACGCATTGGAAATGTCGATCTCTTCGGTCAGTGCGTTAGGCATTTCTGTAATGCTGATAATTGGCATCTCTCCCTTTTTGGTGAACAGATCTTTACAGTTTCATCGAGCATAAACGAAAGATAGTCCGCGATACCCTCAAATATTTTTTGGGCCATCCGTGCCCTGAATTCCGGTGAGTAGAGCTTCTCTTCATCCTCCGCATGGCTCATGAAGGCCTGTTCCACCAGGATCGCCGGTCGGGAGGACATGCGCGTCACCCGATAATTGAAAGATCCGACAACGCCAAATTCATCCAAAGGTAATTCCAGCAGATTGCCATACATGATTTCTGCAAAATCGGCCCAAAAAGGATTGTGATAATAGGTACTCGTCCCTGGCACGGCCAGATAGCCTCTGCTGGAACCCCCGGCATTGGCGTGAATGCTGATAAAGAGATCCGCGTCGGACCTTAAGACGGTGTCTCGCTTTGTGGACAGAGCCATGTCTCTGTCCCGGTCCCGGATCTGAAGCACATTAATGCCATGGGCCCTGCAAAGGGCTTCGAGTCTTTGGGCTACATCCAGGTTGACATCCTTTTCATACATGCCCGAGAGACCCACGGCGCCCAGGCTTCGCCCCCCGTGTCCGGCTTCTATGGCCAGGTTTAGTCCCCTGAAACAAACACCGGTGCTGTCCCGCTCCAGTTCCGGAGGATACTGAACCCGAAGCACCAGGGAGGATTGTCTCTGCTCCAGTTTGTAACCCCAAATTCTTGGTGTCTTCAAATGAACTAAAA
>Ga0114922_10004016_pt1 | contig 13679 bp, 7 predicted proteins | sample AartaG_FD_100975 | JGI IMG/M metagenome (GOLD analysis project Ga0114922, IMG submission 100975) | Deep subsurface microbial communities from Aarhus Bay to uncover new lineages of life (NeLLi) - Aarhus_00045 metaG | ecosystem: Environmental > Aquatic > Marine > Oceanic > Sediment | place: Aarhus...
CACACCGATACGGTGCCGGCGTATGCCATGAAGGACGCGTTCAAGGCCCGGATCGAGGGCGACCGCATCACGGGCAGAGGAAGCGTGGACATGAAGGGCGCGCTGGCGGCGATGATGTGCGCGCTCGTCGCCCTGACCCGAAGCCGCGCGAGCTTCCCCGGAGACATCGTCTTCGCCGCCACCATTGGCGAGGAAGAGACAAGCGAAGGCGCGTCTCATCTGGTGAGCAGCGCCCTTCGAGCCGATTACGCGATTGTGGGCGAGCCCACCGGGCTGAACGTGGGGATCGCGCACAAGGGAACCGTGCGCGGCGAGGCCGTGTTTGGCGGCAGGGCCGCTCACAGCAGCATCCCGGTGCAGGGAGTGAACGCGATACACAATGCGAGCGCCTGGATCGAGAGGATCGGGTCAGAATACATACCGTCGCTGACGAGGAGGTCGCACGCGCTTCTCGGGAGCCCCACGATGAATCTGGGCATCATCGCGGGAGGCACGAGGATGTCTTCCGTGCCGGACCGGTGCACGATCAGGTTCGATCGCCGCACGATTCCCGGAGAGGAGCCCGATGGCGTAATCCGCGAGCTGCAAACGATCGCAGACGAAATCGCCGCGGAAGCCCCCGAGTTCAGAGCCACGGTAGAGGAGTTACCGGAGTACGTGGTGGGACCTCATCCTCCGCTGGAGTCCGATCCGAACAGTCTTCTCGTTGAGGCGCTGCTTTCGGCCCGCGAGAAGGAACTGGGGGAGCGGACGGCGCCGGTGGGTCTGACGTACTGGACCGACGCGGCCCTGCTCGCGGGTATCCCCGGCATCCAGGCCGTCGTGTGCGGGCCCGGGAGCATCGAACAGGCGCATACCAACGACGAGTGGGTACCGAGACACCAACTTCACGCCGCGTGCCGCATGTACCTGCGCGCGGCCGCCACGCTCTGCATGCAGAGGGCCTCATGAGTGCCGAGTCACTGAAATGCGCGTCCTGCGGCGCCGAGCACGAACTCGGGCTCGTCTACTTCTGCCGGAAGTGCCAAGGGACGCTCGACGTGAGCTATGACCACGGCGGCGTTTCGTTCGCACGCATGCTGGCCGCCGCGGAGGCGGGCATCTGGAAGTACCGGGATGTGCTTCCGGTCGGTCCGGATGCCGAGCCGGTGACGATGCGAGAAGGGGACACGCCGCTGCTGTCGGCAAAGCGGCTCGGGGAGGTGCTTGGCGTGCCGCGGCTCTATCTGAAGAACGAGACCGTCAATCCCACCCTGTCCTTCAAGGACCGCCCGCTCTCGGTTGCCCTCACCAAGGCGAGGGAATTCGGGACCGAGAGAATCGTCGTGGCATCCACTGGCAACACGGCCGTGTCCGCCAGCGCCTATTCCGCACGGGCGGGCATGTCCTGTTGCGTCTATGTCCCCGCGGGGACGCCGCGTGAGAAGACCGCTCTCATCGCATTGTGCGGGGCGGAAGTCCGGGCCGTTCCCGGCACGTTCAGCGACGCCTACGAGACCGCACTCAGAGACGTGCAAGACAACGGGGCCTTCAACGTAACGTCGACGTTCCTGAATCCATACGCCTGCGAGGGCGACAAGACGGTATCCTACGAGATATTCCGCGACCTCGGCGATGTGCCGGATTGGATCGTTGTGCCCGTCGGCGCCGGGCCGCTCCTGGTCTATGCCTACAAGGGTTTCGTGGAGCTGAAGCAGGCCGGGCTGATCGACCGGCTTCCGCGCATGGTGGCCGTGCAGGCCGAAGGCTGCTCCCCAATCGCCCGGGCATACGGCGAGGGGCAGGCAGAGGTCAAGCCGTGGCTGGAGCCGCGAACCATCGCGACGGGCGTGGCGGACCCGCTGGCGACCTACCCCCGCGACGGAACGCGGACACTGGCCGTTGTCAGAAGATCCAACGGCTACGCGCTCAGCGTTGGCGAGCAAGACATACTGGCGTACGTCCGCCTTCTGGCCGAACGGGAGGCGATCCTCGCAGAGCCCGCCGCGGCCCTGTCGGTCGCGGCCGTCGATCGGATGGCGAGAATGGGTCTGCTGGAGCCGAGCCATCGCGTCGTCTCGATCATCACCGGCCACGGCTTGAAGGATGTCGAGGCGCTGCTGTCGCCGGCGGACGCCCAGGAGGCCGAATAATGGCGAAGATCAGGATCGTACGTCTCTGCACGCCGCTCGCCAGCGGCGTGGCGCGCCTCTGGCGGCGCTGCTTCCCGTGCAGGGAGGTCCACGCGAACGTCGTCTGGAACCCGTTCGGCAGGCCGATGACACGCCGGGCCGTCCAGGACCGCATCCTGGGCCGTGAGAGCTTCGACCCGGCCGGGTCGTTCGTGGCGGTCGCGGGCGGCCGCGTGGTTGGGTTCTGCATCGCTGCGATGCCGCCGAGCCCCGAAGCGCGCGATGGCTACCTATGCGGGTTGGCGGTCGCCCCACACTTCCGCCGCCAAGGAATCGGATCGCGCCTGCTGAGGCGGGCCGAGCGCTACTTGGCGCGGTGCGGCGCCCGAACGGTCCGTGTCTCGTCAGAAGGCAATCCCGTGCCGCTCCTGATCGGCGTGCCGACGAACTACGAGGCGACCCCGTTCCTGCTCAATCGCGGGTTCCGCAATCCCGAGCGCAGGCTTCTCCAGGTGATGACGCAGGACACGACCCGCTATCGGTTTCCTCGCGCGATGCAGGAACGCATCCGGCGGCTGGAGAGAGCGGGAATCCGCATCGGCCATTTGGAGGTGCGTGAGCGGAGCGCGCTCGACCGGCTCCTGACCAAGCACTTCCAGGGCTGGCACAGAGGGATCATGGAGCGCGTGACCCGGGAGCCAGCAGCCCCGATATCCGTGGCCGTCCGGAAGCGGACGGTGCTCGGCTTCGCGGGCCCGTTCGGCGTTGCTGCCTCCGGCGCGGGGCATTTCTTCGCTCTCGGTGTGGCACCGGCCGAGCGGCGGCAGGGGATCGGGGCTGCGCTCTTCCACAGGATGAGCGCGGAGCTGAAAGCGCTCGGCGCAAAGGCGGTCAACTTGACGACGGAACTTAACAACCCCGCGCAGGATCTCTACGCAGCCGCCGGCTTCCGCACCCGTTGCGTTGTCGACTGCGGAATGCGGAAGGACCTCGCATCGTCTCAGCGACAGGACGTCAAGCCAAGAGGAGTCGAACGATGACGGGGCCCGTCCGTCTGCCGGCTCTGTGTTCGGTGGTCGTGTAGTGAACAAGGAGGAGAGGCTATGACAGCAACACGAAGCAAGGGAATCCTCATCGGGGGTGTAGTAGCGATGACCGTTCTCGCTCTGTCACATCATGCATCCGCTGCGCAGAAATCCAGCGGCGCGAGGACAGGGACACAACCCAAGGAAGCGAAGAAGAAGTTCAAGATTCCCGTCTGGCACCCGGATGCACGCTGGAAGTTGGAAAAACTCGATTATGCCGGCCGCTGCATTCAATACTCCCCACAGCTTGACGGTACCCGTCGCGAAGCCATCTTTGGCAGCGGACGTAAGGACATGACACTCCGGGCCGGATTCAATGGAAACGGTGAATACGTCTACATGGCCTATGATCCAGACAGAGAACGGTTTCACCGGGTGACAACGGGTGCGGCCGGATATCTCGATGGACCGTTTGCCCGCGCCCGTTTTCATTTCAGCGATTATCATGGCGGTCATGAACGTGCCCGGTCTCCGGACGGACGGTTCTTCTACTTTCTTGCCCCCCGGTTTGGGGTAAGAGTCCTTGATTTTGGAGAACAGATGGTCTCCACCCTTCCGGGAAAAGGCGCGGCCGTGGCGTGCGGTGAGAGTGGCCGAGTGTACATACCACAGGGCAGACGGCCAGTCAAGTCAATCGTTGTTTTGAGCCCCGGTCCAGAATGGAAAGTGGAAAAAACAGTGGCAGTCAACGGCGACGTGAGGCTCCACGGATTGGGAAGCGCTGTGCTCGTGGATGAGAAGAACGGGCGTTTGTACGCCACCACATACGGGGGTGCGAAAGAAGGAGAAAAGGGCTTCTACATATGGTACTGGGATCTCAATGACGGACGCTTCCATGGCCTGCTGCCCATCGGCTACAAGAAGCCCAATGGGCGAAAGTTGGGCCAGCCAGGTCCATTCGAGGGAACGGCTATCTATAATCACGGCGAGATTTGCTGGGGACCGGACGATCCAGAGAAGAACTTCATCTACATAAGCCGCGTCGACGACGGTAAGCTCTACCGGATTGATCTGAAACGCCGCTACATGTCTGTTTTCTCCGTCAAGGAAGGACGCTTTGTGGATCAGGGAAGAGGGCAGATGGCAGCCTATTCCAGGGCACCGTTCTGGCTTGACGATGGCAGCTTCCTGGGCGGTACTCCCTGGTATACACCGAAACCGCATCACCGTTACTTCAAGAGGGTGAAATAAGATAGAGACCGTAGACCATAGACCGTGGACCGCGTCAAGCTTTGAGAGGTGGGGTACGAAAAATGAAAAGAATACAGACGTACATCATGCTGACGGCATTGACTCTGAGCAGCTCACTCATATCCGCTCTGGATGCAAAGGGAGCAGGGCTGTCGCCTGAACAGACACTTCCGCTCGCAAACGGACGCGATGCCTACGAACCTGCCGCCTGCTGGGGAAAAGACACTTTCCTTGTGGTCTGGAAATCGGGACATCTCGCAGAAGGCAACCTCTTGAAAACGGGTCTCAACTATATTGGCAATCTTGCGGCATGCAGAGTCAATGCGTCAGGCAAGATGCTCGACACAAAGCCCATAGTGGTTTCGGACGCGAAAGACCTCCAAGAAAAGCCTGAAATCGCTTTTGGCAACGGACAGTTCCTCGTGGTCTGGCAGGACCATCGGAATGGAAAGGACTGGGATGTTTACGCAACCCGCATCTCCCCTGACGGCAAGGTCCTTGACGGCGAAGGCATTCTGGTTGCCGGTGGCCCCCACAATCAGGCCATCCCTTCCGTGACCTGGGATGGCAGAAACTTCCAGGTGGTCTGGCAGGACTTCCGGTCCAATGAACGGTATGAGGTCTATGGCGCCCGCGTCTCTCCCTCGGGAAGGGTCATGGAACCGAAGGGACAGCTCCTGGTCACGGCAAAGCCCCCTTACAGCCGGTACAATCCTGTTATTGCATCTGTGCCGGAGGGCGGCAAATGCCTTCTCTTTTGGCAGGGCACACACAACAACAGGAAAATCCCCATGGCCGGGTCCCATTTTGTTGTTAACGGAAAGGTGAGTGGCGAACCGACCATGACAAACAGCTCCTACAGAGAGTCACCAGGTGGTGGGGTCAATGGTCAGTCTCCTACATGGATTGCATCAGCACCAGAGGCCTTCCTGGCGGTCTGGACAACCGGCATGTTCTATGGCCGTAGCGGAGCGATTAACGATGCCCATGGGGCCACCTTTGCAGCGGATGGAACACTCCAGAAACGCCTCATTCTTGCCGTCAAGCTTGCACGCAGCAAACACAATGCGAGGCCTCGCAACAGCCAGTGTATATGGAGTGGAACTCACTTCATCGCAGCATGGGATCAGTATGACCTTAATGCCGCAAGAAAGGCAAGGGCCAGAGCTCCCATTGAAGCTGTCTTCGCCGCTGAAGTGGATGTGAAAGGCAATGTTTCTTCTCACATTCGCGTTGCAGGTACGATGGCCGAACCCGCCATCCGCCCCACCGTAGCGTCCGACGGCAAGGGCACAACACTGATAGCCTACGAACAGCATCCCGCAAAGGGAGACATACCGATCCAGATTGAATTTCGAGTGCTGACAAAACAGGTCCCGCAGAGATAACAGTGGGATTCGGAGCCTTGGGATTCGGTGCCTGGCACTTTTTTGGAACGCATGCCCTTGCGGGACAGGGTGTTGCGTCGGCGGCATGCATTTCGAGCGCGATTCGGGGAACCGGAAGCGACAGCCACGGGCTTGCCGCGGACGCTCAAACCGATATCCCTGACGAGGAGCATGTTGACGAGGAAAAGGAGGCCGCGTAGGATGATGGGGTGAGGGTCGTCACCGACGACTTTCAACTATGTTTGGGACAGTATCGGCGTATGCCGACTGTCACGAGATGATCCGCGACGGCGAGTTGGACGCGATCGACGTGGTGAGCGATGAGGAATCGCACGGTGAGTGCGTGCTGGCGTGCCTGGCGGCGGGCAAACACGTCTTTGTCGAGAAGCCGCTGGCGACGGGCCATAGTGAACAAGGAGGAGAGGCTATGACAGCAACACGAAGCAAGGGAATCCTCATCGGGGGTGTAGTAGCGATGACAGTTCTCGCTCTGTCACATCATGCATCCGCTGCGCAGAAATCCAGCGGCGCGAGGACAGGGACACAACCCAAGGAAGCGAGGAAGAAGTTCAGCATCCCGGTCTGGCATCCGGACGCGCGGTGGAAGATGGGGAAGAAACCGCATATCGGCGGACATCAGTCCGGCGAACTTGACGGGCCACGGCGCGAGGTGATGTGGCGTGCCATATGGCGTTGCGGCACGGGTAGCAATCGGAGCGCGGGGATGTGCGAAGGCTCACGTCCGGAATACATCTCCTACGATCCTCCAACCGAGCGTTACCACACGGTGGCCGGGAGTACACCCGGTTTTCTGGACGGCCCCTTCTCCCGGGCCCGTTTCGGGTGCCGTAGCTACAACGCGCGGATTCGGGAAGCAGACTCTCACGACGGACGCTACCATTTCACCACTGATCCAGAGAACGGGCATGCACTCCGCTGTCTTGATTTTGAGAAGCAGGAGGTCCGAACCCTTCTACGCAAAGGTGCGTGCAGCGTTGCTGCATCAAGCGATGGAAACGTCTATACCCTGAGATCGGACGGCGTGTTACTTGTTCTTGGCCCGGACGGGAAGACGAAGAAGTCGTTGCCTCTTGAGAAGGGCAAATGCTCTGTCATGTGGGGTGTCTATACTGCCCTCGACGAGAAACATGACAGACTGTACGCAAGGACGTTTCGGGGAAAAGAGGGATGGTACGTCTGGTACTGGGATTTGGAGACCTCGGCATTCCATGGCGTTCTGCCTGCGCCCGCAAAAGACGCCCCTCACCGCAAGAAGAACGAACTCGGGTCCTTCAAGGGGACGGCCATATATGGAGAAGGGGCTCTTGCTTTCGGCCCAGATGATCCGGAGAAGCGTTTTCTCTATATGGGGAACTGTGATACCCACTATCTCTTTCGGCTGGATCTCAAGAAGCAGATCATTGAGGGATTTGATGCCGTCGAAGGACGCTTCAAGAGCACAGGCCGTCCGCGACGAACAGTTCACAGTACGACGTACTACTATCCACCCATCGGTTGGCTTGAAGATGGCAGTTTTGTCGCAGGCTACAAGTTCTACTATCTATACAAACGGGTAAAGTGAAGGACAATGCTGAACGAGGACGTCCCGACTCGACTGATCCTTGCTCTGTTGTCTGATTGCCCCAACGCCGCTGAATGGAGATGAAATGCGAAACTCAATCGTTGTCACAATGATCCTGAACAGTCTTATGCTTTTCTTCTGCCCGAGATCGGGGATGGGCGGGACGCTTTCGACGGAGATCCTTCTTCCATTGCACGATGAGAAGGATGCCTACACGCCTTCAGTCGAGTATGGAAAAGAAAGGTTCCTCGTGATCTGGCAGTCCGGCCGCATGGGGGAAGGGAGTCTTGTCAAGCGACTTGTCTATGGTGCTGACTTGGTGGGTTGCCGTGTCGACAGAGAGGGCAAGGTCCTCGACAAGAAGGCCTTCGTCATATCGAGTGCCCGGGATCTGCAGGAGAAGCCGGATATTGCCTTTGGCAACAGTGTCTTCTTTGCTGTCTGGCAGGATTCTCGAAACGGCAAAGACTATGATGTCTACGGTGCCCGGATCACACCGGAGGGTAGATTGGTCGATGGCGATGGCATTCTAGTTTCGGGCGGCCCCCACAACCAGTGTTTGCCCCGTGTTGCCTGGGACGGAAAGGCGTTTCAGGTGGTTTGGCAAGATTGGCGATCCGCGGAGAGTTATGAGATTTATGGCGCAAGAGTGCTCTCCGATGGCAAGTTGCTTGACCCGGAGGGGGTAGCTCTCAAGAAGCGCTATCGCTCCATAAGTGGTGGTGATCGATGTTCACCGGCGATCACCTCGAAAGGGGACGGAAAGAGCCTCGTTTTCTGGTGCTCCCACTGGCGAGGCGGAACCAGTGGCGGGATGATGGTATCCGATGGGAAGGCCATCGACGACAACGCCTATGTCTATGACAGTAAGAGCAAAGGACACGGCCCGGGCCTGGGAAGTCATCCCATATCTCTGGCCGCTGGACCGGATGGGTATTTTGCTGCCTGGATGACTAAGATTACGGCAGGACGGAGTTTCGGTGCCGGAGCCTCTTCAGCAATGGTTCTCGATTCAACGGGCAAACACGTGAAGTATCTCTTCCTTGCTGGCAAACAGCATTACACGCGCCGGACAGATGTCGTCTGGGATGGCTCCTCCTATGCCGCCACGTGGATTGAACGGATCGTCGTTAGACGACGACGAGGCCAGGCGCCCCATGACAATGTGTTCCTGACGCGCATCTCACAGAAAGGCAAGCCCTTGGGACCCATCCATTCCATGGAGGGCACATTCGAAAGTCCGGTGTCGAAGCCAGCCGTGGCGAGCGACAAGAGGGGGCTCACGTTCATAGCGTATGAACGCCACCCCAAGACGGCCGAAGTGCCGATCAAGATTGGATTTCGAATGCTGACAAAACAGGTCCCGCAGAGATAACAGGACGACCACGCCAAGTGTCCTGGTAGAGAATGCAGGCGAAGAAAGAGAAGGAAGGAAGACTAGCAATGACTGGAAGACTACGTTTTGCGCTGGCGGTTGTTCTGTTAAGCGTTTTGTCGCTACAGGCTGAGAAGACGGCAGAGGCCGCAGACGAATCGACCGTCGCGCTGAAGACGAACAGCGCATGGCGGTGTTTCTTCACGTGGCAGGATGAAATGATCCAGTGGGACGACGGGAGCATCGGGCCGGGCAACTACGTCCGGAAGGTCGGCATGAAGAAGGCGGAGGGCATGCCTGAGATGACAGACGTGCCACCGGCAGACTGGATGGCATCAGATTTCAACGACGGCGACTGGATCGCCTCTCCGGCTCCGTTCACCCATTCCGAAAGGCTCAGAAATCTCGCCGTGCTGTACGCTCGTGGCCGGTTCGAGGTCAAGAATCCGGCGGCCGTCGGTGAACCGACACTGACCATTGCTTACCGCGGCGGCGTGGTGGTCTACCTGAATGGCAAAGAACTGACCCGCAGCCACATGCCGGCAGGCAAGGTCACAGCGGCTACCCCGGCTGAAATATACCCGAAGGAGAACTACGTGGATGATGCCGGTCTGGGCTTGAATGCCAGAATCAGAAGAAGACAGGTTCTGCCGGACGGCATCAAGAAGCGCCTTCGGAAAATGATCGTAACGATACCCCAAGATCGACTTCTGCAGGGCGTCAACACGCTGGCCATGGAGATCCACCGCGCTCAGACAGCCCAGCTGTACTACACCGCAAAGCGCACAGTGAGAAACGGCTACTACGACTGGACCATGAACGGGCTCTATGGTGTCTTCCTCAAAGGCGGCGCTGGACTCGTCCCGGCCAACGTCATGACACCGGGCAGCGTTCGAATCTGGGCAGGCCACCCGATCTACGACGCGTGGGACCAAGAGCCGGGCGAACCGGGCAACAAGATGGGAACCGTCTCTATTGAGGCCGCACGCAACGGTCGCTTCAGCGGCGTCACTATGGTTCGAAGCGCCGGCCCCATTGACACGTTATCTGTGACGCCCGCAGACCTCAAGGCCTCCACAGGGCCGGGGGTCATTGCCGCCAAGAACATTTCCATACGGCACGCTACGACGCGCAAGATCCCCCACGCACGCAGACCGGTCTTCCTGAAGAAACCATCCCTCCACTATCGGAACGGTGCCGGACCGTTGGCCGTGCTGGAAGATGGATTTGAAGCCGTCAGACCGCCCGAAGGCGCCGCATCCATCACCCAGTCCATCTGGGCAACAGTCACAGTGCCCCGCGACCAGCCCGCCGGTGATTATTCGGGTACGTTGTCCGTCGCCGCCAACGGACAGAAGGCCATTCCGGTACCGATACGGATTCACATTTCCGACTTCGTGCTGCCTGATCCAACGGCATCAACCGGATTTGTCGGGCTCATGGAGTCACCGGAAAGCGTCGCGCTCAGGTACAAGGTCCCGTACTGGTCGGAAGCGCACTGGCAGCACCTCGACACGGTCTTTTCGTTGCTGCGACGGGCAGGAAACAAATCGGTCTATATCCCCCTGATAGCCCACACCAATATGGGGAACGATGAATCGATGGTACGGTGGATCAAACAGGCCGACGGTTACACCCATGACTTCAGTGTTCTCGAAAGATACCTTGACCTGGTCGCCAAACACCTCGGCAAGATTCCGGTGGTCTGCCTCTACGTGTGGACCCCGGCCCATGGCGGTGGGGCGTGGGGCAAGGGAAACAAGGATGCCCTCCCCAAGAATGACAAGCCCATGATGTTCACGCTGCTTGACCCCAAGACAGGCAAGACAACAGCGACGCCGGGGCCTGACTGGGGAACACCGGGAAGCGTGCCTTTCTGGAAGCCGGTGCTGCAAGGTGTCATGAAGCGACTCAAGGACCGGGGCTTGGAGTCGTCGGCAGCCTTTGGTCTTCTGGCAGACTACCAGCCGAGGAAATTCACCATTGATGACGTGGCCGCGACGCTTCCGGACCTCAAATGGATGGTCCATGCCCATGGCCGGTCGACTCACTTCGCCGGGAAACCCGTCATGCTCGACGCCCAGGTCTGGGGTGTCAGACCTCTCGTGACCTCTGAGAGTCGCTACAAGAGGTACGGATGGAAGCTCTCCTTCTTCAACACGGTCTTCCCCCGCTCCGGCGCAGGCGCGATGGGCGCGGTCTCGTCAACCAGCCCGCCGAACACATTGCACGCGCTCATCGAAGGCTACCAGATCGCCGGATACAGCGGCGTCAGCCGTATGGGCGCGGATTTCTGGCCCTGTGTCCCAACCAAGCGAGGCGGGCTCGGTTACGTCATCAGCCGCCATTCTTTCAAGAACCGACCCGGCCCGCCCACCCTGTCCAATCCCGCACTCCTCTACCCGGGCACAAAAGGACCGGTAGCCACCACCCGCTACGCGTTGCTATGCCAGGGGCTCCAGGAATGCGAAGCACGCATCTTCATGGAAAGGGCGCTGCTCGCGAAGAAGATCGACGGAGGTCTGGCCAAACGCGTGCAAGAATGTCTGGACGATCGTGTCAGAGTGATCAACCGCTCCAAGGGCGTCAGGGGGCGCGGCCTCCTGACCGGATCGCTGTACTACGCCCATGGATATGCCCGGCGCACCAGAGAACTCTACGCACTGGCAGCAGAGGTATCGAAGAAAATTGCCCAATGATGAGGCCGGGATCCGTGGTCGCCATAGCTCAGGGCCGCCTTGATTGACGCGCGGACTTCCTGCATAGCGCGAAAGGCGCCCCCATGGAACGAGGAACTTCTACGCGCCTGGAAAGCGAGACGGCATCCGTCGAACTCACAGACGCCGGGCGGATCGTGAGTGTGGCATCCCGCAACAGCGCCACACAGCCCTGGTGCCGCTTCACGCTGCGCGATGATACGTTCGCGATGGATTTGAGTCTTGTCGTCGCCGAAAGGACGCGATCCATACTGGCGACAGGAAAAGGGCGCGTCGAAGACGGAAACTGCTTTCTCCTGCAAGCCGATATGGCGGCCATTGGCTTGGCCGCTTCGGGGGTCTTCTCCCTCGTCGACAAGGGACTGAGCCTGGAGCTTTCCCTGAAGAACAGTACAACCGAACCCGTCGTTGTCGACCAACTCATCTGGGCCACGGGGATCGACAGCTACATGGACAAACACCCCGAGTGGCTGACGAAGAATTTCCCCATAAACCAGAAAGCTGAGCGGACACATTTCTGGTGTTTTGCCGCATCGCCATCAGGCCCCGGCATCGGCCTGCTTTCAGCAGATCCGATCCATTCCTGGCGCATCCTCTACAGCAACAAGAACGGAGGGCACAGAATCTGGAGCTTGAATGTCAACCTGATCGACGGCTGCAATCCGCTTCCGGATCGCTTCAACGGCGGTTCGCTCACACTTCAACCCGGCCAGACAACACACCGACATCTCATCTACACCATCGCGGCGAGCTGGGAAGCTTTCCGCGCTCAGACCGCAGAACACCTGGGCGTACCCATTGTTTCATACACACGATCCGGTGGCTTCGCGGGGACGGAGGCCACATCCCACGTCAATCTGCCGACGAACGGCGACACGTTACCTACGGCGAAGGTCATTCACCTTCCAACAGACCAGATAATCGAGGCACAAATCGCAGAGACGGAGGGGAATGGCGGACGCATCACATTTCCGCTCCCGGCTACGGGTGACTATACCCTCGAGGTCGTCTCGGGCGGGAAGTCGTCAACCACACGCACGTTTTGCCACGAGGACTGGTTCTGTTACCTGGAACGTGCCGCACGATTTCTCATCGACAAAGGCCGCGATGCGGACGGCAGGTTCTATGGTGTCCTGACGTCTGAACTGGACCCATCGTTGCGCGCCGTCTCGGGCAACTGCGCTTTCACGTATTTCGGAGGGGAGCGTACGTTCGCTCTTGAGACGCTCCAAGACTACTATCGGCTAACAGGTGATCACGCTGCCAGAGAGGCGATCGACAAGCATTTCGAGCATTTCTGGAATGAACTGATAGATCGTCAAACCGGAGAGAGTATCGCGTTTCCCGGATCGGACAGAATCTGTGACAAAGAGTGGGCCATCGAACAGTGTGTGAAGCAATTCCGGATAACAGGCGACGCGGCGTGGCTGGCGGACGCCGAGCGCCTGGCGAACTGCCTCATAGGGACACAGGCCGCGAACGGAGCCATCTATGCCTCAACCGCAAGCGGCGAGAAGATCGACTATTCCAATTGCGTCACCCCCGCGATGGCATTGTTCTGCCTGATAGGCACGGGAGAGAAGGTCCACGGAGACAAGCGCTTCGCTGACATGCGAAGGGCCGCACGCAGCCTTTGTGACTATCTGGTCAAGTGCAAGACGGATCTTGATACCGAAGGTGAGATCACCTACATCCCGGCACCTACCGTCGTCCAGCTTGCGTTGGGCTTTCTCTACCTCGGGGAACAGAGATACCTGGATACGGCGCTTGAGATCATGCACGGGTCTGAATGCATGCATTGGGCCGTACCCGACAGCCGCTACTACGCGACCTCGGGAGGATTCTTCTGGGATACATACTGGGCAGGCCGCTACATGAACTGCATAACATCTCCCCATGTGTGGACGGAGACAAAGATCTGGGCGGCATACTTTCTCTACCTGGCCACGTGCGATGCTCAATGGATCGAGAAGGCGTACAGTGCGCAAATCGCGGCCGTCCAACTTCTCCACCCGGACACCGGAGGCATGCGCATGTGCTTCTGTCCGGAGCCGTTTGTTGAAGACGCCGCCGGAGAGAAGGTCCCGATGGAAGACTATGTTGGTGAGTACGCCTCCGAGGCCCACGGTCTCCTGCGCACCATGAGCGCCATCTTTCTCGACAAGGGCTACGTGTACTACACCGGAAAGGGTTGGCAAGGCATCAACATGGCCGTTGAGGCTGATGGAGA
>Ga0114922_10004017_pt1 | contig 13678 bp, 13 predicted proteins | sample AartaG_FD_100975 | JGI IMG/M metagenome (GOLD analysis project Ga0114922, IMG submission 100975) | Deep subsurface microbial communities from Aarhus Bay to uncover new lineages of life (NeLLi) - Aarhus_00045 metaG | ecosystem: Environmental > Aquatic > Marine > Oceanic > Sediment | place...
CGAGTGCATTGGTCACCAACCCCCCGAACAGGCACTGCTTGAGCCCCTGACGGGTTTCTGCTTCGCTCGGGGTCGGCGAATAAATCCGGTGATCCGAGAAGCTTACCGCCGTCTGCCGCACATCTCTTTTCAGCAGTTCTCCTGCCAGTTCCACCCCCATCACCGTCTTCTCTGATTTTCGCATACACAACAGGGCGCAGCACTGCGGTGTATCAACGTTGCTGAAATCCTCCATGAATTGCCGTACTTCGGAACTGTGGCTGAAGACCGTTTGCAGATCCGACACGTTGACGAAAAAAGCATTGACATGGGCGTCGGAGACGAAGGACTTGGCGCTGACTTCAATGGCTTCGGGAATCTGGTCTATCAGATCATCGGTATATTCAAGGGATCGGCTTACAGCCTCCTGTAATTTTTTCTCGTAACTGTTCACCAGCCTGATTCTGCTGTCCGTACCTTCCACAACGCGTTCCACAGTATTCAGGATTTCAGTACGCCGGCTTTGCCGGGACTCCTTTTCCCGCATCCTGTGATGGATAGCATCCCGCAAACCGGACAGATGTATACCGAGAAATGGATTCAATTTGGCTGCTCCAATCAAGATCGGGGTTTTGTATCCCAGTTGCGGGGATCACCCATCAGTTTCCAAAGACTAGAACATAACACCACCTCTTTCCAGCTGTTCACAAAAATTTCACAACGCTGTGCACTTCTACGGCACGGCTGCCACAAAGCCCTGTAGATAGTATTACAGGAATACCCGGATCAGCAGGCTCCATCCATACAGCGTGTGTATTGAACATTGAACACACTGTATGGGGAAATCCATGTGCTTACCCGTGCAGCCGTCTGGGACGCAAAGAGCCAACAGCCATGCCATAGCCAAGAATATAATTAATTAACTATTTTATTAATTAACTGTAGTGTCAGCCCTGTCTGATTGTCTGACCTGGATCAAGGCGCCTATAGGCTGGTACCATCAGAATAGATGTTAGAATCTCAATGATTGGATTCTTAATAAATGGAGGTGCTTTTATGGCAATTACATGGGTTTTAGTCGCAGAAAGCAGCCGGGCAAAACTCTATACGACCAAAAACCGGACAGCGCCGATCACTGAAATCGAAGCGCTTGCTCACCCGGAAGGTCGCCTGCACGAGGGCGATCTCGTATCAGACTCGGCCGGCAGCGATGGAGGGAGTGTCGGACAGGGGCGACATATTTTGAACGATAAAACCAGCGCCAAGGAACAGCAGGCCTGCGGCTTTGCCAAGACCCTGGCCAGTCGCCTGGACAGCGCACGAAACAAGGGCGAATTCAGTAAGCTGGTTCTGGTTGCGCCACCCTCCTTTCTCGGCCTGCTACGGGATAATCTGAGCAAGGAGGTCATGGCCATGGTGTCTAATCAGGTGGACAAGAACCTTGTCCAGAAACCGGCCGAGTCTGTCCGCGAATATCTTTGATGCAAGCACTCGGCAAGCTTCGTGGTGAGAAATGAACAGTGCCATTACTTATCAATACACCAGCATCTTCAGGATGCATACAGACGGCCACGCCGAACCAGCCACTTCTCCAGTTCCACCGCCACCAGGACCAGTGAAGACAGCCCAAGACACACCAGCAGGTCTGCCAATGGTAGTGGCTGCGTATGGAATATGAGATTGAGTTCAGGCACATAGATCACTGCGAGCTGTAGCCCCAGGGTCAATGTCACGGCGCCGAGCATGGCCGGGTTGCTGCTCAAGCCAATGCTGAACAGGGAGGCACTTTCACTGCGTACAGCCAGCGAGTGAAACAGCTGTGATACCGTCAACACCGTGAACACCACGGTCTGCCAGTATTCCACACCCCGGCCGTAGGCCCATGCCTGGGCGCCAATAGACAGCGCGCCAACGAATAATCCGACCCAGAGGATATGCTGCCACATGCCATGGGCGAAAATACTTTCCTGTGGCGGACGCGGCGAGCGCCGCATGATCCCGGGCTCGGCCGGCTCCACCGTGAACGCCAGTCCGGGCAGTCCGTCAGTTACCAGGTTGATCCACAGTATATGGATCGGCAACAGGGGAATCGGCAAGCCAAAGAATGGCGCGAGAAACAGGGTCCAGATTTCCCCGGAGTTGGAACTCATGGTGTCTTTGATGAATTTTCGGATATTGTCAAATATACGGCGTCCCTCGGCCACCGCTGCGACGATGGTGGCGAAATTGTCATCGAGCAAAACCATATCCGCCGCTTCACGCGCGACGTCGGTGCCCTTGCGACCCATGGCCACACCGATCTCCGCCCGCTTCAGCGCCGGTGCATCGTTGACGCCGTCACCCGTCATCGCCACAAACTCGCCACGCGCCTGCAGTGCCCGCACGATCTTGATCTTCTGTTCGGGGGTGACGCGGGCATAGACCGGGACGCCGGATACCTGTTTCTGCAGTTGCTCCGGCGAAAGCTGTTCCAACTCCTGGCCTGTGAGTACGCGATCACCGTCGCGCGCGATACCCAGGCGCACGGCGATGGCGCGCGCCGTGCCGGCATGGTCACCGGTGATCATGACCGGGGTAATGCCGGCGCTGCGACACAACGCGACCGACTCAGCGGCCTCGGGGCGCGGCGGGTCGATGAGCCCGGCAAACCCCAGAAAGCTGAATCCCTGCTCGGGGATTTCGGGCTGCGGACTGTCGGGCAGCGCATCCAGCGTACAGACTGCAAAGGCCAGAACCCGGTAACCCTCGTTGGCCAGCGCCTCGGCTTCAGCGAGCAGTTTCCGGGCATCCAGAGCGGCCGGCCCGTCGCTGGTGATGGCGTCTGCACACAGCGCAAGAATTTGCTCGGGCGCCCCTTTGACAAAGGCGATGAAACCTTCGGCGCTGCTGTGCAGCGTGGTCATGCGTTTGCGCTCCGCGTCAAAGGGCAGCTCGGCGACACGCGGCATGTCCTGCTCGAGCCGGGTCTTGTCGAAACCGGCATCGCGGGCCGCGCTGAAGAGTGCGACCTCGGTCGGATCACCTGCGATCCCCTGCTCCGGTTTCTGCTGAGCGTCATTGTTGAGCGCCAGCGCCTGACCCAGCAGACGCCATGGCAACGGCGCCGTGTCTGTGCCCGGGAGCTCTGGGCGACGTTGCGCATTGACGAGCAGCGCATCCACCTTCATTCTGTTTTGCGTCAGGGTGCCGGTTTTATCGGAACAGATATAGGTGACGGAACCGAGCGTTTCGACCGCCGGCAGTGCGCGAATGAGTGCATGGCGAGCGCTCATCTTGTGTGCGCCGATAGCCAGGGAAACCGTGATCACGGCAGGCAATGCCTCCGGGATGGCTGCCACGGCGAGCGTTACCGCGGTGAGAAACATCAGTGCCACGGGCTCACCACGCAACAGGCCAAAGATAAAAATCAGCGCACACACTCCCAGCACAGCGATGCCAAGGCGCCGCCCGAATACCGTCAGCCGCTGTTGCAGGGGCGTCCTCGGCATCTCGTTTTCGTGCAACAGTGCGGCGATTCTTCCCACTTCCGAGTCCATGCCGGTCGCCACAACAACACCTGAACCCCGTCCGCTGGTGACCAGCGTGCTCTTGTGCGCCATGTTGCGACGATCGGCGATGGGAATGCCCGCCTCAGGCAAGGCGCCAGTGTGCTTCTCCACCGCGTGTGATTCACCCGTCAGCGCTGCTTCATCCAGTTTGAGTTGCGCGACATCCAGCAAGCGCAGGTCCGCCGGCACGATCTGGCCCGCCTCGAGCAAAACGATGTCACCGGGCACCAGACGTGTCGCCGGGATCGAGCGAATCACGCCGTCGCGGCGTACCTGCGCCTCCGGAGCCGCCATGGCGCGCAGCGCTGCGACCGCCCGCTCGGCGCGATACTCCTGCACGGCACCGATGACCGCGTTGAGCAGAACGATGACGACGATGGCAATAGTGTCTTGCGCTTCTCCGACAATGCCGGAGACGATCGCTGCAACGATCAGTACAAAGATCATGAAATCGGCAAACTGGCTGACGAAGATCCGTAATGGACCGCGACGGCCCGTCTCTTTGATTTCATTCGGGCCATAGCGCTCACGGCGCGCTTTGACCGCGTCGCCGCCAAGCCCGGCCTGTGGCTCGACGCTTAAGCCGGCGAGCACTTCATGCTCCGACTGTTGGTGCCAGATCGGTCGTCGGGACGAATGTTCGATCATTGTCGGTGAGGTGCGTCTCCACTCACCAAGGGAACAAAGGCAACCCCGAGAACGCTTTTGACGTGACTTTCACCCTGCGGGCCTTTTTCGACCAGCATGAGTTCCTGGTGACTGTAGGGTGGTCCCACAGGGATGACCAGCCTGCCGCCCGGCTTGAGCTGGTCGATCAACGCCGGCGGAATGTGCGTGGCGGCCGCGGTGACGATAATGCCATCATAGGGCGCATGCTCGGCCCAACCGTCATAGCCACTGCCGGCACAGGTTTCAATGTTGTTGTAACCAAGCCATTTTAAGCGTTTTGCCGCTGCCTCACTCAGCTCTTCTACCACTTCCATGGTGTAGACTCTCTCACACAGCAGCGACAGGATCGCAGTCTGATAACCGGAACCGGTACCGATCTCGAGCACCCTGTGATCGGGCTCGAGCTGTAGCATGTCGGTCATCAAAGCCACGATATACGGTTGAGAGATGGTTTGGCCATAGCCGATAGGTAAGGGGCCGTTATCAAAGGCTGCGTATTGCAGTTCAGGCGGCACGAACTCCGCACGTGGCACCCTGGCCATCACATCCATCACCGCTGGATCGAGTTCATCCGTACCAATCATGCTGCGCGTATATTTCACTTCGCTTTCAATATCGCTAATCATGCGCTGGGTATGCTTTTTCATGATGTCAGGTGCCTTCCCGCCAGATGGCGGTCGTTTGCCAGAGCAGGATTCCTGGTGTCGAATGCTGCGTTATTTACCATGTTCGGCTCCTCGCCCGTCGATTATCGAGTATTATAGTCCCGGATGTAATGTAATTTTACCAATGAGTACGGAAGTTGGCCGCCATAAGCTTTAGGGACCGTCGGCCGCATGGACGCGGCCGTCGAGCGTACAGGGATGTATTTACAGCGTGTCCCTAAAGCTTGTGGCGGCAAACTTCCACACGCATTAGTAACGACTGCTAAATATGACTGGATAATCGTGCCACCGCAGCGGACATGGGAACACTTTTCGCACCAGGCCGACATCGGCATACGGGGGACAGGCGCCACCCTCTCCGAGGCCTTCGAACAGGCGGCCTGTGCGCTGACGGCGGTCATCACCGATCCCGACGGGGTACGCGCAACGCGTGCAGTCGAGATCCGTTGCGAGGCGCAGGACCCGGAGCTGCTTCTGGTCGACTGGCTGAACGCGATAGTCTACGAAATGGCGGTACAGCACCTGTTGTTCTCCAGATTCGAGGTCCGGACCGATGGCCACCGATTGAGCGGATGCGCCTGGGGCGAAGCCATCGATATCCCCCGCCATCAGCCCGCTGTGGAGGTTAAGGGTGCAACACTCACTGAATTGAAAGTGGCACAGGACGATGGCGGCCGCTGGATAGCTCAGTGTATCGTTGATGTATGACGCCCCCCCTGACGAAGGAATTGCCACGTGGATTTAAGCAGGTTTGAACGGGTAACCGACAACGAGTGGCGCATCAATCCCGTTGGCGCCATGCGGGTGCCCGGTATCATCTATGCAGATGCCGACCTGATCCGCGGCATGGACGACAAGGTATACGAGCAGATCACAAACGTGGCCACCCTGCCCGGCATCATAAAGGCATCTTACGCCATGCCCGACGCCCACTGGGGTTATGGCTTTCCAATCGGTGGCGTGGCCGCGTTTGATGCGGCACAGGGCGGTGTCGTATCGGCGGGTGGTGTCGGCTTTGACATTTCCTGCGGCGTACGCAGCCTGACCACCGGCCTGACTCGTAGCGATATCGAGCCACACAAGGACAGCCTGGCCGATGTTTTATTCGCGGCAATTCCTGCCGGCCTGGGCAGTACCGGCACCATCCGGCTGAACGATCGGGGGATGCAGGCCATGTTAACCGGCGGTGCCAGGTGGGCAGTCAGCCAGGGTTACGGCTACCAGGATGACCTGCAGTACATCGAAGAATACGGCTGCATGGCCGGCGCCCTGGCGGAGGAAGTTTCGCAACAGGCCAAACGGCGCCAGCGTGATGAAATGGGCACGCTCGGCTCCGGCAATCACTACCTGGAAGTCCAGCATGTCATAGAGATTTACGATCGAAACGCAGCCCGGGCCTTTGCACTGCACGAAAACGATATTGTGGTCAGTATACACTGCGGCTCGCGTGGCCTCGGACACCAGATCGGCACCGAGTTTCTGAAGAGCATGGCCATAGCCGCACACCAGTACGGCATTGAACTTCCGGACCGGGAGCTTGCATGTGCACCGATCAATTCACCGTTGGGTGAATCTTACCTGGGCGCCATGCGTGCCGGCATCAACTGTGCATTGGCCAATCGACAAATCCTCACCCACCTGGCGCGCCGGGCTTTTGAAGGCATTCTGCCGCGAGCCGAACTGAGCGTGCTGTATGACGTCTCGCACAACACCTGCAAACAGGAAGAGCACGTCGTCGACGGTAAGCCGATGCGGCTGTTCGTTCACAGAAAAGGCGCGACCCGGGCACTGGGGCCGGGCCACGCTGATCTTCCCGAGGCGTTCCGGGAAAGCGGGCAACCGGTTCTGATCGGTGGCTCCATGGGTACCGCCTCCTACATCCTGGCCGGTCTGCCGCAGAGTGAACAACGCTGTTTCGCCTCGGCCTGTCACGGTGCGGGGCGCGCCATGAGCCGCCGCAAGGCAAGCAAACAATGGCATGGGCGTCAGGTCATCGACGACCTGTCAGCACGCGGTATTCTGATCCGCAGTCACTCCTACCGCGGCGTCGCCGAAGAAGCCCCCGGCGCCTACAAGGATGTCGACGCCGTGGTGGACGCGGCTGAAAACGCAGGCCTCGCCCGCAAAGTGGTGAAGCTCGCGCCCGTCATCTGTGTCAAAGGCTGAGCAACACCCGTACACACTAAGGAAGGCGTCGCGTCGCTGTTTGACAGGATCGCTGACCTGCGGGACATCGAGTGCGGAAAATTCCCGCAGGCTTCTGCGCTGATGAAAGAAGCTGATTCGGAGCACTTACTATGTGAGTAGCACTGAAGTATACTCCGCGCCAAGCTCAAAGCACACCCATTGTGAGTACACTGTGATGCCTGCCAGCAAAGTCGACCGTTTAAATATACGCATCGACGAGAGACTCAAGAAACGCATGAAAAGACAGGCAAAAAAAGAGCAACGCAGCGTATCCAACATGATTTTGAAAGTGATGTGTGATTACCTCGATGATAAAGAAAAGAAATAGGATGCCGTGTTCAATTCTGATCAGTGCCATGCGCACAACAGCGTTTTAAGCCATCGCCATGCAAAGACCGTTACACTATCCGCTCGCAAACAGCGACAGCCTGCCACGCTGGCGTGACCGGCTGTTGCAGCGCTTGCCCTTCGAGTCCGCCCCCCCGGAAACATACCAGGTGCATTACTACGACAGCTTCGACTGGCGCCTGTTCCAGGCCGGCAAGGTCCTGACATGGCAGCAACAAAACGCTGATTCTCAGCTGTGTTTACTCGGCACGGGGGATGACAGTACACGAACGGCTATTCACCTGGAACAGGAACCGCCCAGATTTGCAGCTGGCCTCCCGCCGGGGCAACTCAGGCAGGAACTGGATGGTCTGCTCGACCTGCGGGCGTTGCTGCCTGTTGCCACCATTGAAACACGCAGCCTTGCCTTGCTCTGGATAGATAAAGAAGGCAAAACCCGGTTACGACTTTATCTGGAGCATCACCGACTCGTTCAGCCGGGGGGCAAACACAGCACTTTGTGCAAACGAATACGTGTCGTACCCCTGCAAGGCTATGCAAAAACGGCAAAACAAGTGATAAGCGTGCTGGAAAAAGAGCTTGACCTGTGTCCGCAGGAGCAGGATCTGCTCAACCTGGCACTCGCCAGCATGAACATAATACCGGGCGGCTATACCTCCAAACTCGCCATTCCGCTGGAGCCTGAGCTGCGTGCTGATGCGGCCATGCGGCGTATACTGCTGACCCTGCTGGAAACCATGGAAGTCAATGAAGCGGGTACAATCGCCAACCTCGATACCGAGTTCCTGCACGATTTCCGCGTCGCCGTGCGCCGCACCCGCTCCGCCCAGGGACAAATGAAAACTGTTTTTCCGCCGGCCACGCTCGCCCGTTTCCGCGACAAGTTCGCCTGGCTGGGATCCATCACCAGCCCGACCCGGGACCTTGACGTATATCTGCTCAAGTTCGAGAACTACCAGAACCAGTTACCGGAAGCCCTGCGGGCAGACCTGGAACCGCTGCGGACATTTCTCAACCGGCATCATGAACAGGAACAGACCAAGCTGTCCAGAGAGTTGCAGACGGCCCGCTACCGGCAACTGAAAACCCAGTGGCGCCGTTACCTGACATCTCCTCTGCCCAAGCGCCCCGCTACCGGCGATGCCCGCGGTTCAATCGGCGAAGTCGCCCCCCGACGTACCTGGCGCATGTACAAACGGGTGCTACGGGAAGGCCGCGCGATAACACCGGCATCTCCCGCGGAGGACCTGCACGAGCTGCGTAAATCCTGCAAGAAGCTCCGCTATATGATGGAGTTCTTCCAGCGTCTTTATCCGGCAAAGAAAATACGCGCACTCATCAGGGAGCTCAAAGGGCTGCAGGAAAATCTCGGCGACTTCCAGGATCTGGAGGTACAGATCCATTCCCTGCAACACTACAGCGACCAGATGAAGCAAGAGGGTGATATGACGCCGCGAACAGAGCTGGCCATGGACATCCTTCTCAAGAGCCTGGAGACAAGGATGCAGGAAGTCCGTGATATTTTCGAAAGCCGTTTCCAGCAGTTTGCCTGCAAATCCAATGCAAAACGATTCCGAGATCTCTTTAAACCCGAGCCAGGTCCGAAGATAACACCATGAAGGTCATTGCCTGTTACAACATTAAAGGCGGGGTCGGTAAAACCGCTTCTGCCGTGAATCTTTCCTATCTGTCCGCCCGGGAGGGAAACTCGACACTGGTATGGGATCTCGATCCACAAGGCGCTTCCAGCTTCTATTTCCGCGTCAAGCCCAAAGTGAAAGGCGGCGCCCGCGGGCTGTTCAAACGCAAGTGCCCGCTGGACGATGCCATTAAGGCCACCGATTACGATCAATTGGACCTTATTCCTGCCGACTTTTCCTACCGCAATCTGGATCTGACCCTGGAGCAACTCAGGAAATCCACCTCCCGGCTGGAAAAACTGGTCAAGCCAATGCAGTCTGATTACGACTACCTGTTTCTGGACTGTCCGCCAAACATTTCGCTGGTTTCGGAAAATGTATTCCAGGCAGCCGACGTGGTACTGGTTCCCACCATTCCCACCACGCTATCCGTGCGCACCCTCTATCAATTGCTGCGCTTCTGTGAAAAAAGAAAGTACCGTCACCTCCAGATCCTTCCCTTCTTCTCAATGGTGGACCGCCGCAAGATCCTGCACCGCGGAATGGTGGAAGATCCACCCAAGACGACAAGCGGGTTTCTGGCGAACGACATCCCCTACGCCAGCGAAGTAGAACAGATGGGTGTAAAACGGGCTCCACTGGCGACCTATGCCCACAGCAGCCGGATTGCCGACGCCTACCGCTCGTTATGGAGTGAACTCAAGACCCGGATGGACAGTATTCCAACCTGATTTCGTGTTAAAATCACAACCTCGCTTATTATCGTTGAGGAACTCAAGATGACAGGCAAACAAACGTCGGCCACTGCGATCCTGAACCTGCTCGCTGCACTATCCATGCTGTTAATCGCACCAGATGCCCTGGCGGATCGGGGCGGCGACAGGCGCTGGGGACCACCGGGTAAACAGCACGGTTCACACTATTATCCGCCAAGGCGAGGCCACGGCTATCGCCCTCACTACCGGCCTTACTACCGCGGGCCTTATTACTGGGGTGACGCCTATAAAGTCGATGCCGATCCCTATAAATACCTGGCTATCACGGCAATTGCGCTGAAGCTGCTCGACAACCTGGATGCACACCAGCAGCGCAGACACGAATCAGCCATGGCTGCAGCCACCATGGCCCCGGTGGGCGAGCCTATCGTATGGCAGGATGGCAATGCCTCGGGTTCGGTAAGGACTGTGCGGATCGGCCAATCGTCTTCCGGTCTCCAGTGCCGCGAATTCCAACATACTGTCACTATCGGCGGTAGAACACAGCAGGCCTATGGCACTTCCTGTCTGCAACCTGACGGGTCCTGGAGAATCGTCAACACTCGCTGAGAGTCAGAATGAAGGCTGCATGCATTCTGCACAGGCCCAGGATTCACGGTGCCGTATACACTTCGTTATCGGGATGAAATGCCTGCCAGGCGAACCAGTAAGCGATGGTACTGGGTATTTCTTCTCCGTCGACATCGAACACAGCCCCGGTGCGATTTCCAGCATCGAACCGGATCAAAATATCCCGGCTCGAAACACTATCCTGTAACTTGCCACGCGTACGGGGGAGCTGGAATACAAGCATAGATATGCTGTATGACTGGTTTTGCGGGGCACAGCAGGCCCTTTCGCCTGCCCTGCCTTCTGCGCTCCTGCCACGCTGTCAGGCGCGCAGTATTCACTCAACCACGCTCCAGCACCTCGATCTTGCCGGCCGTGGCAACCGGTACGCGCGTCGACAGCGTGCCGCCGTGCATGCGCATCTCAAGCGAAATGACACCTTTATTTACACTGACAACGCGACCGCTGCGGCGTTTTCCGTCAACCGTTGAAATGCGCACCTCCCGGCCCACCAGGGTATTCACTTCGCCACGCGCCACGCTACGGTAGTGCGGACGGCGGCTGGAGGATGACCGCACTGCCCTGGTCTTTCTCTCTGCCTGCGCCGGAGCTGCGTGTTCTTGCCGGTTGAAAAAATCCATTCCCGGCAAACTGAACGCTGTAGACGGCTCCCCACCCGGTTTTGCAGGATCGACACCCGGCATGCTGAAACTGAGATCCGACACCTCCTGACCATTAACCTTGACGATCAGACCGAACAAGTCGGGCCAGTCTTCCGGTTTGTATAGGTGCACGGTTTTTATATCCAGCGTCGAGCCGGGTATTGCAACCACGCTAAGTTCACCTGCGTTCAGCATCAACTCTTTCATAGCGGCACGAATACCGGGACCGGGAACAAACCCGATATCCCGCAGGTACTGTTCGTCACTCTGCTCGAACAACCCGTCGACAAAGGTCTGCACGTCGACGTCCTGCTTTCCTGCACAGTACTCCAGGGTTTTGCGGCTGAATTCAGCATCGGGCCTGAAATTCATCGTGACACGTCTAAGCTGCGGGCGAGCAACTGCGACACTCATCACCGAATTACCGAAACCGTCCAGCGTCATGGCAAAATCGGCCTGCTCCGCATCTCGAATCGTGTAATCCATTTTGAATACGAGTTCCGATGCGGTAAGGCCGCGCTCAAATGAAAACCCGGCATCGAAGACCAGCTCATCCAGACCCAGTTCACGGTACTGGGAAGTGATGAACTTGCTGCTCAGGCCGCAGGCGATGCCCTCGGCCGGCTGCTGGCCTAGTTGCGCGGCTTCCGCCTGTTTCAGCATTTCCACCAGCCGGCCCTTGAGGTTCAAGCGTGCCCCCTGCAGTGCAATGCCCATGCGCTCCGGCAGCTCACCGCGTTTTACGGAGTCAGAACCGGTGAGCAGAAACTCCAGGCCCGGGGTAATGACCGTCAGCCGGTCGACTTTCACGGCATCGTTTACGCCGCGTGGATACACAACCAGATCATCGACCATGACCCTGCCCTGAAGATCAGAGCCGAGCGAGCCATACACGATATTGGCGAAAGGTGCCGCCGTGGCAACCAGCCGGTCGACCTGCTTTTTGACCTTGTAATGGATGTATCCCTTCACGCCGCCGTAGGCGACACCGCCTGCAATCAGCATAAAAACAACGAGATTCTTGAGTTTCATCGCCGAATTCCCCATCGTTAGAATTGCGCCTTATAAAGCGCTTAACGGCTGCCCTCACTCAAGATTAACCATTTATTCCTGCTCGATTTTCCTCTGCCTGGCGAATTCGTAGTTCGCGCCTCACCGTCTCATCACTTCTTCGGTATCGGCGTACCCCTGCGAGAATCTGTGTTTTAGTAACTGTAGCCCATATCTGTCCATCCACTAACTCCGCTGCTTCTTCAACTTGACGTAGCCGGCGCATACAATTCATGCTCTCGCTCATGAGATCATCAATAACAAAGCCCAGCCACCACTCATGGTTCGACACGATTTTCCTTTGCCTGGCAATTGTAACTGTTTCCGGGTGTAGCGGTCTGTCGGAATGGCGCCACTCCCGGGAGAAGGCATCGTTACACGTTCCTGCGCCCAGTGACCGGTTTCTGCTCCCGCCGGAAGGCGTGGATATTATCGGAAATGTTCAGATCACCGCTGCCCGCCATGAAGACACCCTGCTCGATATTGCTCGCCGTTACGACCTCGGATACGAGGAAATTATCGCGGCTAATCCCGGCGTCGACCCCTGGCTGCCCGGTAAGGATACAAAAGTGGTCCTTCCCACACAGTTCATTCTTCCGGGACAAGAGAGAGAAGGACTGGTGCTGAATCTTGCGTCCATGAGGCTCTTTTATTTCCCGCAACCGGAACCGGGACAACCCGCGGAAGTCATCACTCACCCTATAGGCATTGGCCGCGAAGGCTGGCGAACGCCACAAGGTACGACACGCATTACCCAAAAAATCGAAAAGCCCGCGTGGACAGTGCCGGAATCGGTACGCAGAGAACATGTCAGGCAGGGCGACCCTTTGCCACAAATCGTGCCTCCCGGACCCGATAACCCGCTCGGTGAATTTGCGATGCGCCTCAGTCGCCCACAATATCTTATCCACGGAACCAACAAACCCTGGGGTGTTGGCATTCGGGTGAGTCATGGCTGTGTTCGGCTCTACCCCGAGGACATATCAAGACTCTTCCCACAGGTTCCCGTGGGAACGCAGGTACGCATTATCAACGAGCCCTATGTCGCGGGGCGTCGTGATGGTCAACTTTATCTTGAGGCACACGAGCCACTGTCGGAGGATGTCAGGCGCTGGAAGGGAAGCCTTGAACCGATGCAAAAAGCGGTGGAAACAAAAGCGGCCGATTTGCCGGTCGAAGTAAACTGGAAGAAGGCAAGAAATATTGCTCGTCAGGCGCATGGCATACCGGTTCCTGTCGGCCCCGGCAGTCCTGATCTTGCAGAGATACTGGCAAAAGCGCCCAAGGTAACAAGTACGCCACCCTGGGCTCCGCTGGAATACGAGCCGGAAAACACACCCAAGCCGAGACCATCTGAAGACAGGCGTGTAGACAATGAGAATGGATTCCCACCGTCTTAGCGCCGCGATTCAGGCAACACGATTTCGTCCTTTTTCCTTCGCCTGATAGAGCGCATGGGCGAGGTCTGTATGTGTGACGATGCCTACCAGCCTGTTATCACCGTCGACTACCGGCAGGTGGCGGACTTTTTCGGCATGAGAGATCACCAGCGCATCGAATAGAGACTGGTCACTCTGGACTGTATGTGGCGGTGCTGCCATGTAA
>Ga0114922_10004018_pt1 | contig 13675 bp, 18 predicted proteins | sample AartaG_FD_100975 | JGI IMG/M metagenome (GOLD analysis project Ga0114922, IMG submission 100975) | Deep subsurface microbial communities from Aarhus Bay to uncover new lineages of life (NeLLi) - Aarhus_00045 metaG | ecosystem: Environmental > Aquatic > Marine > Oceanic > Sediment | place...
ATGGCTTGCGGCAGACCTATTGTGGCATCCAGGGTCGGTGGCTTAGCGGATAGTGTTGTGGACGGTGAAACGGGATTCCTCGTTCCGCCGGACGATCCTGTAGCCCTGGCGGACAAGTTACGCGTGCTGCTCAACGACTACGAGCTGAGGCTCCAGATGGGAAAACGTGGCAGAGCGCGTGTGGAGCAGAATTTTCACTGGCCGAAGATCGTCGGGAAACATATTCCGCCAGTACTGGACGAGGTTCTCGCGAAGCGCAGACAGGTTAGGGGTGGTTCCTCATGAGACAGCCGCCGAGAAGAATGCAGGACATAGACGCGGAGCGCGTGACGCTGTTCTGCTCGATAGGGACACATTTCGAGGCTGCTGTGCACGAGCTCAAACAGCAGTTTCCCCGGGCAAAGCTCACCGCTGTGGCGCCGCCGTCCATTGCGGAACCGTTGGCCGAACCGGGGCTTCTCGATAATGTGATTGAAATGACGAAAAACAAGCTTCGCGTTGTGAAGGACTTCCCGGAGTGTGTGCGGCTTCTCAGAGCGATTCGCGAAAAAAAAAGCGACCTTATCGTAACGATGTACGACAGCAGGGCGCTGAATCTGCTCCAATCGTTGAGCGGGGCCCGCAACCATGCGGTATTCGACACTCGGCACGTTTTATGCCCAGTCAGAGTTGGCAGATTATACCTCTTGACGCTGGTGTTCGGGGGCGCCGGCAGACTCCTCCTGGGAGGTATAATGTACGCCCTAATCCAGGGTACGCTTACGGCGTGGACGGTTTTTCAAAAGCGGCGATGACCGCAACCCCTCGATCAAAACGCTCGGTGGCGAGCCCCCCTCGCCTCCAATTTGCGTCAGAGGAACAGGCAGGTCGTCTAGCCCCGGAGGGGCCTGCTGCTCGGGCGGCGTGGCCGGTGGCGGCGCTTCAACTGGCGCTGCGGCGACGGACTCGGGTGCCGGAGACAGCGCTACCCCTGTCAGAAGCCTTATGCCTGGTTCGCGGTTCCAGTCCAGATCGGGATTGAATCTGTAAAGGAACCGTAGAGAACCCTTCTGTTCGGTCCTCTGGAAGTCAGTGTCCCTTCTCACCAGGTTCCCGGACGCTGGATCTCCCGACGACCGCCTCCGCGTTTCCCACACGTCGTAATTGTATTTGACAATCACCTCATAAGGGTCTTTGAGCAACGACCCAGTATCTCTCACGTCTACTATCTCGTAAGATCTAAAGTCACGCCTAGACTTAAAGAAAAAGCCCAACTTCATAGGGTTGGGGTCCGGGAGACCCTTGAAACGTATCGGTTTCCCGTATACTCGCTCAGCCGCGTTGAGCTGCTTCATCCGAGCAACAGCCAACGCGTCAACGCCGCCTTTCACCTTCCCGATGATTTCAGTCTTGTGGCGGACCATTGACCGTTTCATGGCCGTTTCCACCGCGTCGGGCAGCCCTTCAAGGCTGACCCGAATACATCCGTGCAACACCACACCCGCCAACAGTACCAGAACTACGCGTGGGAACAACACCGTAGTCATCGCCTTGTAACGTACCAGATTCAGCCTTAGTTTTGCCCACATTTCTATCAGTCCCTCCAACAACTCTCCTCCAATTCGCTACATCTCAACAGAACTCACACGGATAATTATAATTCCGGTTTGCAGCCCTGTCAACTGATTCGTCGACTCACCTCTTAGAACGCATATTCGCGGCAAACGGGTTACACCGTGCGGTTGACACCGCGCGCCGCTTCTGATATCGTTTGATCCGGGCAATTTGCAGGACTTTGAATATGAAAGGTGCGGATCACGCCGTAATCACTCCTTGAGGTCTGTCGTGAAGAAACGTAAACTCGCTGTCCAGCCCGCACATCCGACTTTCTGAGGGAACCGAGGTGGGAGATGGTGCAAAAGAAAACGCCAACGTCGCCCGAAACGCGCCCGACGAAACGTACGGTCGGGTACGTCGTTTTGCTCGTAGTGTGCTATTTTCTCCTCTACCTGTTTGCGTGGCGGGGCATGCGGTTCTTCCTCATTCCATCGACCTCGATGGAGCGGACATTGATGCAATATGATTACATCGTCACACTGAACTACGGTCATCCGGCGCGCGCGCCGAGGAGGCTTGATATTATCGTATTCATGGATCCCGAGGATCCCGAACAGTACGATGTCAAACGCGTCATAGGGTTGCCGGGTGACGAGGTCGCAATACTACCCGGGGCGGTTTTCGTCAACCGCGAGGTTCTGTACGAACCTTACGTCAAAGAGCCTCCCGTGTACAAGTACGACCCGGAGGTTGTCCCGGAGGACCATTATTTCGTGCTGGGAGACAACAGGAATTTCTCGAGCGACAGCAGTCTATGGCGCCGTTCCGTGCCAAGGTCCGACATAGTGGGTCGCGCGGTGTTCATTTACGGTCCGATAAGCAGGATGGGACGCATACGCAGGCCTCCGGAGCAGGTTGAATGACAAGACCTCATTACTATCAGGAAGATCACCGTTCGGGCTGGCAGTTCCGGGTCGGGATAACCCCTGGAGTGCGGCTGCTCCTGCTTGCGAACGCGATCGCCTTTGTGGCCGTGCTGTTGCTGCAGAGCATCCTGATGGTGGCCGCCAAAGGGTCCGGAATCTCGCTTGATTTCATACTGGGATTGAGTCGGCCGGGCGTTTTCCAGAAGTTCATGATTTGGCAGCCGCTCACATACCTGTTCGTTCACGGCGGCCTACTGCATCTCGTCTGGAACATGTTCGTTCTATGGATGTTCGGCGGCGATGTGGAGCGGACGTGGGGAACGCGGCGGTTCCTCTTCTTCTACTTTCTTACCGGGGTAGGTGCAGGTCTGTTCATCCTGCTGCTCAGCGGACCTCAAACGGTTACCATCGGCGCGTCCGGTGCAGTCCTTGGCGTGCTCGTGGCGTTCGCGATGCTTTTCCCGAACAGGCCCATCACGTTGCTGCTGTTCTTCGTGTTTCCTGTAACTCTCAAAGCGAAACATCTCGCAATCGGCATTGCCGCGATCACGTTTCTTTCGCTGATTAGCCGCTCAGAGGGCGGTAATATATCGCATCTGGGGCATTTCGGCGGTATGGTCCTAGGATATCTGTACGTGAGGTACAGCGATACGACGCGGTCGCGATTCGACAATTTCGCGGGGAATATGGGCAGCGCTTCACGCGTCAGGACGCCGCGTGGCCAGAAACGGCAACCAGCGGACCGTTATTCACCCGAAAAAGTGGACGCCATACTGGACAAGATCGCCGCGCAAGGCATCGACTCGCTTACCGAGGAGGAAAGAGAGGTGCTCAAAAATGCCTCTTCCAGGATGCGATGAGAAGGAGACAGGATAGTGAGCGAGGAGAGGTACTTCGTTCATCCATCGTCGCACGTCGACAGTGGCGCTTCGATCGGCGACGACACGCACGTGTGGCACTTCTGTCACGTGATGTCGGGCGCCAGGATCGGCCGCAACTGCGAGATCGGACAGAACGTATTCGTGGACCGGAACGTTGTCATAGGGGATAACGTCAAGATCCAGAATAACGTTTCTCTGTACGAAGGGGTGACGCTGGAGGACAGCGTTTTCGTCGCGACATCGACCGTGTTCACAAACGAGTTGTCACCGCGCGCCGCGTTTCCTCGTCACAGAGAGGGCGGTTTCCAAAAGACGCTGGTGAAACGTGGCGCCACAATCGGCGCTAACGCGACAGTATTGTGCGGGACAACCGTCGGCGTGTACGCGTTCATAGGCGCCGGCGCCGTCCTTACACGCGACGCACCCGATCATGGTCTGATGATGGGTGTGCCGGCGCGCGTCTCAGGGTGGGCGTGCGCGTGCGGCAGAAAGATTGTGTTCAACGAGCTGAATAAGGCGCGATGCGGCGCTTGCCGCAGAGACTACGCCCGCGTCGCGGGCGAGGTCCGGGAGAAGAAGTAGCCTTTCACCAGCCCGCTGCCTGACCTGGAGGGGCACGGGTAGACAGAAATGTCTGCCCCACCATGAGACCGACCATTGCTACGGCTGCCCTTTCTGTGCAATTGTCCAGCAACCAGAGGATCGGTCGAATTCCAGAACGCGGTCACGCATGTACTGAAAAAGGAAAGCCTTATCGTACAACGATTCGTTCAATGGAGTAGTGACGTCTTCCCAACCGTTCAATTCCTCAGGGGATATTGTTCTTGAGGCTTGTGAGAGCAGTTCTCCGCTCACGATTAGCAGCCACAGCTCGTCCACATGCTCTGTCTTATAGTTTTTCGTCTTACGCACCTTCTCCTGGACGCGGGCTGGAAGGTCGCGCTCGGATGGACCAGCGAAGGCTACTCCAAGATTGTGGTTCCAAGTGGCGTCAAAACCCTTGTTCACAAGCTTGAGGGTCGTAAGATAGCGTGCTGATACAGGGTAGGCTGCTGAGTGCTCCGCGAGAGAGAGCACCCTCTTGTCTCCTCGTTCAGGACGCTGTGCCACGGAGAGGTTGACCAAGTCGTGGACGAATATCGCTCGCTCTTGAGGTCGGGGAAGTCGGAAATCCCTGAATTTCAGGTAGCCGTGCACGCCGCAAAGCCCTCTGTGCCCCCGCACCGCCTTCATCAGTTTCTCTAGGAGCCTGTTCAAGTCCTCTTCCATCGCGCGACGGGGGCGGCCGTTAGCGTCTGTGGCGTCCGAGTGGAACATGGTCGCTTCCAAGCCGATGCGACGCCCCTCCAGTGTCACGATAAAATCCGGACACTCGTCCTGCTCGATGGCCTCCGCACTCCACATCATTGCGTTCAAGAACTTATCTAGATAGAACCTCTCCTCTCTCTTTTGTCTCTCCCTTCCCATAGCTATGGCCCCCCGCTACTCTCCCCGGTTGGTGGGGCAGACATTCCTGTCTGCCACCTCTTTCATATACCAACCGTCGTACTGTAATGGGTCGTCAATCAACCCATACTTAAGTGGATTGTGCAACATGTATTGGAGTTTCTCCACGAACTCATCATTGTCGCGCATGATCCTGTCGTAGTACTCATCCTGCCAGACATGACCTTTAGTCCCTCTCTTCTCATTGAGCTTCCTGGCTGTGACACCCTTAATACCTTTCATAACCTGCGTCAGCGATCTTGCAGGACCCGGGTACAGCAACATGTGAACATGGTCCGGCATGACCTGAACCGCGCGCAGCTCGTAGAACCGAGGGTCCCCGGAGCGAATGTGCTGCAGTACTAGTCGTCGCTCCTCCGCTGAGAGCTTGCCTGACTGCAGCCTGAAAGTCACAAAATAGGTCGCTCCAGGAAAGCGCCAGTGTGGGAGCCTGCGGCGCGTGATTCTTAGTCGGGGATCAGGCAAGGTTCTCTCGCTCCTCGTAGTCCTGACCTTGCGGTCAGGGACAGACAGGAATGTCTGCCCCACCATCAGATATTATCATCTTAGTGCGTGATGATCCAACTTGCGTGGCCGGCGAGGTCCGGGAGAAGAAGTAGCCTTTCACCAGCCCGCTGCCTGACCTGAAGCGGCACGGGCAGACAGGAATGTCCACCCCACTGTCTAATCTCCTCGGATATGATACCAGGAGCAAAACTGATGGGACAGACCTTCCCTCGTGAGCGAGGTCCGGGAAAAAGAGTGATTGTCTTTCCCCGCGCCCGTTTCAAAGACCTTGTCGTTCTCAAGCTGCAGTAGTTGGGGACGCCTTACTTGCGCTGGCCGCCCCCGCCGAGGCCTTTTGCCTGTGGTCGTGCCTGCTTGCCTTTGCCGCCCCCGCCGAGGCCTTTTGCCTGTGGTCGCGCCTGCTTGCCTTTGCCGCCGCCTTTCGCCGGTGCTCCCAGTTGCTTGCCCTTACCGCGACCGGGTTGTTGTCTCGCGAGCTGTTTGGGCGGGAATTTCTTCATGTAGCGCGTATGGTTGCGCCAGGGTCTGTTGTTGCCAGGCCTTATGACCACGTGTCTGTGTCCGGAGGTCAATCTAGCAGGACGCCTGTTGACGACAACCCACTGGCCGCCCCGGAAAACAGTGTATGTGCCGAGATCGCGGCACCAGTAGATCTCGACGTCCGGGTAGTAGTGGTAAACGTGTTGCACGCGGCGGCCGCGAGCCCGCGCGTGCGGTGGCGGACCCGGCCGGGGGTAGTGGTGATGTACCGTCTCGCATCCCGTAAGAACCGCGATAAGCAGCACTGAAATCAGGTATCTCATTGTCATCCTCCTTATGGACTTACGCGCTGCACCACCAAAGTCGATCCTTCAACCACACACCTAAATTATACCACCACTATATAGATCATGCAAAATGCAGGATAGGTTCCCTGCCGGCATATGTGTTATCAGACGACAGCCGGCTCTTCCGATGGGGGCGGGCTGGAAGGGCGAAACAAGCGGAATACGGCCTTTGGAGCGTCCCAGAGGACCGCTTTCAGAGCCCGGAAAGGTGTTCCGAGGACCATCCCGCCCCAGTACCAGCCGCGTCTGGGCGCTGTCAGCCAACTCTCGGCCACCCGCGCCGGATTATCGCGGAAAAGAATCAGGCTGGCGGTTCCGTAGACCAGGCTGATGGGAGTGAGCGCCACCGCACCCACCGCGGCGCCCAAGTAGGTCGGGACCGCTACGAGCGGGCCGTGCGCCTCGGCAAGAGCCTCACGGTACTCGCTCATTGCCGTGTCCGCGCGGGCCGTGTACGCCGTCGTTGCCAGCAACACAAAGATGGCCACACAGGTTCTTTTCCTCATGCTTTCTCCTCCGTGTGATCGTCGCCAACGATTCTGATCTCCACCGCTACCGCGTATATCGGGCGCCGCGTGGAGATGTTATGAGGCATTCGCGCTACATCCTTTTCCGTCGTTACGATCGCGTCAGCATCGCAGTCGGCGGCATATTCGTCTATCGTGGCCAGATCGGCCGGCGTGTAACGATAATGGTCCGGGAACCCTTTGAACCGCACGGTGGACACGCCGAGAGAGCTCAAAGTCCGCTCGAAAAAGCCCGGATCGGCTATGCCGCAGAAGGCCACGACCTTCTTCTCCTTGAGATACGACACGGGTGTCATCTCGCCAGTTGGAAAGGATTTAAGATGAATCGCGACGTAATTCGTCCGCGCAATGGCCGCGTGCGGCGATAGCGCTCGCAGCCTACTCTCAAGCGCCGCAAGCCCGGCATCGCTATCCCCGGCGACCCCTTCCGGCAGAATTTTAGTAAGAAGTATTCGGCTGGCGCGTCTGAGCGACGTCGGAGGTTCGCGCAGCATCCCCCGAGGCAGTAAGTGTCCGTTGCCAAACGGGTTAGTAGCGTCAATGGCGACAATGTCCTCGTCCCGATGCAGTCGCAGGTGCTGAAACGCGTCGTCGAGAACTATCGCCTCGGCGCCGAACTGTTTCACGGCAAACGCGCACGCGGCAAACCGATCCTTTGAGACGATCACGGCGGCATCGGGTACCCTTTTCGCCAGCAGGTAAGGCTCATCTCCCGCCTCCTCCGCGCTAAGAAAGATCTGCCCGGAACCATCGCTCACAACCCGCACGTCTGCTGGAGGGCGAATCGCCTCCGGCAGATTCGACTGCGTGACGGCGCCCCGGACCTTTCCATACCCTCTGCTGACTATGGCGACCTTTTTGCCTTTTTGCAGCCAGGATCTGGCGTACATCTCGGCCAACGGTGTCTTGCCGGAGCCGCCGACCGTGATGTTGCCGACGCTGACGACATGGGCCGCGACACGTTTTCTCAAGCCCGGGACGCGCAAGTACAGAAAACGCCTCAGGCTGACTGCGAGGCCATACGCCCACGAGCACAGAAGCAGAAAGAGGCGGGCCGGCGCCCAGATCGCGCCGCCCGTATCAGCTTTCTCCATCATTTCGCGCGCATCGTGGATAACGGTGAGGTTCATGTAGGCTATTTTCTGACAAACACCTTGCCGGGCAACTGTCGCGCAAGACCCTTAAGCTCGAGCATCGTGAGAGCGCTCATGGTGTCCGCCGCGGACACCGCGCAGCCATCCGCAATTCTGTCAATGTGAAGAGGTTCCTCGCTCAGCGACCCGAGTATCCTCCCCTCAACGTCTGATAACTTAATATCCGGGTGGCCGGAGGGAGTGGGTGTGGAGGCTGCCGCCATCGCCACCTCACGTTCGATCTCGAGATGCCCCTCAATTTCCTCGATTATGTCGTTGGCGGTCTCCGTCAGTTTCGCCCCGTCTTTTATGAGCGAATGAGGCCCGTTTGTTCTGAAAGAGTTGACATTTCCGGGCACCGCGAACACCTCACGCCCCTGTTCCGAGGCGTACCTGGCGGTAATGAGCGCGCCGCTGCGGCTGTCGCCCTCAACCACGACGGTCCCCAAAGTCAGGCCGCTTATGATCCTGTTTCTTCTCGGGAAATTGCCTCCGCGCGCCGGACAACCCATCGGGAACTCCGAGATCACGCAGCCGCCGGAGATGATCTGTTCCATAAGTTTTCGGTTCCCGGAAGGATAAACGACGTCAACACCGCCGCCAAGCACGGCTATCGTCCTTCCTCCCGCGTTCAGAGCGCCTCGGTGCGCCGCGGTGTCTATACCCTCCGCCATACCGCTGACGACCGTTACACCCTGCTGTGCCAGCTCGCCTGCGAGACGCTCGGCAACCTCCTTGCCGTACATTGACGCCCGGCGCGTGCCGACTATGGCCACGCTGTTCTTGTCCCGTTCGAGCAGCTCCCCGCGCACATAGAGCAGGATAGGCGGTTCATAGATCTCCGCCAGTCGGACGGGGTACCGCGGGTCCTCGAGCGTGAGCACCGTCGCGTCGCACTGCTCGACGAGCTTCAACTCCTTCTCGATATCCACAACATCGCGATAGTTAGCGATTCTCTGCGCAATCTCCCCGCTCTGGCCGAGCACCTCCGCAAGCTCCCGCTCCCTCGCGGACAGAATCCTGTCCGGCGAACGGAATTTCGACAGGAGCTTTAGGAAACTGCGCGGTCCCACGCCGGGAATCAGATTCAGAGCTATCCAGTCTCGAACGTCGCCCATTTGCCTACCCGTCCCGCCAGGACCAGCTTTTCCGCCCCGCATCACCCCATAAAATACACCCCTCGCGCACCGTTGTCAACTCTGCGTGTGCGCTGCTGCAGCGCGGGGATCTTGCCTGGGCAGGCCAAGGCAGTTTCTAACAGTTTGACGGCGTCGGCAACATTGGTTTAGAATCAGTAGTGAGAGTGTCGATTATCGAAATGTGGTAAAGGGGCGCCGGACGCTCATTCAGTCCTGTCGTTAGCCCGCTAACGGGGAATCTCATAAGATGGGGCGTTTTATTCTTATAGTTGCGGTCGCTTGTGTAATCCTGGCGTGGTTCCTGCGGGCACGCAGGCGCCAGGCCCGGCGTGAAAGGCTGTTTTCGAGCCCGTTTCCCGACGATTGGGTCCGCATCCTCGAACAGAACGTGCCGCTGTATCAGTTACTGTCCGAACCGTTACGGCGTGAGCTGCACGGCCACATCAACGTGTTCCTGGGTGAGAAGAACTTGGAGGGTTGCGGGGGGTTGAAGGTCACGGACGAGATTCGTGTGACCATCGCGGCCCAGGCATGTATCCTTCTGCTCAACCGCAAGACGAAATGCTACCCACGGCTCGTCTCAATCCTGGTCTACCCGAGCGCGTACGTTGCAAATAAAGTCAGGCAAGGGGTCTCTACCGAGGTTGTCGGTCAGCAAGCCCGTCTAGGCGAGTCATGGCAGCACGGCACCGTTGTCCTGTCCTGGGACGACGTAATACGCGGCGCCCGAGACATCAAAGACGGACATAACGTTGTATTGCACGAGTTCGCCCATCAGCTCGATCAGGAGGACGGTTCCGCCGACGGCACCCCAATTCTCGAACAGCGATCGAGCTACGTCGTCTGGGCGCGCGTGTTGAGCCGCGATTACGAGGAGCTTCGCAAAAAGGCGCGGCGCGGGCGCAGGACCGTAATCGGTCATTACGGAGCAACAAATGAGGCGGAGTTCTTCGCGGTTCTGACCGAGACGTTCTTCGAAAAACCCAGACAACTGCAGACAAAGCACCCGGAACTTTACGAGGAAATCAAGGACTTCTACAAGGTCGATCCGCTCGCGTGGCGCGAGGAGAACGGTTGAGGAGCGCAGACTGACTGTGAGCTGCGCCCGCTAATTATAAGGAGGAGAGCGATGAATGAGATGATTGGTTTCTGCGGTCTGGCGTGCCACGAGTGCGGAGCCTTCCTGGCCACAATAAGTGACGATTACGTGAAAAGGAAGGAAGTGGCGGAACTCTGGTCTAAAGAGTACAGTGTGGATCTCAAACCGGAAGACATCATCTGCGACGGTTGCCTGAGTGAGAGCGAGGATTTGTTCAGGCACTGCAAAGTCTGCGAAATAAGGAACTGCGGCAAGGAAAAGGCCGTGGAGAACTGCGCACATTGCAGCGACTATGCGTGTACCACGCTCGAGAAATTCCTCAAGATGGTGCCGGATGCCCGGACGCGACTGGATGCGATACGCGGCGGAAACTGAGCTGCCGTAGCATAGGCAGTCCAGCCTGTGTTACTTGGGTTTAAGATTGACCGGAACGAAGCGGAAATGATATTGTCTCACATGTTCAGCATCATGTTGGCTATATGAACTGTATGTTGAGAGCAAACGGGGCTGACGCGCCGGGATGGCCCGGGTACGACGAGTAGGTTGCCGCTTGCGGGACGGCAGTGCCGAGGTTAACCGGCGGAGAACTTGAGGCAAGGAGGAGATGATGAAAGTATTGGTGGTTGCAGCAGTGGCTCTTGTGCTGTGCGCGTCGTGCGCTACATCGAGTCCGGAAAGGCCCTACCTGGGCGAATGGCGCGGCATGTACGACGGCGGAAGCTACTCAGTGCAGTTCGAGAAGGACAGCAAGTTTGTCTTCAAGCAGGGGGACGGGGACGTTTTCCCCGGAACCTGGACTGTCGGTAACGGATATATCACCATGGACGTCGACGATGATACTCTCCGAGGCACTCTTACTTTCCAGGGTGACCTCGTGGTGTCTGACGGTCCCACCTCCGTTATCTTTACGAAGGTCGAATGATCGTCCCGGCCGTTCTTGTTGTATAAGGGACCGGTAAGACAGTCCGCCGAACGACGAAAGGAGGTTTACAGAGTGAGAGCATTGAAAAGGATTTGGATAGTCCCTGTGGTTCTTGTGCTGTGCGCCTCGTGCGCTACGTTGAGTCCGGAACGGCGCTATCTGGGCGAATGGAGCGGCACGCATGAAGGCGAGACCTACACGGCACTGTTCGACGAGAACAACAGATGCATTCTGACGGAGGAGGACGGGGGCACGGACGCGTTCGTGGGGAACTGGACCCTTGAGAACGAAGAGATCACCGTTACTGTGGGGGAGCAGACCCTGCACGGTTTTATAACAACCGATGGCGGCCTTGTGTTATCTGAGGGCTCCGAGTCGATTGTTCTCAGAAAGGTGAAGTGATCGTCCCGGCCGTTCTTTCTGTATAGGGGGCCGGCAAGACCGACCTCTGAAAGATGAAAGGAGGTTTACCACGTGAAAGCATTGAGGATGGTTTGCATAGTCTCGTTGGCTATTGTGCTGTGCGCCTCGTGCGCTACGTTGAGTCCGGAACGGCGCTATCTGGGCGAATGGAGCGGCACGCATGAAGGCGAGACCTACACGGCACTGTTCGAGAAGAACCACAAATGTGTTATTAGCGCAGGGGACGAAGGTATCGCGGGAGACTGGACCGTCAAGGACGAAGCGGTCACGATCGTAAGCGACGAGGTGACCCTGGACGGTTTCCTGACGTCTCAGGATGAACTCATTCTGTCTGCAGGAGGAATCGCCGTTCCCTTCAAAAAGGTGAAGTGATATTATCAACGCTTCCTGCATCGGACCGTGTATCAGCAAGGAACGTCTGCTCAAGATTCGAGAGTCGTTGCAGGCGTAGCGTCGTTGTTTCCACTCAACTCTTCGGAGTTGACATGCAAGCTCTCGCTCGGTAAGGGAGATAAGTCGTGGGCGAACGGATGTGCATGCCGGGAAATGAGCCCAAGCGGTCGGGCTACAACTGGAAGATTATCATTCCAGTCGGCTGCCTTGTGCTGGTCGTGGGCACTGCCGCGTTGATAGGGACCGCCTTTTTTGGCGTAACGCGCTTCGTGAAGACGTCCGACTTCCACACGAAAGCGCTGGCGGAGGTTCAGGCCAGCGCCGAGGTAGCGGACGCTCTTGGAAGCCCTATCGAGGGCGGGGTTCCGCGTAAGGCCAGCTTCCACTTGGAAGGTTTATCCGGGGAGGCGGACGCGGAAATCCCGATCGCCGGACCGAACGGCACGGGCATCCTACACGCCGTTGGCGTGAAGACCGGAGGTAAGTGGGAATTCACCACGCTCGAAGTTACGATCGAGAGCACCGGCATTACTATCGGTCTATTGCCCTCGGAGGCTGCACGTGCAAGTCCGGTGGGGGATAGATCGGAAGTCAGGATCGAGGGAGACCAGGAGAATGCCACATTCGCACGAGCAGCAATTGGCCAGTGATAACTATTCCGGCATATGCCCTGAAGTGTTCGAATACATGGGGAAAGTGAACACCGGTCACGAAATCTCTTACGGCGATGACCGCTGGACCGCGGAGGTCTGCGACCTGTTCAGGGAGCTCTTTGAGGCCGACTGCGAAGTCTTCTTCGTGTTTAACGGAACCGCCGGGAACTCGCTGGCGCTGGCGTCGCTCTGCAAGTCTTACCACAGCATCATCTGCCATCGGCTCGCCCACGTCGAGACAGATGAGTGCGGCGCGCCGGAGTTCTTCTCCCACGGTGCCAAGCTGTTGGTTGCCGAGGGCGAGAATGGCAAGATTGACCCGGCCAGCCTGGAGCAGGTCGTAACAAAGCGCACCGACATTCATTATCCAAAGCCAAAAGCGGTCACCGTCACACAGGCCACGGAGTTGGGTACCGTCTACACTCGCGAGGAGCTTCTGCGTATGCGTGAGGTGTGCAAGACGCATTCGCTGAAGCTCCACATGGACGGCGCGCGGTTTGCCAACGCCGTGGCGAGCCTCGATGTTGCTCCCCGGGAGATCACCGTGGACTGTGGCGTTGACGTGCTGGTTTTTGGCGGGTCCAAGAACGGTCTGTGTATGGGTGAAGCGGTCATCTTCTTCGACAAGGAGGCCGCCGAGGAGTTCGACTACCGCTGCAAACAGGCCGGACAGTTGGCAGCCAAAATGCGGTTCGTGGCCGCGCAGTGGCTCGGCGCGTTGAAGACGGATGCGTGGCTCCGTTACGCCAAACACGCCAACGAGTGCGCCGCCGAACTCGAAAGACAGCTCAGGGCCGTTCCTGAAGTCGAGACCATGCTCCCCAGAGAAGCCAACGCGGTGTTTGTCAATATGCCCGACGCCGTCGTTCAAGCGCTTCACGAAAAGGGATGGCATTTCTACACGTTCATAGGGCTGGGCGGAGCACGGCTCATGTGCTCGTGGGATACGAGGGAGGAGACTATTGCCGCTTTCGTGACCGATCTGAAGGCTTCGGTCGCCGAGTGCAGTTGAAGACAGGCTCCGCAGGTCATCGGTAAGGAAGGAGGTTGTCTTGTGCATAGGGACGCGAACTATAAGGTGAGTCTCGGGTGCGGCACATTGATTCTGATCGCGCTGATCGTCCTCATCTTTGGCAATATGGGCGAGGACAATGCCAGTGGCGAGATCAGCGAGCTTGATGCCAGGATCCGGAGCCTGGAGTC
>Ga0114922_10004019_pt1 | contig 13675 bp, 7 predicted proteins | sample AartaG_FD_100975 | JGI IMG/M metagenome (GOLD analysis project Ga0114922, IMG submission 100975) | Deep subsurface microbial communities from Aarhus Bay to uncover new lineages of life (NeLLi) - Aarhus_00045 metaG | ecosystem: Environmental > Aquatic > Marine > Oceanic > Sediment | place: Aarhus...
ACCCGACGTTGCGGCCCATCGGCCGAACGTCGTGCGGCCGGCCCCTACCCCGAAGATCATCGCGCCATCGCGAATCGCGTCCAGGTGAAACGCACGAGGGCCGACCGGACGCTAAACAGATACGAACGTCTTCGTTCGTCGCGCCGCCTTCTCAGGTGGCCGCCTTCTCAGGCGGCCGTCGTCCTTCCGGCGCCAGAAATCCACGATCATCAGTTTTTGAGCATTGAACCCCGCTCGGCAACGAGCGCCGAAATGTGGTCGGGTGTGGTGCCGCAGCACCCGCCGATCACGTTGGCGCCGGCATCGACAAGTTCCGCGAAGTGCTGCGCCATCTCCTCGGGCGTTTCGCGGAAGACGGTCTTGCCGCCCACCAGCTCGGGCACGCCCGCGTTGGGCTTGACCCAAAGGGGCAGAGCGGTGGATGACCGCATCAGGCGCGCGACGGCGATCATGTGCTGTATGCCGGAGCCGCAGTTCGAGCCCACCAGGTCGGGGCCGGCCTCGTCGAGCTCAGCCGCGGCGCGCACCGGATTCACGCCCATGATGGTGGCAAAGCCGCCCGGGCCGGACTCGAACGTCATCGAGACGACCACGGGCAGCGAGCAGCACTCCCTTACGGCCTTCAGCGCGGCCTTCGCCTCGGCAAGGTCGGTCATCGTTTCAATCACGATACCGTCGGCCCCGCCTGCGACCAGCGCCTTTACCTGCTCGGCAAAGCACGCGACTATTTCCTTCTCGGTGATCGTTCCCAGCGGCTCCATGAACTCCCCCGTCGGCCCGACAGATGCAAACACGAACGCTCTGCCCGCCGCCTCCTTGGATATGCTCGCCCCGAGCCGGTTCACCTCGGCCACCTTGTCGCCGAGGCCCGCTTTCTCCAGCTTGACTCGGCTGCCGCCGAACGTATTGGTGAGGATGATCTCCGAGCCCGCCTCTACGTATCCCGCGGCCACGGCCTTCACGTCGTCGGGGCGCTCGAGGTTCCATCGCTCGGGGCAGTCGCCGGCCTGCAGCCCGCGCGCGGCCAGTTGAGTTCCCCACGCTCCGTCGGAGATGAGGATCTTCTTGTCTTCAAGCGTTTCCTTGAATCCCTTCATGTCGTACTCTCCTGATCAACGATCAGCTCGGACAGCGGCAGAATGAGGACCACGAGGGCGTCCCCGCGCAGATACCTTGTCGGACGCCGGCCCCGTCGCCTCAACCGTAGTATTCTATCCCGACGATCGGGGATGTTCAAGAAACTTAGCGGGTCAGGGAACCGGCGAGGCCCTACGCAGGCTGTGCGGCGGCCCGGTAGTGCGGCACACGCCCGTTGGTCGGATCGTCAGTCGGTCTGCTCAACGACTGAGCCGGGCAGGATGATTGTTCGGAATGTTTCGATGTCGTTTTGCTCCCCTCCGCCGCGGATGATGCGGACCACGAGCTTGTATTCGAGCGCCCGGGCGAGAAGCGGAGGCAGGGGATCGTCGTCGGGATTGGTCGGGAGCACGAGATCGCCGGTGCCGGCATCCCAGTATTGAGCCATCATCCATGCATCGAATTGATACTCCTCGGTCGCGCGGAGCCGTGCGTCTGTATCTTCGATCGTGGTCTCTATGCGGGCTGCCATGTCGTCGGGGACCGGCTGAAAGTCCAGGTCCGGTTCCAGCCACAGCCTTCTCGGAAGCGGATAGATGCTCACCTCGCAGTTGAAGCCCGGCGAGTTGGGGGCCTCCACGCCTTCTTGCCAGCGGTACTCGTACGATCCGGATCCGGGTGGAGTCTCAGCCATGCGCTTGAAGCGGCAGCTCAGGTCGATGAAGCTCTCGATGAACGTCGCCGTGCCATCGCCGTCGACCTCCCTTTTCGTGAAATCGGCGGTGATTTCCGAAAGCATGCTCTCGGCGAGAAACGCCATGCCCGAATTGTCCATCGCCCGCCGATGGGCATCGACGGCCACCGCGTAAAGAGCCAGCACGCCGGTCATGCCGATCACGAGGATGCCGATCGCCATCATGATCTCGATGAGGGTAAAACCGTCGCTTTTTCTACGGAAGTGCATCTTCGTTGTCCAGTTGCTTGGGATAAGGCAAAACGATTGTGCGGACGTAGGTCTCGCCCTGATGCACGTCGGTGCCGGCTTCGTGTCCGGCGGCGGCGCTGCCCCGGAAGCCGTCGCGGTTATATTCTCTCGGGCGATCTGGCTCGCGCAGCAATCTTAGCAGGTCGTCCTTTTGTTCTTGGGTGAGTGCGGGGTCCTCAGGGTCGCGATCATCAAATATCAGTTTCCGCGCTTCGCTCACGTTGTCGTAGTAGATCCACTCGTCCCCGATCTTCACGAAGCGCTCGAGCGGCGAGCCGGCGGCGAACGACCTGAAGCCTTTGGCCGAGTCGAGGACGATCTTGGGCGTTTTGCTCTCGGCGTCGAGCCCCTCGGCGAGCGTGGCGATCGTCCGCTGCGACGTCTGCGGCTGCAATGTGAGCACAATCCGTATCTTCGTCGGAATACCGGCGGGGGTGCCCTGTACCCCCGTGCCCCAATCGCTGGTCCACTCGGGGTCGTTGTTCCACGCCTGAACGCCGAAATAAAGGACGTTCTCGGCAACGGGGTGAAACCCGGCCGTCTGCATGTGTTCGCGGGTGTAGACTTTGATCGTATCGCTGGCGGGGTCTGCGGGGTCCACAGGGACATCCTCGGCCAGGACGGCGATGTCGGCGATGAAATCACGCTCGAAAAGCGTCTGGTGCGCTTCGGTGGGGTCCTCGTCCTCAGGGACGGGCCAATCGCCTACAGGCCGCCTGACGGCCCGCCACAGCGTGCCCAGGGAAGACTTCACGCCGGGCGTGATCGCATCGTCGGGCGTGATCTCGTCGAAAGTCGTCAGATAGCATACCTCGGCCAGGCTGCCGGCACTGGCGTCATCCGCCAGCCCCAAGACATTGGTGCGCCTTCGGCCGGAATTCATGACGAACACAACCTTCTGCGGTTGAGCTTCTCCCCCCGTCTGCTCGGCCAACAGAAAGCGAACGTCCCCGGCCTGAGTGCGGTCGGGTTCCGCCGTGAACCTCAGCACGGGTCCCTCGGCGCCGGGCATCAGCCGTGCGGACGAGTCGGCCTCGGTGGCAGCCCTTATCGCAATATGGTCCGCACCGTAGACCGTGCCGTTCTCGGTGGTGTCGGCTTCTATTATGTCGGATAGGTCGCCGGACGTCGGCACTGTGCTGCCGGACCACGTTCCATCATCCTCTTCCCCGGGGACGAAAGCCCTCGCTTCGAGCGCGACATTGCCGTACGTGGTGATCCAGAGGCGGGCCCTCTTCGTTGTGAATCTCAGTCGGAAATGGAATGTGTAAGGGAAATCGCTGATGCCCAAGTGAAGGTTGTTCTCGTTGATCGAGATAGTTTTGTCGGCCGAGACCGTACACCATTCGTTCGAGGCGCCGTCGTAGCACCACTCGCCGAGGTCGCTGTTGAACACCGGCCCGGCGAGGTCTTTGACTGTCGACGCCACAACCGTCACCGGTCCGGGCGGCTGGACGCTCTTGGTGAAGGCGGCGGCAAAATCGCTGCAGAGCCGGTCCATTGCCGTCTGGGCCGTGGCGGAGGTGTCGGTCCTTGATTCGCCCTCCCGCCACGCTCCGATGCTCGACCTCAGGATCATCGTGAGGCACAGTCCCAGTACCGACATGATTGCCACCGACACAAGCACCTCGACGAGTGTGAAGCCGCGTGCTTTCTTCTGATGCGACAAGATATTATGGTTCCGGTGAACGGATGGCAACCCGAACAGTGTACCTGTTGTGCCCGAAATGCCCGTCTTTGGCGTTTTCCTCGCCCGAAGGGCGGTAGTTCTGTAGCCACGGGCTTCGTGCCTGTTTAGCGTGGTTCGGCTCATGTCAAATGCAGGAAGACACAGAGGGCATGGCAATGCCTTCACTTCGGGAAGGTTGGCCGAACTTTCGTTCGGCAGGCCACGGGCCTTCGGCCCTATCCGCCATTCGGCGGGGCAGCCTGCCCCTACCACAGATGCATCGTTCCCTTGAAAACGAAAACCACCGTTGTTCGAATCGGAGGCGTTGATCCATGCCACCCTAAATGTTCGGCGGCCATGTAGGGGCAGGCTGCCCCGCCGAATGGCGGATAGGCCCCGTCGCGGGGCCGTGGCATTGCCTGCCCTCTGCCGGCCGCTGCGGTCGGTTAGCCCGCCCCTGGCGCCGGACAGGCCCGATGAACACGCATCTGCCACGCTAAACAGATACCGGGTTCCAGCCCGTGGAAAACGGTAGGCCCCCCACCGCAGAGCCCCCGCAGAGAGGGACAGAGCGATTCGACGACGATGTCCGCCTGAGAAGGCGGGGCGACGACGAGGACGAGGACGAGACGAAATGTCGCGCACCAATCCAAGACCATATTTCGCTGGCGCAAACGCTTTCTTCGTCATCAGAAGCGCACCTCCTCCTGCTGATAAACCGACGACGGCGCCGAATAGCCGATCTTGAGCCCGCGAAGAAGCGGCGACAGCCATTGTTCGATCTTCCCGGTGTTCTGATCGGCATAATGATCGTTGTAAGCAAAGTATATCCGCAGTTCGAGGGTATCGCCGTCGATGTCTATTCTATTGTTCTCGGTAGTATCGTCGGTTGGCGCGTCGAACCTCAATATGGCCGGGCCGTCGTCCGGATCGACGGGCTCTTCGTTCCAGTCGGGCTCTCCATCGACGCGGGCGAGGATGAAGATTCTCGTGCCGTTGCTTGGGTTGGAGGCCGGATTGTCCCACGTTGCGTTCGGCCCCTCGGCCCACGTGATGCTCTCCCAGCGCGCACCGCGGATAGTGCGCGTGATCTCGAGGTAGGCCGGGTTGCCTTCGATATTGACGTTGCCTGTATGCCAGACGAATACGCCCCCCGGATCGGTGGGCAGGCGGTCGTCGTATCGCGGCTCGTAAAGCCGGACGACGCCTTTCCGGCAGTTTACATCGGGCGGCAGGTCCGCAGACGAAAGGTCGATTATTGAAAGATCATCTAGCCGCACCAGCGGCGTGCCGAATCGCCTGCGGAGGTATCTCACGCCACCGAAGTATGGCTTCCTGACAGTCTCGCCGTCGGCGTCTACTTCTTCGTCGTAGCCCTTGCTCGTGTAGCCGATGATCTCTTGCTTCGTGCCGTCGGAAACGAGCAGATACCCGCGGTGCGGGAAGTTGGCGTTCGATTCCACGTAAAGCTTGTTGTCGGTTGCCGCCAGCGGCCCGGTCATGAAGGTGGAGACGATGTGATACAGCGGCATCAGCTTCGAGCCGATGTGATGGCGCTTGGCTTGCGTGCCGAGGCACCCGCGCTGAACGATCTGCAACTCGACAGTATTGGCGATGAGTTGCGGATAGTGCCATTCCGGGTTGCCGTCGTTGTCTTCCGCCGGCTGGCCGTCCTCATCCAGCTTCTGCACGGGCGCGTGCTGTTCGGCGGTGGTTCCAAACAATCCGCGGTCGATGCCGGTGATTTGCCACTCATCGTCGTTCTGCACCAGTGACCCGTATCTGATGACTTCTTTCTTGGTGCCGCCGCCAGTCAGGCCGCCGCCCCCGCCGGCGAAAGTCCACATGCCTCCCAGCAGTATGCCGTTCTCCAACTGTTCCTCGGTCAGGAGACCCGCTGCAATCAGGTGCTGGACCGCCGCATCGGTGAGCACAATGTCGGCCCCCGGAGGCTGCCACGTGTATGGCGTACGCGATCGGATGGTAAGGTATCCGCCCTCCTCGCAGAATCCGGCTGACCCCGGATCTATGCCGAGCTGGTAGTTGGCCGGCCACGACCACGTGATGCTGCGATCTGCCGGGTTTACGACACCTGTAATGTAGACGTTGCTCGACGGTGCGCAGATCGCTCCGGCGCCCGATTCGTATTCGGTCTCGTTGTATCGGTTGAGGGTCCGGTAGTAGATGATCTCGTCGCCGATCTGCGCGTAGCCCTGCGTGGGCCATGACTTCACGGCGGAGCCGCCGCTGCTCAGGTCGAAATCTTCGTCCCAACGGTTGGGGAAGAGGATGAGGATCGGCGACAGGCCCCACGACGGCACCGGATCGCCCGTCACTCGCGGCACGCGGATGTTGTCGTCGCCGAGGCTTACCTTGAACTCGTCGATCGTGGCCTCGGCGGGCATGTCCATCCTGAACGGATTTGTTGCGTCATCGTCGTAGTCGGCTTTCGGGCCGCTGTTCGTGCCGATGCCGAAGAACTCGCCCGCGTTGAACTCGCCCGACGGAAACTTGAGGAACCGCGGGGCCTTGGAGACAGACTCCCCGTCTTCCATCCTGGTCAGGCGGCAGTGCGAACCGGGAGGGAAGAAATCGGTGAACGCAATGTTGCCTCCCTCGATGGTGTGTATCACCATCTCAAACGGTTCGAGGTCGTTGTCGATCACAGTGACCGCGGATCCTTCGTCCGCCTCCGCCGGCCCGCCGGGGCTGCCGTGGCCGAAGCGATAGACGGGATACACAGCCGCGCCCAAGTCGTGGTCGCTTTCTGTTGAGCCCAGTTGCCCGCGCATGTCGGCGACCGTGTTCGCCGTGACGTCCACGAGGAAGTTCGTCCCGGGCTTGTGGGTGTAGCTGATGAACTCGTCGCCGATGCGCACGTAGTTCTTCGGTTTGTTGCTGATGCCGAAGTAGCCGGCGGTTGTGCCGAGATCCGGGATGTCTGATCCCTCCGTGGCGAAGTAGAGCGGAGTCGGGTAGTGCCTGTTGTCGTCAACGTGCAGGGAAATCTGTTCGATCTCAAAGCCCTTTTGCAGCTCCAGCTTCGGCTCCTGAACGCCTGTGATGCAGGGATGATCACCGGTTCCAAACCCGTCTGGACAGATATAGATACCCCGTAACACGCCTTTGAAGGCTTTGACCTTAAGTGTATCGCCGCCGGGCAGCGCCAGCTTGTAATCCCCCTTACTGTCGAAGTAGGCGAACTCGAAGTTGGTTTCATCAGCCTTTATCTTCAGGAATCCTTTATCCTGGAAATTGTCGAAGTCTTTCGTGCCTTCGACAACTATCACATCGTCAGGCATGTCTCCAGGATTCAGGCCGTGCGGAATGAATACATGTTCCCTGCGAAGCTCGTCAAAGTCGGACGCCAGTGTGGCGCGGTCGGTTGGATTGGGGCCGGTCCGGCCGTAGGCCGAGAGGTCATTGAAGACAACACCAGCGGCCGTATCGTCGGCGTCGGAGCCGGTGCTGATGTTCTGGAACGAGGCGCTGTACCCATAGGGCTGGACCGGGTCTTCACCGTCGCGAAGCGAGAGGTCGCCGGGCGTGCCGCGTGACGGGGTCGTGTTGTCCGGCGCCTCATATATCTGATTGCCCACGATCACGGGCCCGTTCGCCCCGCCAACGTTCTGCCATTCGATCTTCGGATGATACCTGCCGGTGCCTCCGTCGTCGGGGTCTTCGCCATCGGGTGCCTCCCCGTCGATCAGCAGGACCATCTCGCCGAAGCCCATCCCGCTCCAGATCGCCTTGATGTGATGCCACCCCGGCTGGTCCCCCGGGTCGAAGTGATACCGTACCTCGGCGGATTGTGCCGACATCGATGCGTCGGAGATTCGGAAGACAAGGTTATCCGTCGAGCCGCTGTAGAAGAGGGCGATCCTGTTCTGGTGGCAGAGCTTGGCGAGCGTCTCCTGGCTGTAGTCGCCATCGTCCAACCCGCAGTAGGGCAGTGACGTGTCGAAGAGGAAATAGTCACGCTCGTCGTCGGACCACGGCGGGTCTCCGCTGTTTTCTTCCGCTTTCGTTTGTTCGGGCCTGAACCACATCTCGATCGACTTGCACGTTGATCCCAGGCCGGGTATCGATGCGTGCTGGGTGCTGTATGCGATGCGGGGCCATTTTTTGTCGAAAGTGAAAGAGTCGGCCCCCTCTTCCTTGAAGGTGATGCCTTCCTCGCCGGCACCGAAGCATGACGTGCTTTGCATCCTTTCTGAAGCACCTTCTTTGTAAACTATCCCCGACAATGGACTGACGGTCCCGCCCAACAGTGCTGAAAGAAAGGACAGATCGCCGCCGAAATGGAGGTCTATCGGATGGTCACCTCCAAAAGTGAATGCGATGTCCGACACCCTTCGAGAGGCCAGAGATACAGCGGGCAGTAGCGCACCTGCCTTGTTTTCGTTCAACGGCAGGGCTATCGTATTTGGGCGCCGGCCTAGAACAAGATCGTTGATACCCTTAGTGACCCTGAACGATCCTGAGAGTCCGAGGTTAAAGGCCATCTCCGTGTCGATACACCATTCTCCCGACTGCTTGTCACCGCCTTCGTCGGTGATGGGCGTGGTGCGCTTGATCGATACAATTCTTTTCAGTCCGCGCGACGCTGTTTCGTTCCCCGCCTTGTCGTTGACGGATGCGCGGGCGGCAACTGTGTAGGAATCGGAGGTCGTGAAACAAAAAGGCGCCGTTGCCCCGTCAATATCGGGAGGCGACGAGGACATGGCATTGAGCTTGAGGGCCGAATGAAGGCTGTCGGCGAGGACTTTTATGTCGAGTGGCACCTCTTTGATCGTATCCTTCTTGGTGGTGTCGCTGTCGTATTCGGTCTTGTGGATCAGATGATACAGTATCCGGTCATCCAGCGCTTGAAGATCCTTCGGGCAGGCGATGATCCTCCGAAGTTCGTACGCCTTGTTGTTCTCGTAGTCTTCGCCGTCGGTAACGTCCGTTGAGTACATGTTTTGAAAAGCGTAGTTGGGGCCATAAGCGTAACGTGGGGAAGGTGGGCCGAACTGACTCTCTGCCTTTTCCCCGACATAGTACATCAGGTCTGCACCAATAGCGGCGTGACCTTGTTCACCCAGCACATAATAGTTGGCTTCGGGGTCTTCGAATTCGAACTGCTGGACCTCTCCGCCCTTGTCGCCTGCTTTCATTTCAACCGTGGCCTGCATGGCCTCCGCGAGGCTCTCGGCCAATTCTCTGCTTATGCGGCGGGTTGAGAAATAAAAAGTGTCGCCGTTCTGGAAATCCTCCGTTCCCGGATAAATTGTGAATCTTATTCCATTGTCCGCATAACCCTTCTCCGCGAGCCTTTGAGTACGGGGATCGATCACGAGAACAATTTGCTGTTGCTCGACCCAATTAGGGCTATCCTTTTGTCGGAAAAACAGTTGCCCGATTCCTGCTTCGACGAAGGCGAGCTTCCAGTCTCCTTCGTGCTCATGGGTATCGCTTGTTACCTCAATAGGCGAGAGCCAGCCATTGCTCTTGCTTCCGTCGCCCCCCACCTTCACGGCCGCCAGTTCGCGCAGCCTGAGGTTCATCATGTTTGCGACGAGGACCAGTTGCGGGGCCGAGTTCACGTTGATCGGGTGCATGGCGCGTGAGCTTGGCCTTTCGGAAGACACCGTAACGTACCTGCTGAGATTGACCAGTTGGCCGGAGTCGAAATGCCCGGTATCCCGGATGACCGATTCGGCTTCGGAGATCGTGTTAAAGCCCCCGTTCTCGCGGCGATAGCTGGTGAGCGCCGTTGCTGCATTACCGGCTGTCGTCTCTTGGGGATCGCCGTCGGTGTCCGGCCCCAAGAGGTACAGGATGTTCTTGAGCAGTGAGTGCGACGCGGAGTTAAGGTTGATCTTGCCCTGTTCGTCTTCGATTTCGACCGACCAGATCAGGCCGCGCGGGTTGCGCGTTTCCAATTCGCCTGTCAGGTCCAGTTCTTGCATGTACTCTATATCAAGCTCATCACCCGGATCAGGCTCAAAGGTCACCCTCAGTTCAGCCGGTATATCGAGGGCATGTGATTCGTAAAAGCTGCTATCGGTCCTCGGCCACACATCATGCTGTTCCTGCGTTCGCATGAGGCAGGCGATTGCGTGGTTGTAAGCTCCTTCGGCGGCAAATCGAGCGTGGGCGTTGGCGAGGGTCGTGCGGGAGCGGTTGCTGCTGAGGCGCATCGAGACGGCAAACGGCACGCCTATGATCAGCATTCCCATGAGGATCAGAACAACCAGCAGGAGGGCGAATGCTCTCTGTGATCCTTTTCTCGACCGCGGATGAAGGTGCGGATTGTGCAAGGTCATTTAATAGATGATGCCTTCGCTCTGTTGCTCGAGTTCGAGCCAATCCTCGGCTTGGGTCTGAGCGTATTTGTCGCTCACGTTCCACGTCTTTATCGCGCCGGTCAGCTCGACGCCGATCAGGATGGCCGCTTTGCTACCGGCTGAGTACAGCGCGATGACCGGCAGCAGATCGGCGGAGCCCTGCATGAGCCGCCCCGACCGGTCGAAATCGATGCGGTACGTTCCGTCCTCGACTTTGCAGTTCCAGAAGCGAAAGAGCACATTGGCCGGCGGGGCGGGGCGCTCTGCGGTTGTGATCGCGTCGATCATCACCTCGTCGATGGCACCGTGGAAATAGTCTATGCCGTCCCCGCCGATCGTCGGCGGCAGATCGGAGGTCCGTATCATGCCCGAAACGGACGGGGTCGTGTAGGGATCCAATTTCTTGCCGTTCAACCACAGTGTTTCCAGTCCGTGCCCGTATGTGATCTCCTCGTCGTTTATGAACACCCGCAGGAAATTGTCGTCGGACCCCGTGTCGGCGCCCGAATACATCATCGCCACATGCGTCCAGACGTTGGGCCGGACTATTGGATGGGTCTCAACAGCGATCACCAGGCCATCATCGCCATCATCGCCATCATCGCCATCATCGGCATCATCGCCATCATCGGCATCATCGGCATCATCGATTCGCACAGCGGCCAGAAGCTTGAACACGCGCAGGTCGGCGGCCGTGTCGAGGAGCAAGCTCAGGGAATAGACCGGTTGCTCGTCGACCAAAGGCTTTGCAATAATCGGATAGTAATAGTAGCTGTCGTCTCCCGGATCGGGCGGCAGCTCGGGCCTGACCCACGCCGATATCCGCAGGCCTTCGCGGAGGTCGTAGGCGGGCAGCTTGCGGTCTTTGCCGATCTCGAGTGCCTGGGGCTTGGCAACCTCCCCGCCGTCGGAGCCCCACCGCAGAAACTTGACCGCCTTGCCGTACTTCCCCGCAACAAGCTCCGAGGGCGAATCCACGTCGGTCATACCCTCGGTGGGCGTTGCCTTTTGCGAGAACGCCCCTTCTATAACGGTGGTTGCGGTGAACGGAGTGTCGGGCTCTTCAAAATGCCACACGCCGACACGCCTCACCAACGTTGCGTAGGCCTCGGTGCACAAATATCTCTCTTTGCCTGGTTCGGTGTACTCCGGCACGGGCTCGGTTTCGGTTCTAATGACGACCGACACGGGGGTCCTGGTCTCGGTGGCGGTGTTGCGGGCGGCCTGCAGCAACGAGGTGACGGATGACACGGCCGAGTGCCAGGCGAGGTCCCTGTTCATGCCTATGTATGCCGCCACTCCGATCCCCATGATGATCGAGCAGATCGACATCACCACCAGGAGTTCGACGAGCGTGAAAGCGCGCGTTTTGTGGAGTCGGTTCGTCATTGGCCTTGCCACGACGTTATGTCATCTTCGCCGCCGTTGTCGTTGATCCGGTTTGGTCCGCACGACCATATCTGGAAGGAATACGTTCCGTAGTATACGCTGTCGTCGTTCTGCTGAGCCTCGACCTCGCAGGGCGTTTCGGTTTTCCAGTCGCTGCCTTCCTGCAGGCCTTCTATATTATAGACCTGCGGCGAGGCGAGATCGTAGTCACGATTGTGTAAATATATGTAAGGGGTTCCCCATGGATCGAGGAGCTCGCGGTAGCGGCGCGGCAGGTCGTCGTCGACGAACACCCAGCCGGTGGGACCATCATCGGCGGGGGCTTGCAGTTCGGATACCTTCACTCTCTCGACGTCATTGCGTACGTATGACTTAAGATAAGGGCCGTTGCCCTTGGTAGTCGCCATGCAGGCCACCATGGCCTTGTTGCCCTGGTTCTCGATCCCGTGGGCGTGGGTCTTAGGATCGAGGTCGACGGCGACGTTGCTGACGAGGGGAGGATCCGCCGTATCAAAGTCGATCAGCGACGACGGCGGGTAGTCTCCGAAGTCGGTTCTGTACTGTTCGAGGGCCGACTTCAGATATTCGATTTCGGCGGCGGCGTTGCGCGCCAGTTGTCCCTCCTTTGCCCGAAAGAGCATCGGGAGCGAAATCCCCGCCAGGAGCAGTATGATCGCCATCACCACGAGCAGCTCGACGAGTGTGAATCCGAACGGTTTTCTCATCGCACGGCCTTTCATCTTCAGTTTTTGTGCAACGATTTCATTTTACGGCGGCATCGGCCGCGAATCAAGGATGATGCCCCCAACGCGGCTCTCACCCAAATCGTCACGCGGAGCCGAACGCGAGCCAGGCGCAGACAATCGCCCTCGTATCAATATAGACGGTATACCTTGATTATTCGGTCAGTAAAAGTTATCATGAAAGGCGCAAGGATGAAGGCCGGACCTTGGACTGAACGACCCGCCTTCGCTGAAGCTTCGGCGGGCAAGCTGTGCGACTGAATAACTGACCGCGAGACTTCCCATGATAATTATCCCGGCAATCGACCTGAGGGGTGGCCGCTGTGTGCGGCTGGTGCAGGGAGAGAAGGACCGCGAAACTGTGTATTCGAATGCCCCCTCGGACGTCGCACGAAAATGGCGGGCCGCCGGGGCCGAAATGATACACGTTGTGGACCTCGACGGCGCGTTTGAAGGCAGACCGCAAAACACCGACGCCGTGGCCTCGATCGTCGAAGCAGTCGACGTGCCCATCGAGCTCGGCGGAGGGCTGCGCACGACCGACGACGTCGACGCCGTGATCGAGCTGGGCGTGGCACGGGCTATCATCGGTACAAGAGCGGCGGCCTCGCCCGAGTGGGTCGCCGAGCTGTGCAAACGTCACCCCGGCAGAATCGCAGCCGGCATCGACGCCCGCGACGGAATGGTTGCGCTCGAGGGCTGGACCGAGACGTCGGACGTGAAGGCCGTTGACCTCGGCCGGAAGATGGCCGATCTGGGCGTTTGCGCCATTATATTCACCGATATCGCACGCGACGGCATGCTCGCCGGCCCCAACCTCGCCGCGACCGAGGCGGTTGCAGTGGAGGTGAGCGTACCCGTGATCGCCTCGGGGGGTGTTTCTTCGCTCGACGACATTCGGAAGCTGATGGAGATCAACGTAAGCGGCGCGATAGTGGGCAAGGCGCTCTACACGGGCGCCGTTGACCTCGAACAAGCAATCCGGCTCACGAAGACAGACCACGGGGAATGAGGGGGGTGATAAGATATCTTGGTTCAATCCTTCGGTGCGTTGCCTGTGCCGGGGGAAACTCTTTTCGTACGTGTTTAGCGGGTTCCGCAAGGACGTGTTGTTTTGCCGTGCGGTTCCTGAGCCTCGCGTGCCGTCGCCTTAGCGGCTATGGCGCGTCGGCGACAGAGGCGTGACATTGTTAGCCCAAGGCGTGAGCCTTGGGTATCGTGGTCCGACCCATGAGCGCGCCCTGTAGGGGCGCAACCCGTGGGCCTTCGCGTTGGCTATGTCTCTTGAGTTGCGCCCCTACAGTTACTATGTAGCAAGCGAGGCGCCGGTTTCTAAAAAAGCCGGTTGCTCTTGGACAGGAAATTCTGTAAAACAGTAGTATTGTGTTTTACGGTAATTCCAGAATCACTGTCCAAGGAGAACCGGCTATGAAGGCAAACACGAATAACACCGACAATTATATCATTGTGGGCTGCGATC
>Ga0114922_10004020_pt1 | contig 13674 bp, 14 predicted proteins | sample AartaG_FD_100975 | JGI IMG/M metagenome (GOLD analysis project Ga0114922, IMG submission 100975) | Deep subsurface microbial communities from Aarhus Bay to uncover new lineages of life (NeLLi) - Aarhus_00045 metaG | ecosystem: Environmental > Aquatic > Marine > Oceanic > Sediment | place...
GAGCCCATTGGCGGCTCTGCCCCAAAATACACAGGAAAAAACCTCATCAACCCTCTGGCCGCCATTATGGCCGCTCAAATGATGCTGGAGTATCTGGGGGAGATGGAGGCCGCTGGGCTTGTTGAAAGGGCTGTGATGAAGGTTATTAAGAATGATATGAAGAGCATGGATGCTGGAGAGATGGGTATGAGTACGCCTGAGGTCGGGGATATGATAGCAAAATATATCCAGGATGTGGAATAGACTTGGTGTCTCATCAAAAAAGAGGTGGAAAGATGGCCGATGATATGCGCTCCATATTCTATGCCTCCTCAAAAGAGAAAGCTATGGAGTTCTTTGACATCTTCACAGACAGATGGCAGCGAGATCTTCCATCTGCCGTCAAGTGCCTGGAGAACTCTATAGAAGTGTGTTTGACGTTTTTTACCTGTCCGGAGGAAGAGTGGATTTCACTGAGAACCACGAACATTATTGAACGCCCTAACAAGGGATTTAAGCGCAGGACAAATCCCATGGAGATCGTGGCTGGGGAGAATGCCTGCTATACTCTCCTGGCATTTATCTACTTAAAGATGGAATTACACTGGAGGTCAAACCCTATAGGAAAAGTACCTAAGAACTTGTCTTTCCTCAAAAAATTGCAAGACAAAAAATTTACACAAAAAACTTGACAGTACAATTATTTTCTTATTGACATATAAATTTATATAGTTTAATAGAGAACTATAGTTTTTATCCTCTAAGGCATAAATATTATGAAGACTTTGTTACCTGTCTATTACCAAATTAAGCACACGATAAGAAATTGGATACTGAATAAAGAATTTAATCCAGGTGAAAAAATCCCATCTGTCGACAAGCTCGCCAAGAAATTTAAGGTTAACCACTTGACTGTCCGGCAGGCGATTGACCAGTTGATTCAAGAAGGTTTCTTAGTGAGTAAAAGAGGTTCAGGCACATTTGTATCCAATAACGAAACTCTGATAAATAGTCTTAGCATAGAAATTACAGGATTTATGGATGAGATATTTTATGAGGTTCAAAAAGCTAAAACAAAATCTGTGGTAATAAGCGAAATTCCAGCATCGAAACTGGTAAGGGAAAAGTTGAGTCTAGTTCAGGAGGAAGAGACGGCCTTACAAATCAAACGTGTCCGCTTTTTGAATAAGAATTCCTTCAATTATGTAATAAACTACCTTCCTATGGAAATCGGATCGAAAATTATTGAAGAAGAACTATATAAAAAGCCCTTATTGCAGATTCTTGAGCAGGATCTTAGCATTCAATTTAGCGAAGCATTTCAAACTATCCAGGCTTCGTTTGCAGATCAAGAGGTCTCCGATAAATTAGGGGTGCCATCTGGATCGCCAACGCTATTTGTTGAAAGAATAATGTACACCATAAACCACAAGCCGGTTGAACTGCTTCAAGCTTCTTATCGAGGAGATTTATTTCAATATATTGTTCGATTAAAGAACGTTAGAAAAAAGAATAGAAATGTCTGGATCCATCAAGATAAGTTATGCTAACAAGCCTGATTCCCTATGGGGATTCTACATTGGAATTCCAAAGTCCTCTCTGAAACTCAATTTTCGTGATTTACCTGTTCAACAGAAGAAGAAATAAGAGGGGAGATAATGAAAAAGGTCATCGATGCCCTTGAAGGGAGGGACTAGCAAAACAATGTTCGTGTCATGGTCGGCGGTGCCCCGATTAATTCAGAGGTATGCAACAGACATCGGCGCCGACGGATTTGCACTGGATACCGGTGAGGCTATCAACCTGGCCAAGAGGTTGATGCAATGTTGACAGACGCTCACACGGGTAACCAGTCATATGGCGCGTTGTGCTTAAAATTCATCGGAGGTAGTGATTTTCTCTCTTCGAGTCAAAAAGATTCCAGGTACATTATATGAACTACTGGGATTCCTCAGGCTTTTGCCTGTACTTCGGCGAGCACGTGGGTTTTTGACGAGCGGAGCCAAAGCCCACGTTTTGGCTGGCGAGTAATAGTAATCCATAAAGGAAAGGGGGGATGCACTTCAAAAAAAGAGATTCCTTTAAGGGCAAGTGACAGTATCTAGTAAAACAATAGTAAGAAAGGAGGAAAGGTAATGAAAAAGTTAATTTTGTTATTTCTGTCTGTGGCGTTAGTGATTTCTTTCTCGGTGCCCTATGGTTCGGCAGCACAGAAGGTTTATGAATTCAAGATCTCGATAGAGAATTCTCTTACCCACCCAAAAACCAAGGGGGTAGAGATATTCATGCAAGAGTTGATCAAGAGGTCGGACGGCCAGCTGAAACCTCATCTTTATCATAGTGCCCAGCTTTACAAAGACATCCACGTAACCAAGGCCGTGAACATGGGCATGGTGCATATGGCGATTGTGGGGAACTATTTGCTGGATGGATTTGACATCAATGCTACTATTACTCATCTTCCCATGTTTTTTGGACAGCCTCATGAACTTACTACACAGCTGATCGATGGTGGAGTTGGCGAATTCGTGAGTAAAAGGCTGGAAGAGAAACTGAATGTGGAAGTGATAGGCCGGACGTGGGAGATGGGGTTTGATAATTGTTACACCATCAAGAAAAAAATCACGGAGTTGGAAGATTTTAAGGGTCTAAGGATGCGCCATGCCGGAGGCTCCGTCTCTACAAGGCGGTTCAAAGCTTTGGGTGCGGAGGGCGTAGTTATCTCTTGGCCGGACGTGCCCATGGCTCTGACCCGAGGCGTGGTAGATGGTCTAGCTACGACGACCAAGAGTGCAGAGAGCGCCAAGCTTCATGAGTCCGGGCTCAAATATGGCCTCGAATGCCGGAACCACGTTTCTTACTACTACCCCCTGGTGAATAGAAAGTTCTGGAACAGCCTCCCGCCGGATCTTCAAAAGATCTTTATGGATGTATGGGAAGAAACAACTCCCATACAGCGGAAGATCGCCAGAGACCAGCAAATATGGGCCAAAGATTTCCTGGAAGGTAAGGGAATGGATTTTTATGAACCCAGTGTCGAAAAATTGTCCAAATGGCGCGAGCATATCATGCATATTCAAGACGGATTAATAAAAGACCTCAAGTACGACCGGAAACTCGTCGAAATAGCCATGAAAGCTTTGGGCATGTAGCATTCAACTCAATCATCATCCATCCGGAGGAGGGGAAGCTTTTCGAACACGTGTGACGGTGCTTCCCCTCTTCAACAAAGGGAAGTTATGGCTGCGAACAAGATTGTGGAGCGATGGAACCGGGTGGAAGTATTTCTTTTCGGGTTCCTCAACTTAACCGCTTTAGCATCTGCTTTCTACGGTGTCATCATGAGGTATGTCTTCCGAGCGTCTCCCTATTGGACCGAGGAAGTCTGCCTTTACATGATCATCTGGTCCGTGTTCATTGCCGCCAGTACTCTTGCGGAGGAAAAGGGGCATGTGGCGGCTACTTTACTCGTAGAACGTTTCCCCGTGCAGGTCCGGCGCATCCTGGCAGTCTTCAACGGGATCGTGTGCATGGCATTCTGTGCGATCATCAGCTGGTATGGGTTCCAGATCGTCTGGCAAACCTATGCTTGCGCCCAAAGGTCTTCCACAGCGGTTCGTTTCCCGCTCTGGATCGCTTACCTTTCGGTGGCTGCCGGCTGTCTCCTCGTCGGCATAAGATACGGAATGCGCATTTACCGCCTGCTCTTTCGATTCGAAACATCCCAGATTTTGGAAATTCACGAAATGAGCCGAGATGGGGGCCATCCATGATTGCGGTTTTCATTTTCGTTTTTGGGATTTTAATCTGCCTGGGAGTTCCCATCGTCTTCACCCTGGGCATCACCGCCATGGTCATGCTTGCCTTTTATTCTCCCACACCCCTGATGATGCTTCCCGAAGTTATGTACAATGCTTTGGACACTTTTCCCTTGATAGCCATCCCCTTCTTCGTCACTGCCGCACAGTTCATGGTCCGGGGAGGAACTTCCCGGTATCTCGTCGAAGCTGCTAGTTGCTACGTTGGCCACCTGCGGGGGGGGCTGGCCATTGTCGCTGTGGTCTCTTGCATGTTTTTTGCCGCTATTTGCGGCTCCAGCGTAGCGTCTGCCCTGGCTATTGGCATGATCGTTATCTCTGCCATGATACATTTTGGTTACAGCCGATCCTTTGCCATGGGAGTCGTCGCCGCCTCTGGGACCATGGGGATCGTGATTCCTCCCAGCGTTGCCCTGATCCTTTACGGGATCATTGCGGAAGAATCCATCCCCAGGTTGTTTCTGGCAGGGGTAATGCCGGGCCTCCTCGAGGGGGCCCTTTACATCGCTTGGATTGCTTATTATTCCAGACGCAAGGGATATGGGGGAGGGCCGCGGAGTACTTTGCCCGAGACGCTGCGTGCCACCGGCAAAGCCATTCCTGCCTTATCCTTGCCCTTCATCGTCCTCGGTGGAATTTACGGAGGGTTCGTCACCGTAAGCGAAGCCGCGGCTCTGGCAGCCATCGCAGCTATCATCGTCAGCGTTTTTATTTACCGGGAGGTGAAACCCTCACAAATAATCCCGATAAGCGCAGAAGCCATGAGGTCGGCGGGGATGATCATGTTTATCATCTCCACGGCCATCGTATTCGGCAATTGGCTAACCGAGTCGGGTATCCCAGCGGGGGTGGTTGCCATGGTTACCGATCTCAAATTATCCCCTTATCTTTTCCTGTTTTTTATCAATTTATTTCTGCTCTTTATGGGCATGTTTCTCGAAGTCGCATCCATCCTGCTGATTACCCTGCCCATTCTTCTCCCGCTCATCGGAGTTGTGGGGATCGACCCGATTCATTTCGGCATCCTTATGATTGTAAACATGGAACTTGCTCTGGAAACACCTCCGGTAGGGCTCAACCTCTTCGTCATCTCCAGCGTGGCTAAGGCCCCCCTATGGGAGACCATAAAGGGGACCTTCCCATTCACTTGTTTGGGCTTTATACAGCTTGGAATCGTTACTTATTGGCCTGATTTCTCTCTGTTCCTGCCAAGATTACTCATGGGACCGTAGAGGATCATAGAGACATTACCGGTATCAGGTTTCAGACATGTCCTCTTGAAAGTCTTTGATGAGAAGGATCGGATGCCCTCAGGCTGGCACAGACATCCTCTCGAAGGTCAACTTCCAGCAGACCCTCCCAGGCTTCCTCTGCACCCACGTCCGGGGAGATCCGGCCAGACGAGGGGTCGCGGCCCTCAACGTGGCGTCAGGCTGCGGCCGGGTCGAAAGTCCCCCCTCCAAAGCTAGGCGCAAAGCACATCCATCAGTTCACTAATGTCTTCAAGCTCTTCCAATCCCTGGAGCATATCGAGAGAGCGGTCGATACGTTGAGAGGAGACGGCCCGGGCGGCACAATCGCTGTACTTACCGACCAGCTCTGCTTCGCTCAAACGGTTGCCTGGTCTTCCTTTGCTCTCAAGGACCTCGTGGGAGTGGACAGTGCCGTCGTGCAGCTTGACAGTGACCTGCTCTGGGTAGGTTTCCATGCCTAGATATCCACTGGCTTCCGGTGGATGGACGAAACTCACCCGGGTGAGTAGCTCCTGCACCTTAGGCTCTACGACTCGGTCCGTTGTGTATTGTTCCAGCCCCACCTTTCTGTCAAGCAGGGCAACGGCCATGCCAAACTCCATGCTGAAGTTTGCCTCTGCCCCGGTCTTCGGGCGGTGCCGCATCATTATTTGGGGCACCATGTCGCTGGTGCGGCATTCTACCGACTCCACATCATCCGCTTTTATGTCGTGCTCCTTAATCAAGTAAAGAATGGCATCGAGACAGCGGTGTCCATCGCCGCAGCAAGGATATGGCTTTATACTCACCCCGTTCTCGACTATGAGGAAAGATTCACCCAGACCGTCGGTCATATTGTCCAGGTCATACTCGCCACCGGCGGTGAACGCGCTGCTAAACCCCAATGGCCCCTCGATGGCATCCCCATCGCCTGTGAACCCCTTCTGGGCAAGTAAAGCAGCCGTCACGCCGTTCCGGGATGCCAGACCAGCATGAAGTGGTTTGGTCATGGTGCCGAAGTTTTGTCTCACGCCGGACGCTTCAGAGCTGGCAATGCCTAATGCCATACGGGTCTGCGCTACATCGAGCTTCAGTATGTTGCAGCATGCCGCTGTTGCGCCAATGGCCCCGAGGGTAGCTGTAGGATGCCAGGCACAATGCTCGTAATGCCCCCGCCCGACCCCGGCTCCAACCCTCCCACCGACCTCGAAGCCAACGACATAGGCCAACAAGATGTCTTTGCCTGATATCCTCTGCCGTTGCCCCATCGCCAAAATCGCAGGCAACAGTGGCGCGGTGGGATGGCCCATCCAGTTGGGGAGTATCCAGTCATCGAAGTCCAGAGCATGGGCCATCGTTCCGTTGGCCAGGGCGGCGCTGCCAGCAGCGGTTTTGAAGCCAGCAGCAAAAACACCGACCTCTGGCCTCCCAGCACCTTCCCTCACATAATTCGCGATAATCCTTCCGGCGTCCTCCTGTGTACCAGCAAGTGCAACCCCGATGCAGTCAAGTATGACGTCCTTGGCCCAGACCAGTGCTTCCGCAGGAACTTGCTCAAATTCAAGCTCACATGCAAACCTTGCCAGCTCCGCAGTAGCTCCCATTATGCCCTCCTTTGGTAACGTTTATTGGTTGTTATGCTGCATTTTGGTTACGGGTATATTTTGGGCCCCAGACTCGTCCCTTCATGGATTGCATCCATAGCGTCTCGTGCCTCCAGACAATCACCAATACTTCATAGCTCAGATGTTTGACAGAATCTTAGTGGTGTGCGTTGGCAATGATACTGTTTCGTATTCGGAGCTAAAGGCATAAGCGGTTCTTAATTACTTCTCTAAGATTATCGAGGCAGCAATCCGGGCCGCTTTTTCAGGCGGGACACGACATTTCTTCGGTCCATCATCATCCAAAAACTGTTGCCTCTCTATCGGGTCCATGCTGTTGTAATCCCTTCCCATTATCCTCGGTCGGATATCACCACACATAGTGCTACCGAACTCCTTCTTAAACTCCTCACAAAACCGCCATGCCTTCTCCCTCAACTTAAACATTTGCTCTTTTGCTTCAGGCGTATTCGGCTCAGGATCGTTAATCTTGTCTCTCCCAAGCACTAGACCCAATGCCATGAGACCGCCTACAACTGCTCCGCACGTCTCTTTTCTGCTTGCTATTCCCGGCATGAACATTGCGGCCTTTATAACATCCTCTCCCCCAGCTAAGTTAAATTCCTCCTGGAGTGCGGCGAGTGTACCCTGAGAACAACTGATGGAAACTTCCTCGTAATCTCCCGCCTTCTTTGCGAGCCGGTCCAAGATTTTCTCTTTCCTGCCTTCAGATAACATACTATACCCCCTGTCAAAGTGAAGTGATAGGAATCGCTTTTTGAGCCTGTGGAAGCTCTTTCTTGTTATCGTAAACCCAGCTGTTTTTCCTTTGCGCGCACCAGTGAACTTACAACAATGTTATATGGCGTCGGCACACCACATTTTTCGCCCTCTGGTGGAATCGCACCATTGATGACGTCGATTTCACTCGGGCAACCTTCCAGAAGATCCAGGAGCATCGAAGGGCGTGACTTGGGCATCTTAGAACCGAAATTGCGCACATATTCCACCGGATCATCGAAATCCAAGTGAATACCCTTTGCTTTTGCGACGTTGAAGGCTTCTGTGGCACAACCGGATGCAACCCGCCATGCGTCTTCGTCGGTTATGACTTCCTCAAGCGTCCATTCGGTGATTGCACAGGTACCGCTGAAGCACACATTGCAAACCAGTTTTTCCCAGACAAGCTGATCGATATCGTCAAATGTCTTAACGGAAAATCCTGCAGCTCGCCAAACCTCGGCAACGGCCTCAACCCGTGAGGATACCGGACCATTCAGTTCTCCCAAGCGAACCAGTTCCATTCCGTTATGATGGGCGTGGCCCGGTCCTTTGATGGATGCGCCAAATCCACCCACAACCCCGAGTATCACGCGCTCTGGACCGAGAATATCGGCAACCTTTACTGAGCTGCCTAACCCATTTTGGATCGGAAGTACAATGGTATCCGGCCCTAATAGCGCCTTTGCCGATTCAGCAGCCGCCGATACATGCATGGCTTTGGTTGCAATGATCACCAACTGACAAGGGCCGACTTCTGTAGTGTCCGTGGTTGCATTTATCTTTACGGTTCGGTCCCCGCTATACCCTTCCAGTCTGAGGCCGTTTTTCCGGATCGCTTCAATATGATCAATCCGGCGGTCGATTGCCCATACTTCGTTACCGGCATCTCCTAATAGTGCTGCATACACACTTCCCATGGCACCTGTGCCCACAATTCCGATTCTCATCGGCCGCACCTCTAAATTTTGCTTATTCGCATAGGACTATGATCCTTTAATTTTCTCTTTGAGCAGTGACAAGATACCCTCTTTTTCTAAGATATCAAGCATGTCTTGAGCCAAAGGTATCCCTTGTATGAGGTTGTCCTGACTGACGTTTTTCACTGTAGCTTGTTTGATATCCAACTCTGCCTCGTCCCCTTCTTCAAAATATTGCGGGGCTTTAGGGCACGTCAATATCGGGAGCCCCTGGGCAATGGAATTTCTGAAGAATATCCGGGCAAAGGACTCGGCTATTACTGCACCGACCTTAAGGGCCTTGAGTGCAGTCACCGCTGTTTCTCTACTGGACCCACACCCGAAATTCCTTCCTGCTACAATGATATCTCCCGGCTGTACCTCCCTGGCAAATCGGGGATTAATCGGTTCAAGAGTATGGTCCTTCATCTCTTCATGAGGTAGACTCAAATATTTGGTGGGTGTGATCACGTCGGTATCTATGTTATCTCCAAACTTCCATATCTTGCCCCTTATCAAGGTAGCCATCCTTAAATCCTCCTATGCATGTTTTCTTGGATCAGCGATCTTTCCCTCAATGGCGGAGGCTGCAACAGTTGCAGGAGACGCCAGGTAAACCTTTGCCTCCTCGCTGCCCATCCGTCCTTTAAAATTTCGGTTAATAGAAGCCACACAGGTTTCGCCCGATGCTAACTGTCCCATATGCTGACCAAAACAGGGCCCGCAGCTGGGGTTGCATATGATGGCATTGGCGTCTAAGAAAACATTTAATAACCCGCTTTCCATGGCGCTTTTATAAACAGTTTTGGAAGCTGGTACAACCAACAACCTGACATCGGGATGTACCACTCGGCCTTTTAAGATATCTGCCGCCATCTGTAAATCCTCTAACCTTCCATTGGTACAGGAGCCCAAAACAGCTTGGTTAATCACTACCTCCCCCACTTCAGAAATGGACTTCACATTATCCACATAATAAGGAATAGCAATTTGAGGCTCGAGACCCGTCATATCAACACGGTAGGTTTGCTCGTAGACAGCGTCTATATCTCCTTTGATGCGTGTGATCGGTTGGCCGGTTATCTCTTTCAGATAGGCTATGGTCTTTTCATCCGGCTCGAAAAAGCCGAACTTGGCCCCTAGCTCTGTTGACATGTTGCTCATTGTCATCCTGCTGGCAACACTCAGTTTCTCTGCTGTTGGCCCTGTGAACTCTATGGCTTTGTACTGGGCAACTTCAGCACTATATTTACCTGCGATGTAAAGGATAACATCTTTTGACATCACCAGGGGGGAAAGCGCTCCTGAGATCTCAAATTTGATCGTCTCCGGCACCCTGAACCAAAGTTCACCTGTTGCCAGAACGTAAGCCATTTCAGCAAACCCAATACCCGTTCCTGCTGCCCCTAAAGCACCATATGTTGGTGTATGGGAATCTGTGCCTACAATTAACCTGCCGGGCAGAACATGACCTTTTTCAACAAGAACTTGATGGCAGACCCCCTCACTTTCACCGTAATACTGCTCTATCCCAAAATCTTTGATGTCTTTTCTGATCTGTTTATGCATCTCGGCGGTCTTGACCGTGGGTGCTGGTACATAGTGATCGAGCAAACATACCACTTTTTTTGCATCCCATACCTTTTTTACACCAGCACCCCGTAAATTAGCGCTCACTCCCATTCCCAGTCCTTCATGACACATGGCAATATCGATCTTTGCCGTAATAAACTCTCCTGGCTTGACCTCATCTCTTTCAGAAGCCCTCGCCAAAATCTTCTCTGCTAGAGTCATGCCCATTTTGGACTCCTTTCAGGGTCTTTCATGAAACTATTCTAATTTACTTACCACCGCATCAGCAAACTCCTTCGTGCTCGCCCGACCTCCCTGATCCTGGGTCAGGTGCTTCCCTTCTCTATACACAGCTGCCACAGCTTTTTCCAAGGCCTTAGCCTCGTCCTCCATTCCGAAGTGATCTAACATCATCTTTGCAGAGAGAATCATCGCTGTTGGATTAATCACATTCTGGTTTGCGTATTTAGGTGCTGAACCATGTACCGGTTCAAAGTAGGGCGTTTTGCCCCCTATGCAGGCACTTCCAGCGATACCTAATCCGCCTACAAGTTCAGCAGCCTCATCTGACAAAATATCTCCAAACATATTTGAGGTCACAACTACATCCATGTCCTTGGGATACCTCAATATTCTCCTGCACATATCATCAATATAGAAGTGTTCATAGGACAGCTCCGGATACCGTTTTATCTCAGTTTCTGCTATTCTTTGAAACAAGCCGCAGGATTCTTGCAAAACATTGGACTTTGTCACACAGGTTAATTTACCTGGATGGCCTGATTCTTTTCTTTTCTTGGTGTACTCACAGGCAAATTTCATCATGCGATTGGTCCCGCCTTCGGTGATAATCCTGATGGCAAACCTTCCTGTGCCATAGTCTTGAAAGCTCTTGCCCAGGCAACTGTCCTTCCAGTCGGGCCATTTTTCTGCTAGTTGAGATATATCCCCCTCACGACCCCAGGGATACAGTCCTTCGCTGTTCTCCCGCAGGATCACAAAGTCGATACCTTCGGCGTCCTTTAGAGGAGTGCCTGCACTTGGATAGTATTTGACTGGCCTGATATTGATATAGTTATCCATTTCCCATCTCAAAAACACGAGAATCGAAGTACTAGCACTTCCAGCCGCGCCGAATAAGACCGCATCGGCTTCTTTGCACAGCTTTTTCGTCTCATCAGGAAATGGGGTCCCATATCTTTCTACCGCCTCCTCGCCGCAGGGCGGTTTTAGGATCTCAAACCCCAGGTGCATATTCTCCAAGACATTGTATGCTACATCACTAACCTCGGGGCCTACTCCATCTCCTCCTAACATAACAATTTTTTTACTCATTTACTCCCTCCTAACGTTGCTTCAATGTGATCTTTTTTGGTCGACATCCTCTGCTAGAGTCCAGGGTTTGAGGTAAACATAGCCTTCCATAATCCTCCGCGCAGTCCGGAACAGGGCTGCTTTCTTCAACACCAAGTCATTTCCCTCTTTTTGTACCTCGGCCTCCACATCGATCCTCCCTGCCGGGTGTCCGATCCAGATGATCCCTGTCCGCTTAGCCCGCTCCGATAAGACCTCATTTACGATTGTCCCTTCGATCATTGCTGCCGCTCCTGTGCAGACTGTGCCGGTCACAGCATAGGCCTTATGGACCTGGCCAGACGAGGCCATGATACTCCTCAAATCTACATCTTCCGCTTTGATCTCCTCCCCCGTCACGTGACTGACGTAGCTGGAAGATCTGCTGACAAAGGCGGAAAATGGTGCCGATGGACTTTCCACGTCCGCTTTTTTTCCATCCTTAACAAGACCCAAGAGCTCGGCCGCAGCCCCACGGACTGCCGCGGCCTTTCTCCAGACCTCACGATTGGAAAGGAGGTCCTGGAATCTTTCCGTTCCCTTTATCCCAATATCCTCAGCAAGAGCAAAAACGGTGGGATTAGCTGCGTCCACGATTGAAACCTGTATCTCTCCGATCTCATCTGCCCTTAGCACCTCCTTAACCTTGCCCGTTGGAAGGAGGGTCCCCTTTATTGTCCCCGCGGTGGCGGCAAAATCCAGAGCAATTCTTGCACCGGTGCCTGGGACTCCATCGATCCGGTAATCGCCCTCAACAACCGCCTTGCCATCTTTCACAGGGACCTCAGCGATCAAAATCTTTTTGGTATTGGTATTGTAAATTCGGACTCTTGTAATGGGCTCAACAGGCTTTACCAAGCCCTCATCGATGGCAAAGGGGCCAACTCCTGATGATAAGTTTCCGCAATTGATACCATAATCCACAATCGGTTTATCGATGATTACCTGGCCAAAGGTATAATCTACGTCTGCATCTTCTCTCTTGGATGGGCCAATTATGCAGACCTTGCTCGTTAAGATATCAGCCCCACCGAGCCCATCGATTTCTCTTACATCCGGGCTGCCAAACACGTCGAGGATAATCTTATCCCTCAGTTGTTGATCGGAGGGAAGCTCGTTCTCATGAAAATAGATCCCTCTGCTTGTACCTCCTCTCAGAATAACACAACGAAGCATTTTCATTTCATATCCTCCTTTCACCTTATTCTCTGGAAGAGAATTAAACTAAATGGACTAATATTGTTTTTAGAGATAAAGGGTGAATCCCTCGACCGCTGCTCACCGGGAGTAGATCTATCCCGGTATTTCAAACAGAATCTGTTCAAAGACCACATCCAGCAAATCATTAGGGAGCCAAAATATTTTCTTCACTTTTCAAATTCTCGATAATAAATGGCACCGGAGCCCTTAAATGATTTCTTAGTAATTCCTTGGCCTTCGTGATATCCTTTTCACGAATTGATTCAATTATTTCCCCGTGTTCAGTTTCACTTGGTTTGATTCTAATTGGCGGTACGGCACTAAACCTGAACCTTAAATCAATCCATTCATAAAGATGCTCTATATATTTAATAATAAATCTATTCTTTCCCACTCGTGAAAGTTGGACATGAAATTTTGAATTTAGAAGTGATTTTTTTCTCTCAAATAATTGACTATTGTAACTTACATATTCGTACTGAGCTTTTTCCAAATTTTTCATGTTACTACTATTTTGGTTCTTGATTACACTATCCAAATTTGCCACTTCCAATATCTCTCTCGCCTCAAGTACTTGAACAACTTCTGCCACATCAATTTCTTTGATGTAGTAACCAACGTTTTTTTTTGGATAAACATATCCCTCACTTTCAAGTCTATTCAGAGCGCTAATAATAGGTGTTTTGCTTACGTTTAACCTAGCTTCGAGATCATTGTATAATAATTTTTGGCCCGGAGATAGTTTGCCCCTCAATATTAATTCCTTAATTCTTTCATAGGCAAAATCAGTCGTTGAAGCGATTTGACTTTTCTGTGACTTGCCACGCATTTTCAAATGATCCTCCATTCACGGATTTCATTAACTCAAAACAAACTTGACCAAAGTCGAAGCCGCTGTCTTTTGTTGCTATCATCAGAAGTACCTCTTTTTGAGTCCCTCAAACATCGAGGCGTCATAGCCGCAAACAAAGTATATCTTGAATGAATCTAATCATATTTAAGATCACATTTTGAATATTCTGTCAACAAAAAATTGAGTCAAAAACGCAATAATAAAAAAAATTCAAGCTTTCCCTACCAGTTAGGTAGGAAACCACCCTGGTCAAATCCAGGACTTTGATTCCTGTTAACGGCATGACAGTGTCCTCCTCTCCGTCTCATGGGTTTTCATGGGTTA
>Ga0114922_10004022_pt1 | contig 13673 bp, 6 predicted proteins | sample AartaG_FD_100975 | JGI IMG/M metagenome (GOLD analysis project Ga0114922, IMG submission 100975) | Deep subsurface microbial communities from Aarhus Bay to uncover new lineages of life (NeLLi) - Aarhus_00045 metaG | ecosystem: Environmental > Aquatic > Marine > Oceanic > Sediment | place: Aarhus...
AGAAGCAGCGAATCCTTTCGGAGATGGTTGCGGTTGCGATCCTGCTGGTGCTGTTGGCATCTGTAGAGCTGGCAGGGGAACCGGACTATAGTATCGACGATATTTTCCAGTTTAAGACTTATTACTATCTGCATCCGGAACCGGAGAGGCTGGGCGCGATGCTTCACAGTTACCTCAATTTAGAAATCTTCACGGATGGAAGTCTTGATGAACACGATGAATATGTCGTCTCATATTTTTTTGGGCGAACTGCACGTTCAGAACCGGTAGTTGTTAGTGAATATATAAACTTTTTTAAAGAGGGTAATCACAAACAAAGACTGTTTATCCTGAAGATTCTGCAGTTATGTGGAAATGAGGAGACAAAGCATTTCTTTGAAACTAACTTAAGAGCAGGTCGGTTCAGCATGGAGGAATCGCACATTATCCAGGCTTTGCGCGATGGTATTGGCACCAAGTTTGACCCTGTTGTTGAGCCTATAACAAGTCCCGCTGACCTTGATTTTTTGTGGATGGAGTTTGAAGCCACCGGCAGCGAAGAGGTTGTGAAACATATCATCGCTGTTCTACACCTGGCACAAGATGGCAGGGGTTTAGAAACCCTTATTGGAAGCCGTACAAAATCATCGTTGGCATGTAATTGCAGAAAACATAAAAGAGTTCTCGAAATATGCAGGAAGGAGTTGTCAAATGCGAAGGGGGTTACCAGGGAGATATTGCAAAAGATTGTTTCAGAAAGAGATTCTCCGGTAAATGTGAGAGAGTCGATAAGTGAAGGGCGCCATCAGGAAGTGCCCCGCGATGTGAAAGCGTGGGCACTTAGCTGTGTGAGCTTGCTTTGGGAACGGAATCATGGCCGCCACGATTCATTGGCGGGTGAAGCTATAACCGAAAGGGACATGCAGGTACGGAGGAAGTTTCTTTTCGAGGAATGGGGCATAGACAGCAGGGCCGATTTGTTGGATAGTCTTAGATGGATAAACGAAGGTGGACACAGAAGGAGGTTTGAGACGTTGGGTAAGAGTGTATGTGGTAAGAGTAATTGGAAATACGCATTGGTTTTGTTGGAGAATGTGACGAACACGGAACATCTTCGTGAGACCGTATTTGCCAGGAAACATTATGACGAAGTTGGAGACAAAGGGATTTTTGGGTGGGATTACAGCAGGTATATTGCTCTTTGCAGGTGGGGCTATTCAGCAGGATACATCAGCGAGGACGAGGCATGGAGGATGATAATGCCGGTTGCATGGAGATTGCAGGAGGAATTTGACTCGTGGGAGGATTTGGGTCGCAATTACCTTATGGGCCGAGAGTTCTGGGGAGGAGGAGCAGACTCAGCATATAAGTTTGAAGACGCCTATCAGAGATTGATCGATATGCCCTCAAGCCCATGGAATAGATATGACTGGTATATGGATTTGCGATATTTCTCAAAAAGTCCGGTTAAACCGGACGATGGGAGCGATGGGGATTCTTTGTTGAGTGAGTCGAAGTGAGCAATATATGACAAAAATAAAAATGAGCTTTGTTTTTTGCGTCCTCGGTGCTGCAACCGCGGCGTCTACCCTTTTCGGTACGACCGAAAGTACCCGTACACCGAGAAAGCTGATAGTGCCCGATGAGTACAAGAGCATCCGCGCGGCTGTCGCCAAAGCACGGTCGGGGGATACGGTGTTTGTCAAGAGTGGGGTTTACGAGGAAAAGCTCAGATTTAAAGAGGGCATTAGTCTTGTCGGTGAAGGGATGGATAAAACCATAATTCGGTATAATGCGCGACCGGACCATGTGATTCTTGTCGAGAATTGCAAAAGCGGGTTGATATCCAATCTGGCCGTAGAACACAGAGGCCAATACGGAGTGAGGCCGGCGCTCGTCGCCCTTTGCATCGCCAACAGTTCAATAGAAGTCAGTAATTGCAGGATTAGATATGCATCCAGCTCGGGGATATTCGTTACTAATGGAGGTTGTCCTGTGATACACGACTGTACTATCGAATCAAATCCCGGAAGCGGCATTATTATCGAAGGAAAGCGAACAGACCCAAATATAATGAACAATCTGTGCCGGCTTAATAAAACACAAGGGATTTATTTTTACGGCGGAGCCAAGGGGAAGGCAGAAGATAATATTTGCGAAGAAAATGAACGCGGTATTGGTGTGACGACCAAAGGAACAAGCGTAACATTAAAGGGCAACTATTGCCGGGCCAATCGGAAACATGGTATATCTTTCTGGAAAGGTGGCAGTGGTTTAGTGGAAGGCAATATATGTCGGCAAAATGAGGACAATGGCATCTTCGCAAAGCATAAAGGTACGAATGTAGTAGTGGCAAACAATCAGTGTATTGGGAATCTGGATAACGGGATACAATTTTACAAGGAGTGCACAGGTGTTGTGGAGGGCAATATTTGTGAAGGAAACGAAGATAATGGAATCATAGTGAGTACGACGAAAAAGGTTGTGGTCGTCAAGTCCAACAAGTGCCGGGGCAACTATGGGCGCGGTATTGTACTTACAAAAACCGCGGATGTTAAAGTCGAAGAGAACTTCTGTTCGGAGAATGAAAAATCCGGAATATCAGTGTGGGGTAGAGGCACGACAGCAAGTCTGAAAGACAACGTTTGCAGCGGCAATGACACTTACGGCATCGGTATTTCAAGCGGTGCTAAGGTGACAGCCAAGAATAATCTGTGCGAAAATAACGATTGGCCCGGGATTCAGGTAAATAGCAAGGGGACATTTGTTTGTCTCGAAAATAATCGGTGCAGAGGAAACAACCATTCGGGAATACAATTTGACAAGAACAGCAGAGGCAAGGCAATTGGGAACGTTTGTGAGAATAATCCATGGAGCGGGATCGCGATACGCGGCAAGGGGACGAAGCCGGTGCTGAGTGGTAACAAATGCAACAATAACGGGGCGTGGGGGATTATACACTGGGCAGGTGCGATGCCGAAGATAGAGAAAGACAATATTGTTGTAAACAATGGCAGGGGGGGAATAAAGGCGAGAGATTAACGATATATTTACAATGAAAACATAAAGCTTTTAAAGAATCGACAGAATAATTATTATATCGGGTTTATAGTGAAAAATCTGGAAGAGTATGATGCGAGCAGATGAAGTATATGAGGCAATAAGGCACCAGAAGATTATCGTAATCCTGCGAGGAGTGAGAGGTGATAAAATAGTCGATATCGCAAATGCGCTACACGCCGGCGGTATCCGGCTGATGGAGATTACGTGCAATACGGCGGGCGCGGCGCAAATGATAGCGAAGCTGGCTAAAGAGATGGCAGGTAAGATGATTATCGGTGCTGGAACTGTCATCACAAAAGCTTTATGTGAGGAAGTGATAAATGCAGGCGCCGAGTATATTGTAGCGCCGGATGTGAACCCGGCGGTTATAGAATACGGTTTAAGTCGGGGTGTTGCGTTTTTGCCCGGTGCTGCAACGGCGACGGAGGTCTTAACTGCTGCGCGGGCCGGCGCCAGGATGGTCAAGATTTTCCCAGCCGCCGCGCTTGGCGCAGATTATATAAGACAATTAGGCGGGCCGATAGATAACATTGATTTTGTGGCGGTTGGCGGCGTAAGGCTGGACAATGTCGATGAGTTCATAGCTGCCGGGTGCGTGGCAATCGGGATAGGCGGGGCGGTGATACGGTCTGGATTTGTGGAAGGGTGCGACTGGGCGCAGATTACTCAGGCTGCGCGGCGGTACGAAGAAAAGGTTGCAGAGGTAACAGCCGGCAAATAGACGAGGCGGAGCTTACCAAGTATTTGCGGGTGCGTTCGGTTAGCCCGTTGTTGTATCTTGACGATTCGGTTGCAGGGTGATATGCTGTAACCCGTGAAAAAAGAAAAACCCATTCGAACTTCGCCAATTTCAGAAGAAAAAAACGGTGCCGCTTTTTTGGAGCCGGGGCGAAAAGTATTTGTCTTTCTGTTCTTTGTATTTCTGTTATCGGCCATCGGGCTGAAAATATACAAGGCCGACCGGGCCGGAATCAGTTACGATGAATCATTGACTTTCCAGCGCTACTGCGACAGCGTTCATACGGCTTTGACTTCATTCGACCCGGCCGACGCCAGCAGTACGAATAATCACCTGTTGAATTCGATATTCATTCATTACGCTCAGAAGTATTTCGGCTTCTATGAGCACTTCATCAGAATACCTTCGCTTTTAGCGGGAATTGTGTTTTCGCTGGCACTGGCGTATATCGTTTATAAAACGATTCAGTCAGGCCCGATGCGCGTCGTGTCTTTGGCGATGGTTTCGCTTGTTCCGTTTGTTTTCGATTATTCCTATCTGGCAAGAGGATATTCGTTTGCGCTGGCGGGGATTTACGCCGAAATCGCATTTGTACTGTGGCTTTTGGAACGTAAGATCCCGCTGCGTTTCTGGCCGATACCGGTGGTGGTAATCTCCCTTATGAACTTTCTGGTTTTCGGGTCGATGATGTCGAGCATGATTGTGCTCGCCGGTTTTAATGCGGTGTTTATCCTGCTTTATTCACACAGGATTTTCAGCGACGTATCAAACAAAGTAAAACCTGTTATCCTTAATCTTGTATCAATATCGGCGATAACTGGTGTTTCGGTGTTTCTTCTTTATCGGCATATTTACAAAGATATTCTGGGCGGCAGGGTAATGGTCAAGATAAACAAGGGCTGGCGAGGGTGGCCTTCATTTGTCGAGTACCTTCGCAACTTATTGGTCCGCAAGGTGTTTGGACCGACCGATATCCTTGGGACGATTATCTTTTGGGCGGCTATCGTACTGATTGTAGTCGGTGTCGTAATATATATATACAGACTTCGCAAGGCGATTAAGGCCCGATTGTGGCCCGAGTATGTGAACGATAATCCTGCAAGTTTCGTTCTAATCGTTACCTGCGTGACGATAGCGATATTGTTTACCTACAGTGTCATCCTGAATAGAAGCCCGGGTCTTCCCCGCAGGGTGCGCAGTCAGATTTTTCTGATACCTATGACGCTAACTTCCGGCCTGATAATTCTCGACAGGCTTGCATCCCAGATGCGTCAAAAGAGCATGCGCCGGATTATGTGCGGCGTGGTTATAGCGGTCGTGGTATTAGTAACTGTGCGCAATCTGCCTTCACCTTACCGTATGGGTAGTTCGACTATTTCCGGACCGGTTCTGCGCAAGTTGAAGGCGATAGATCCCGACAAGACCTGGAATATCGCTTTCTCGGAGAAGATGAGATTATTTTATATGGGCTTTCTTTATTACAGACAGTTTGATTACAAATTCAATATTGTACGGCAGGGCGAGTATGACGTGCTTATCTGCCGGGAAGAGGAACGGCCGGCCGGGGCGGTCAGTCTGAATTGGGCTCCTTTTAGCGATTCAAATTCCCGCGTAGTGATTAACTGCAAGCTTCCCGCCGACAGGGTGGTAATAGAGGCGCGGCTCGTCGAAGACTGACTCTTAACTAACTATAAAACAGGGGGCTGAACTTCTCTTAAACTGGGCGTATGCCTTTGCAAATCGAAAGATGGACGCACAATAGGGAATTTACGCTCAAAATTACATATTACACATTTTTTTTGTTGACGGGGGAGGATTGTATGCTAAATTGCGAATTCGTGTGGACAAAAGTAAAGCTTTATGAAGACGGCGGATGTCCTTGTTTGTCGAGTCTCTGAAGCATCTGAAGCGGAACCGGAGAACACCGATTATGGAGCATATTGTTGTCCATGTTTTTTATGGGGGCTTAGGACGGTATGTCTGCGCGCAATGTTCGCTATCCAATATAAGCATTAATGAGTTTCTACAATTTTTTGCGGGGGCAAAGGGAGGTGATGCCTGGAACTAAGGTGAAAAATTAACAAGTTTTATTGGGTGGGCCGGCTTCGGCGAGCCCATCGAGAGAGGGGAACATACAGGCTGTGGCCTGCAACAAGGTAGTAGAATATGTTTTTAACAAATGTAAATAGTTTTATGAAAAGAAAGAGAGGGTAACTCTTATGAACAGAAAGTTGTTACAATTAATGTTAATCTTTGTGGCCGGGGTGATTGTATCATCAGCCTCGGCGGAAACCTTTTATGTGGCACCGGGAGGTAATGACGGTGGCGCCGGAACTATCGGTGACCCCTGGGCGACCTTAGCGGGTGCACGCGACAATATTCGACCCCTGCTCGACGGTGACGGCGATATCACGGTTTATTTCCGCGGCGGGACGTACAGTTTTACCGATACGGTGGTCTTCGGACTCAGCGATGATGGAACTGCTACCCAGAGCATCACCTATGCCGCCTATCCCGATGAAACACCGGTGTTTAGTTCCTTAGTACAGGTAACCGGCTGGACCACGTATAGCGGAAACGTCATGCAGGCCAATCTGCCCGGCGGTATCACACACGTCAGATATTTACAGGACGCCGGCGAAAACTGGATGCCTCGCTCGGCAGGTACAATGTTTAATCCGGCCGAGAGAAGCAGCTCAAACGAGGCGCTTATGTATGAGCCTGATGGGCAGGAGGCCAAAACGCGCACGGAGTATCCCAGAAGGGACTGGACACCTCCTGACTGGACGTATGCTTCACAATATGACCTTCGGATTTCAACGGAGGCCTGGACGGTAAATGTACTTCCCGTTTCCTCTGTTGATAGCGGCGAAAGGCTTATATATGTCGCTACCCCGGCCACCTATCAGATGAAAAACTGTACCCGCGATTGTGCTCCAACCGAGGCGTGGGTACTGAACACACTTGAGGGTGTCGATACGGCGGGCGAATGGGCATGTCTGAACGGCAAGATTTATCTTTATCCTGTCAGTGGAACCTCAGATATCTACGTGCCGGCCGTCACCGAGTTTATCCGTGTTGATGAAGGGACCGCAGACGGCAACACCGACATAACCACACCAGTGCAGTACATTAACTTCGAGGGGATTACATTTACCGGCGGCGACTTTTATATGCGCTACTATGATTACAACAATCCGCTCAACTCCGATGTTACAAGCCAGCATGACTGGGGGGTTGTTGACAGGCCCGCCGGCATGCTAAGGTTCCGTAACGCCGCTAATTGCACAGTTGACGGCTGCAGCTTTACCAAAAGCGGCTCAGGCGGTGTTCGTCTTGACCGTTATGCCCAGAATATCACCATTACAAATTGCGACTTTAACTATCTTGGAACAGAGGCTGTAGCTTTGATGGGTCGTGGTATCGGCTATGGCGATGTCAACAAGAACAATGTGGTTAGCTACAATAGCATGGTTGGGACCGGCCGGGAAAAATGGGATGCTCCGGCGATAAATCTGTCCCAAAGCTCCAACAACTCAATTCACCACAACTACATTGAGGACACGCACGTCTCGGCAATAATTTTCACCAGTTCCAGAGGTGTGTATCTGGCCTATAAGTGTTATGAAGACTCGGACAGTTACTTCATAGGCGCCGAATGCCACTACTGGGAGTGTCATCCCGATGCGGTGGCTATGAGCTGTGACGCCGAAACGTGGGGATATGAACTGGCAAAGGTACAATCTCATCAGTACATGTACAACTACAATAATGTATTTGAGAAGAATGTCATCACCGACGCCCATAACGGAGGTCAATTCTTCGCCAATTTCATAAGTCCTACTAATGGGGTGATTTATACCTCGGGAGGCAAACGCAACGAAACAAACTGGTTACAGCTTAATTATGTCTATGATGAAACTCCCCTGCCTAATACACAAATCCTCTATGCCGATACCTATATGGATAACCTCGAAGTCCTCAAGAACATGTTCTACAACGTCCAGATTGGCGAGGTGGAAACACCAACTGAATTTTACGAAGGATATAACGTACTGGAGGTGTTCTGTAACTGGCAGGATTGGGATGTCAACTATGGCGGACGGGGCCTTGTCCGGTCAAATGCGATCAAGGATTCCTCCTTCTATACATTCATCGTCGGCATGTTTACACAGGAAGAAGGCAACATCGATTTCGATTCCGGCTCCCCCGGCGGCGACGCGGCGAATGTGACCGATTATGAAGAGATGTATTTGACGCTTTGTCCCGGTAATTTGCCCGGGCCGTCTCCTCTGCCCGGTGCTACAAGCATGCAGTCATCTCTGGCATCCAAGATTACACAGTTCGGCGGCACGGTGCCAAGCTGTGGTCCGCCTGATACAGACCCGCCCGTGCCGGACCCGATGACATGGGCGACTGTGCCGGCTGCCGACAGCGATAGTGCCATCAGCATGACCGCAACCACAGCAACCGACCCAAGCGGCGTAAGCTACTATTTTGACGAGACCAGCGCCAATCCCGGAGGAAACGACAGCAGCTGGCAGGCAGACCCAGACTACACGGATGATGGTCTGAGCGCATCAACCCAGTACTGCTACCGGGTTAAGGCACGCGACAACAGCGCCAACCAGAATGAAACCGCCTGGTCAAGTCCGGACGCATGTGCGACAACCCTTGCCGGCTGTTCGCCAACCGACTGCCATGTCGAGACCATGGTCTGCAGTGAACAAAGTTGCGGCGGACCAAACAAAAACGGTGTAGCCACGGTTACAATTTATGATGACTGCGGTGATCCCGTTGTCGGTGCCGATGTTACCGGCACGTTTACCGGAAGCTTCAGCGAGCAGCTCATGGAGACGACCGACCAAAACGGACAGGCTGTCCTTATTACTGTAGGATGCCTGAAGAAGCCGACTTTCGAGTTTTGCGTGGATGATGTAGACCATACCCTGCCGTACGACCCGGGAGACAACGTAGTAACCTGCTGCAATGATTAGTACTGTAGCTTAAGCAACAATGGACCGATATTGGGCATCTGAGGCTGAGATCAACGATGGCTTTCAAGCGTGGCGGCCCTCACGGCCGCCACGCTTTTTTTTTGTAGGATTTATCATGGTGATATGAGCTTAGCTCATAACTATACGTGTCGATAGACTTCCCAGCCCAGGTATGTGTCAAGTACCTCAACTCAAAGCACCGGAGAAACCGGGATTTGTTCGCGTATTTCTCCTGAAACGGGCCGATAATTGAGTAGCACACCCCCGCTTTTTTTGAAAATCTTAAGAATTTTCTTGACCAAAACAATTGACCCGCTAAAAAAGTAATAGTGCGAGTTGTGAGTTGAGGAGCCTTCCTGATATGCACACCAATTGGCTGCTGCTTCTCGATGCAATTATGGAAGGAATTTGAAAACAATGGAGATGTAACCTATTTTTGTTCATGATTCCAATTTTTTCTTCCAAATCACATTTTTTTGGCTGTATACATACGCCAATGTAATAAAATCATGGTGACACAGTATGTGGTAATTTATGTTCGCAGTTTGTGAGTGCTTCATGGAGTGTAGATGATGCAAGAAGGCTCGGGCTACCCTCATAAACCTGGTGCTGAATTCCAAGGGGAGCTTTTTATACGCCTTTTCATGACAAATCAGAGCAATATTCATGCATTCATACTTTCGCTTGTGCCCAACTGGGCGGACGCAGATGATATTATGCAGGAAACAGCCACCGTGATGTGGACGAAATTCGGCGAATTCGAATTGGGCACCAATTTTTTATCCTGGGGGATGACGGTAGCTTACTTCGAGGTCCTCAAGTTTCGAAAGCAGCGTCAAAGAAGCCGATTACAGTTTAAAAATGAACTTCTGGAATCCATTGCTCAAGATGCCGTCAATACCAACTATAGTTTGGATGATACGGTTGAAGCGTTGAGAGAATGTATATCAAAACTGAGGCATCGCGACCGCCGAATCGTGCAACTGCGCTATCAGAAGTCCAAATCAATGAACGAAGTGGCACATTGCATTAAAAAATCAATTGAAAGCCTTTATAAGGCGATGGCCCGTATTCATCATGCCTTGCTCCAGTGCGTCCAAAGGAAGTTGACTCGAGGGGACATAGTATGAGCGACATTAAAAATATGCTTGAGTTGAGTGAATTGTTGGTCCGGTTGCTTGAAGGAACCATCTCCGATGAGCAGTTTGCATATCTGCAACACCAACTGGCATCAAATCCTCACGCCCGTCGGTATTATCTTCGATATATGAAAGTCTCTTCCGCACTGAGCCGGCTCGGTCAGATAACTAATGTTGATACTCTGACCAGAACTGTTGCAAAGGATACTAAAGATTTGTCCATATTGGAAAAACTGGCCGAGTATGAGAAAAGCGGCAAGCCCGTCGAGGTTGAAAGGGTCAAGGCCAAAGTCGAGCCGGTGCTAACCGAACAAGAACGCCAGGCAAAGATTCGGGCCTTTATCGCAGAACAACAGGCCATGGAGGAACAGGAGAAGCTGTTGGAGCAATTAGAGCGGCGCAGAATACGCCAGCGCGAGCTGCGCCGGAGGCAACGGATTGCAAGGGCACGAACCGTTGCAGCAAAGGTGAGCAAAGTTTCGAGAATCGGCGCCATGGCCGCCGTGGGAATGGTGATTGCATATTTGCTGTATTTAGTATCGCGGCCTGTGCCGCCTGCTTTTGTGGCTGTGCTCACCGATGGGATAGATGTCAAATGGGCCGACCACGATTTGCCCACGGAACCGGATAGTCTGCTTCGGCCGGGGTATATGAAATTAGTCGCCGGTATTGCCGAGATAACTTTTGATGGAGGCGCAAAAGCTATAATCCAGGCCCCCGTCGAAATAAAACTCCAAAACGCATCCAGGGCGTATCTTCAGTCAGGTAAAATGAGCGCAACTGTTCCTGTCGAGGCTCGGGGCTTCGCGCTCAATACACCTTCGGCGTCGATAGTTGACCTTGGCACCGAGTTTGCCGTTCATGTCAATGAAGACGGCTCCAGTGATATTTATGTATTTAAGGGCAGGGTTTCGCTTTTGGCCGGAAAGTTTGGCGAAATTATTGGCAGGCTATATGATACGGTTGAGCAGATTGTCGAAGCTGGCCAGGCTAAACGCGTTTATGCTGGAAGCTCCAGGATACGCGACATTCAATTCGGCCAATCAGCCTTTGTCCGGGATATGCCCTCGCCATACGAACTGGCAGTCCGACAAAGCCGACCGACCGGGTATTGGCGATTTGGGAGTGACAACCGCAAAATGTGCGTCAACTCTATCGATTCTGTTCGTCACGTTGCTAAATACGTTGGTTCAATCGACTGCGATAACCACGGTCCCGGCCTTGGCGATGCAAAACCGAACGACGCTATGAAGCTGGATGGCCGACCAAATAACTACATGCTCATAGAAAACATTACATCACGACGGCCTCAGAATGGAGGTTCCTCGCTTGTCCTGTGGCTTCGCGCCGACGAGGTTAGAGACCAAAGCATCATAACAAATGAGACGGCAGAAGGACAGGCCGAGTGGTTTTCACGCTATCTGTACATGGAAAAAACCGGTCGGTTCGCATTCATTGTGTTTTCCGACTATGATGAAATATATGAAGGTGAGACTGTCGAAACCTCTTTGATAAGAAGCAAGCAAATGGCACAAAAAGGCCGGTGGTACCATTTAGCTATTACCTTATCGAGAAAGCATGTATGCCTGTTTATTGACGGTCGGCTGGAGGCAGAAGCCTTTGATCCAATCGAACAATTCGGTGATATTGGTTTGTCATGGTACCTCTGCACGCGTGCGAACATTTCACCTACCGACGAAGACGACGCGCCGCCAATTAAAGGCGCCATTGATGAACTGGCAATATATGACCGGGCTTTATCAGCGGAGGAAATTAAACGGTTATATTCGGTGAGTCAACAGTAAAGTGATTTGAACTGATAACAGCAAGAGGAGAAAACGCGGAAGGTAGTGCTCTTTGCAGAGGAAATCGGGTTTTGAAATTGCCACTTTATTTCTGAGTCTCAAAGCATCAGAGCCGGTATTTTAGGCACCCCGGCCGGATACCGGCGGGTGAAGGAAATATGCGTGAAAAACTCAAAATGGAAATTATTTCTAAGCAAGAAAGGAGGTGATGCCCGGCATTAACGAAAAGGAGCTAAATAATCGGTGAAGTATCTAATTTGTAAGGTGGGCCGACTTAGGCGAACTCATATCGAAAGGGCTTATCTGAGTCATGCCCCACAGGACAAAAAATTATGAGAGTTTGTTTGTGATGTTCTAAGAAAGGAAAGGATAAGATGAATAAAGTGAAAATTTTGTTTTTAGTGTTTTTTATGTGTTTTTCTACAACTGTTGTATCGGCTGACACCATAACGGTGACAAATCCGAGCTTCGAATCGGGTACTACCGGCTGGAGCAGTGCAACCACCTCAAACAGCGAGTTCTATAGTCCCGTGGACGGCACCGTTTATGCCACACGCTCAGGCGGCTCAAGTTATACCACCCAGTTGACCGGCCACACCATAGCCGCCGGTGAGACCTTCACGCTTACGGTCTGGGCAAGGAGCACAAATAGCCAGGGAACTACCTCGGCTACTAATGCCGAGGCGAGACTCTACTACGGCTCGACGACGATCTCCTCCATTACTCAGGATGTTAATCCGGTACGGCTGTCGGGTGCTCCCCTCAGTTACTCCAACGATGACGGCGGAAATGTCTGGATTGACCAGGGATACAGAATGGAGTTCGCAGACAACGTTTTCTATCAACTGGAAAGTGCCGACCCGTTGTATGATTCCTGGACTCGCTATAACGATAGCGATTACAATCCCGAGATGGCGGCCGGCCCGTTTATAACACCGAGTCTGAAGGGTATCTACTGGACTTATTACGAGGAGCCTTACCCTTCCGAAATATGGTTAGCTACTGCCACCGGCAGCCCGCCTAACTATACCTGGAGTGGTGCTACGGGTACAGTTATATGCAACACTGACGATGCGGACCCGTGGGTTATCGACGGCCATGGTTACTATGATAGCGCAACAGGCAAACTGTGGATGAGCTGGGGCGGTGGGTCCTGCTGGGTTTCCGAAATGGACCCAACCGACGGCAGGCTGATTGATCACCCGGCCAGCCCGGAGTTTGATACCCATCCATCGTGGTATCACACCGAAGTTGTTTACTGGGATGGTGACGAGTGGTCAGATGACTGGGTGGAAGGCCCGTGTCTTTATAAACACAACGGATACTGGTACTATCTTGCCTGCTACGGCCATTTAGCCCAAAACTATACCATCCGTGGTGGCAGGGGCTCCGGTCCGACCGGCCCCTTCTACGACAAAGATGGTGTTGGTTTGACCGAGTACGACTCTGGTGAGAGTGAGTACGGCAACACCATATTTCTCGGTGCCGACGGCGGCCAGGACAACCCCGGTCACCCGCACATCTGGGAAGAGTCCGGTACATACTACATGGGATACGACTACACAGATGAATATACCGGCTCAGGAACGGACAGGCTTGGCATCCGTAAGGTTTACTGGGTCAATGACTGGCCGACTATCTGGACCCCGATCACGGTAACATTCAATGCGGATAACTATCCCGCCTCTATTGGTCAGACACTCGGTATCAGCCTGCGTAATACAGGTTCAGGCTCAAATGCCGCCTTTGACCTTGTTGCTCTGGATTACACACCCGGAGCGCCTGATACCGATCCACCGGTACCCGACCCGATGACTTGGGCTACCCAGCCGAATGCGACCGGAGAAAGCTCCATCGCTATGGTAGCCACAACCGCGACCGATGTCAGTGGTGTCGAATACTATTTCGATGAGACAACCGGCGGCCCCGGTGGCAGCGACAGCGGCTGGCA
>Ga0114922_10004023_pt1 | contig 13670 bp, 13 predicted proteins | sample AartaG_FD_100975 | JGI IMG/M metagenome (GOLD analysis project Ga0114922, IMG submission 100975) | Deep subsurface microbial communities from Aarhus Bay to uncover new lineages of life (NeLLi) - Aarhus_00045 metaG | ecosystem: Environmental > Aquatic > Marine > Oceanic > Sediment | place...
CATGCACGCTAGAATTAAATAGAGCATGAAAATATCAAAATTTTTCGGTTTACTATTGTCCATTTTTAGCCTATTATTTTCCCTCCCGCGTCCGGCTTTCTCGCAGCTTGTCCTCGGCCAGTATGAGGATGAAGCCCCACTGCAAACATGGAACACTTTTGGAATCACAACAGCCGCCTCACTCAGCCGGGGGGGAACGTCGTTCACTCTATCAGATGATAACGCAGTGTCTCTCTCCAATCCAGCCCTCCTCGCCAAACTCCCAAAATTCACTCTAACATTTAGCGGATCCTATCGGGCAACCACACTGAATAAATACGGAATTGTCAACACAGGGGCTTATTCTTCTTCCCAAAACAGTGCATTTAAGGTCTATTCTGGAGATTTTGCGGGAATTTCTTTCAACATTAGAGGGTGGGCCTTTTCTTTATCCATGGGAGTTCAGGAAAATTACATCCGGCCGGAGGTCAACTGGGATTTCGAGTTCGCGGGCCAGCTCTATTACTCCATCACTTACAGTCAAACCGGAATTCTTCTCAACTATAATTTTTCACTCGCTAAAAAGATTACAAATGGGATTGCTTTGGGTTTGGGGCTCAATTTGATTCAGGGAACATATAAAAAACACTTGGAAGAACAATGGACTCAAGCCGACCAAACAATTTCGGATGACAAGGCTCATGATTTTTATGGATTTTATATCAACGGCGGGATTGTCTTTGATATTTTGAAAAATTTTACCGTGGCCGCTGTTGTCCGGTCTCCTTACAAAAAAAATGCGGACAGCGAAAGCCTGTATAGATTTTTCGATTCAACCGTTGGCACAGACATTCAAATCGACAGTTCAGAAACAAGTATCTACCACCAGCCACTTATGATCGGATTGGGATTGCAGTCAAATATTCTCCAGAATTTAATCGTTGCCGCCGATGCCTCGTTCTTAAACTGGGCGAATTACAAAGTCCACTATTTCGGGGAAATACTCCGGAGAGATTTTAAGGATGTTTTCCGCTTCAATGCCGGGCTCGAATTTAGGAATAAATATCCTCTTTTTAACACTATCGTGGATGTGCCTCTTCGTCTGGGAGTTATCTATGACCCACAGCCAATGATAAACCCAAATTCTTATTATTTCTGTTACACATTAGGAGTAGGAATCCATTTAAGTAAAGTTCATTTGGATGTGGGCTATATCTCAGGCAGAGAGTATGGATCCGGTTTCGCTTTGGCCTTTCGTAGAATCTTTTTAACTTTTAATTACGTAATCGGGCAGACAATATGAAAAATATGGACAAAATAAATCCATGGAACTTGTTTACAAAACGACTTCTTTTTTTATTCTTTTTACAAACAATATTTATTGCCCCGGTTATTGCCCAAAACTATGATTTGACTGAAATCATCAGTATAGAAAACAGTCACATAAACAGAGAAAAGATAAAATATCTCCATCTGGATTTACTGATGGAGAAGGACGGCAGAATCTACATTGTCGCCGATTCCGAAGTTATGGACGGATTTAATGGACAATCCATTCCCTTTATTTTAGAAATCCACAATTTATCCCCGGATAACCAGATAGATGTGTCTATTCAAGGAGGGGCCAACGGAGATTTTCACTCTTACGTCGAACTGGAAAGAGATTTTCTGGACCTCGAAAATACCTTCCCGGATTTGGCCAAAGTTTATGATATTGGAGACAGTTTGGAAAGCAGAAACATTTATGCCTTAAAAATTTCTGATAATGTTCTCAACGACGAGGATGAGGCCGAAGCTTTGTTTTTAGGATGCCACCATGCACGTGAATGGATTTCTGTCGAAGTCCCCTATCTTTTTGGAAAATACCTTCTCGAAAACTATCACCAAGATGTGTCCATTAAAAATATTGTGGATCAAAGTGAAATCTGGATAGTTCCTCTTGTTAATCCGGACGGTTTGGAATACTCCATCCATTATTACCGGTACTGGAGAAAAAACAGGCGTGACAATGGGGACGGAACCTACGGTGTCGATTTGAACAGAAACTATGGATATCAATGGGGATACGATAATAACGGCTCGAGTCCCAACACAGGGTCGGAGACCTACCGAGGTACAGCTCCTTTTTCTGAACCCGAATCTTTAGCTATTCGAGATCTTTTTGCTCAACATCATTTTTTGAGTTTAATAAGTTATCACAGTTATGGCGGTGTGATTCTTTATCCTTGGGGATACACCTTTCAATCACCAGACCAGGATGCTCTTTTAAAGGATCTTGCCTCTAACATGTCGCAGCAAATGCAAACAGTGAATGGTACTTTCTATAGCTTCGGCCAGGCTTCCGGCTCGCTATACACAACAAATGGAGATACTACCGACTGGTCATTTGGAATATATGGTATCCCTTCTTTTACGATAGAACTCCCCCCCCCGAGTTCACAGCTTGGAGAATTTTTTAATGCCGAAGAAGATATCCAACCAATTTTCCAAGAGAACTTGAAGGCTGCCCTCTTCTTGATAGAATGGGCAATCCAGAATAAACCTTCACCTAAAGATTCTCAAGAAAAAATCCTTAAAAAGCCTCGTTCCAATGTCACAAACACTCTGAAAAAATATCAATAAAATCCATCCTTCCTTTTCCAATACCAGGCGATCGTCGTTACTGAATCGGAAACCATGAATATTTCAGTATTTCTCCAGGCAACTGTTTATGCTGAGCTGGAGACCTCAAAAAAGTGTTTCCAATGTCGTAAAGTTTTTCCGAAAGCTTTTTTTTTACCAACCCTACTTACATTGCAGTCATCCAATTTCCTCTCCAATTTTTTGGTCTTCTTGTGGCCAAACAAACAAACCAAAAGATTTTGTGAGCTTGTTTCGAATTAATAGTTTGCTATGCATGTTTGATTAAGTAATTACAATTCCCTGAGGAATCATCTGGCTTAGAGCCGTTCCTATTGCTTAGTCTTCATTTTTAGATCATTGACCGTGTTTTTTTTGTGTGATATGTTTATTTTAGAATATATGCCGTAGGAAAAAGAGAAAAACTGACATGAAAGAAACATCTTGCGTATCATCTCTTCTTGGGTAGTATTTTCTCTTACAACGAAGTAAGCTATGTCCAATCTCTTTGGAAAATCAAGCAGAAACAAAGATTTTTATTTTTATTCAATATTCTCAATCATAATGATAATCCTTTTTGTGCTGTTTTATTACGTCGATGAAGAATTCTACAGTTGGTTTGCCGATGAAGATGGTCTGGCTGAAAATCTAACAGCTGTATTCTTTTTCATAACAGGTCTGATACTTCTTTTTAAGAGTTTTCGTGAAATGAAAAATGGCATGAAATTTAAAAAAGAAATATTATTTCTACTGTTGGGACTGTTTTTCATTTATGTAGCAGGAGAAGAAATAAGTTGGGGTCAGAGAATTTTCAATATTCCAACTTCAGATTTTTTGATGAAATACAATGCACAACAGGAATTGAATTCTCATAACCTCTTCTTTTTCCATACGAGTCTTTTTAGTCCCAACACATTAGCCGATGTGTTTGTCTTTTTTATGGGGATCGCAATACCTGTTAGCTGTTTATTCATGAACAGATTTCGGAATTATTTGGAAAAGTTCAACTTTCCGATTTTGCAAATATCATTCTTGCCCATTTTCTTGATGGGATTAATTTACGGATCGGTGATGAACCAGGTTACTCATGGTCACCCTTTTGCACCGCATGAAATTAAAGAGTTTATCTATTCTATTGGATTTCTTCTTTATTCTATTTCCGCAATTACTTCAAGCAGATTAAAACAAATCCCAGGTAAATGAGAAAAACTGTTTTTAATATTTTAAAGTTAATAGAATTTCACTCTCGAAATCGATATTTATTGAATCTGGAGAAGTTGCAGAATTTCTCTTTGCAGGATTTATCGGGCTGTTTTTTATTCTAATACTTTTATCGGTTTACCACAAATCGGATCAAAGTTCTCGCAGAATTACACGAATCACGATAGGATTCATTCTCTTGTTTTCTCTATTTTCGCTGGGATTTGACAGTTTATGTGAATTGCCATTTTTGTCATCTCTACAATATCTGTTCAGTCTTATTGAAGATTGGGGAGAAATGGTCGTCATGAGTTTAATATGTTATTATATCACTCTTTGTTATAGAAAACATATTGGACATGAAGCATGACACTCTGCATGGTTCTTTTGTTTCTAATCCCTCAGGATTGGCGGCCATAATAGAATGGGGGGATGAGATGATCACCATCAGCATTATGTGTTTCTATGTTCTGAGATATTTCATGAATTATGATCCCAAACTGAAGATTCTGAGCTTGACCAAAAAGCGATAGCCCATCACGATGGAATCGTAATGTACACCATAGTCATTTTTGCTCAATCCAAGGACGAATCCCTGGCAATAATTGGAAGATTTGTATTTCTATTTTTTTGTAAGAGTAAAATCCTATTTCTGAAAAAACCTGCCAAACCCTCTTTCCCTAACTTTTCGTAACAGAACCCAAGTGCTCTTGACAAAAGATGTATAAAACGGAAGAATATTGGGATTATCCGTGATAGTTATGAAATCCACTTTCTCTTCATTCTTTAGCTTTCAGACACCTCCACCAGGATCACAAGAAGGCCTCCCCTACTGGACCCTCTGGTTTTTTCTCTGTATTATTCTTTTACTGCTCGCATTTATTTTTCTGAGAGATAGGGACTTAAGACAGAGACTGAATCGATTCCTTTTTGGTGCTAAAAAAAAGTTGATCCGGCTCCGCCTTCAAGCTCGTCTCAAAATGGCCAAACGAAAGAAAAATGAGCTGCATCGTGAACTGGGTCAAAAAGTTTGGGATGAACGCCTGGACGTTCATGGAGCCGAAAAAATCAGCACAACACTGGCAAAGCTGATGGAGAGTAAGGCCTCTCTCCTCAATGAGCTCGTCGAAACGGAAATAAAAGCTTCCAAACTGAAAAAAAGGTTCGATAAAAAAATCGTTATGGGTGAGATAAAGATATCCGGCAAAAAAACAGATCTGAAAATTTTTAACGAGCGATTCACTTCAGCAAAAAACAGGACAAAGGCAACACGGTCATTGGCTGTGCAAAAAAAGAAAGACGCCGAAAAAGTCACAAAAAATATTCACCTTTTAGAGAAGGAACACCTGAATCTCGAAAAAACGTCCCCTCTTGACGAGGAAAAACAGAAATTAAAAGACAGAATAACCAAACAAATTGAGGAAGCAAAAGACGCCCGTAAGGACATCGATGTGTCTATTGTGGAACTTAGAGAACAGCTGATTTTATATGAAGAAGAAGAAAAAAGTTTGAATGAGAAAAGTCAAGAACAGAGCAAACTGAATAAAATATTTGAGGAAGAAAATAAAAAAGAAATGGATGAGCTGAAAAAAGAAATCAATGAGTGGGAAAGGAACAAAATCAGAGTGCAGGAAAAAATCGAAAGAATTGAAAAACGAACCGTTCCTCTTTTTGAAAATCTCGGCATTTTAGCCGAATATACAAGAATAGAACATAAGGCACTTCTACTCAACTATTCACAAATAGATAGAAACAAGAGAAGAATCTCAGACATCGAACAACAGTTCAAAGATCTGGAATAACTCCCATTCAATATGAAACCGAAGATGCTTGTCCATATATGCTGTGCTCCCGATGCGCTCTATGTTTTGGGTATTCTGAAAAAAAACTTCATGGTGAGCGGATATTTTTACAATCCTAATATTCACCCAAGGAAGGAATATGACCTGAGGCTCCTAGAAACCCGGCGTGTCGCAAAATCACTCAATGTGACTCTCTATGAAGACATATATGACACAAAGAGATGGTTTGATATCACAAAAAAATTCCGATTCGAGCCCGAAAAAGGGAAACGATGTGACATCTGTTATGCCATGAGATTGCAAAAAACAGCCCAGAAAGCAAAAGAGCTGAATTTTGATACATTTACGACCGTAATGAGCCTGAGCCCCTGGAAAAAGTCAGATGTTATGAATAAAATCGGTTTGATGTTTTCTTTTCGGTACGGCATAAATTTTTTGGAAGCCAATTTCAAGAAAAAAGACGGCTTCAGAAAAAGTGTGGAGTTGAGCAAGCGACACGGATTGTACAGACAGAATTACTGCGGTTGTGAATTTAGTCGTCGCTGATTAACCGGGTGATACGAATTTTTATTCCTCCCGTAAAATTTAAAAGAACATTGATGAGTACAACCAGGACAAATCCAGCAATCGCCAGAACAACAAACCCTAAAACACCCCCGAAAAATCCAAAAACAACGCCGCCCAGCAATTTCCCGTGGAGTACTTTTAAAAATTCTGGAAAAAATTGAATCGTTTCCACATACCGCTTTGCGACCCCAACAAGAATTCCCATGATGACACCCAGAACCAGACCGAAAGCTCCCCAAAAAAAGAGAAACGATAGAGGACTGATCGAACGGAATATATAGAACTTTCCATTTTCTTGTTCAGAAGGATCCAAGACTTCCTCTTCCATTCGTAAAGAGAGTTTTTCTTTTTGAGCGCAATAGACACATTCCTGGGATTCATTTTCTAGCCGCGTTTTGCATATGGGGCATATCACCCCTTTTTCATCAAAGCTTCCTCCACATTGAGTGCAGGATTCATTTTTAATGTCATTTTCATATCCGCAATAAATACAAATCGCTTTTCCCTTTTGGACCGAAGGTGGCATAGATTCAATCCAGTTTTGACCATCAAAATAATACCACTGCCCGCTCTGTGCTCCTATCGTCCAATTCCTGCCTTCATCATCCTTCAAACGTAGTTTTTTTAAACGGTCTTTGTATTCCCGTTCTGAAAGTTTTTTTTCTTTAAATTCCTTTTTAAGGAGTTTAAACTCTTTTTCCACTTCTTCAAACGGCTTGCTCATTTATTTATCTTAAAATCAAATATCCACACCTCGTCATCCAGCGGGTACAATGATGTCATAATTCTATTTTTTTAAACAAAAATGTTATTGTCTTTTCTATTATAGTGAAGCCGGAACAAAAAACACAAGCCGTTTTTATTTTTCGATCTTTGTAACTCATTTATTTTCAACAGATTTATATATTGTTTATTATCAACAGCTTAAAAGCAGTGCCCAAATTTTGTGCAATCTGTCATATTGTCAAGATTTTACTGAATCTTTGCGTGGTATTAAACCCGTCTTTCCACAAGTTTTCCACAAAAACTGTGCAAAACTGTTCTTGCTATATCACCCTATTTTTCGCATTTAAAATGAAAAGGATTTGAAAAGATCAAACAGGTTATACCCTTTGATGGGATCGGGAATAAAAGACAGAATAAAGATCAATAACACCAAAATCCCAATAACTTTTCTCCTTGGAGAGAGAGGTGTATTCTCGTCCAGAATCGCAGGATGTTTTAGCCCCATCACCGATATGAGAAGCGCCCAAACAAGCCATCCGATCCAGAAGAAAATTCCCATAAAAACAAATGCATACAGAATATACCGGGAATACTTTTGAGATTTTTTTCCCAGTAAGGCATAAAAAACATGACCACCATCGAGCTGTCCGATTGGAAACAGATTGAGAGCCGTCACAAGAATGCCCACCCAACCCGCAAAGGCAATGGGATGAAGGATCATTTCTGAATTCGGTGGAATTCCTCTGAAAAGCAGGGAACTAAAAATTTTCAGAAGTAACGGTTCTCCTAGAATAAAACTTCCCTCTTTAGGAAGTGGAGCAACAACTTTAGATAGGGAGAGGCCGGCGAGAAGTGTAGGAACAGCAAGAATAAATCCTGTCAAAGGTCCGGCCACTCCAATATCGAACAGCTGCCGCTTCCTTGTGATCGGTGACCTGATTTTAATAAAGGCCCCCATGGTACCGATCAGCGTGGGAGCGGGAATGAAAAATGGCAGTGTTGCATCGATATTATAATAACGGCAGGTGAGGAAATGGCCCAATTCATGGCCAAGAAGTATTCCGAGCAGAACAACTGCATAAAGAATACTCAAAAGTATTATCTGCGGATCGAGAAGCATATCAAGACTGATGGGAAACTCATTCACATCGCCAAAAACTTCCGCATATTTGTAATTTATGCTCCAAGAAAATCCCACAAAAAAAGTTGAGAACATCGTGATGACAAAAAGCAGAACATTAAGCCATAATCGATTCTTTGAAAAAAAAGATGGTCTTTTTTGTACGGGATAGGCAATTTTAGGAGTTTCGTTTTCCATAATTTCAGATAAAAAAATAGGAGTGATAATCATCACTCCTATTTTTGTAATCTAGAGTGAGATCAGCTCCCTGTTATTTTTTTATATTTCTCCATCAATTCTTCTTTTGATTCTTTATGATCGGGATCAGGAACACAACAATCGACAGGGCAGACTTCCACACATTGAGATTCGTCAAAATGCCCCACACATTCTGTACACTTATCAAAATCGATCACATAAATTTCATCACCAGCAGCAATTGCATCGTTGGGACACTCGGGTTCACAAGCACCGCAGTTAATACACTCATCCGTTATTTTTAATGCCATTTATAACCTCCAAAATAAATTAAGGATATATTATAACTTCTTTTCTTAAATATTCAAGAATGAAAATTATTTTTTAATGAAAACTATTTTTTTTCTTCCAGTTCCAGCACTTTTGAGGCCGCATCCATCCCATAGTAGGTTTGTTGGAAATCCTCCTGAATCTTCTTATATACAGATAATGCTAATCCTGGTTCGCCCTTATCCTCAAGAGCTTCTGCCTTATGGAAGAGCACTGCGTCTAGAGAATAGCCGTCCGGATCTTCCTTCTCGATTTCTTCGTAGATCTAGATCGCTCCGTCATAGTTTTTCTGCTTCACAAGTATTTGACCCATCAAATCCCGCGACTGGTAATAAACGAGGTCTTTTTTCTTTGCAGAAATTTTGTTCAATTGATCGAGGGCTTTTTTAAAATCTCCCTGTTCAAACCAATACACCCCCAATTTAAGGAAACCTATGCGGGAATATTTCCCTTTTCCTGACAGATTTTCTAGCTCTGTGATTTTCTCTGGACTTTCATTTATTTCGGAGCTGAGTTGAAAAATATTCCCGAGCAAAATATTCTGTTTTTTAATATTTTTAGATTGAATAAACTGCACACACAAGAACGCACAAATTGCAAAAAAAAGAGCAACTCCTCCAATCTTAAATTCTCTCTGCCATTTTTTCATAAAACTGACGACTTTGCCAAAGGTCGTGACAAATTCGTCAGATTTGAGCTGTTTCCGTTTCAGTCTTTTCATCTCAGTTTCCCCTGAAAATTTCCATTTTAAATACGCCCCATTATGCCAAATTAGGGGAGCTTTAACAAGAGAAATAAATGCTGGCCGAGGAGAATTTTTTGAGCCTTGGCAACTCCGCCCTGGGGAAGGGCTTTTCGCCACGGCCAGCAAAGGGCCTTATATAATAGACGAATGAAAAACAGAAATTTTGTCATTGGGGAGAAAAATAGCACCCCTGGCCAGATTCGAACTGGCGACACACGGATTAGGAATCCGTTGCTCAATTTGAGGATAGACTCATCCCCCGGACCGGCCCGGGGGAGCCATCCGTAAAGCTCGAGAAAATACTCCATCCTGTTCATGGAATTGTCAACCGCTCCCTCTAACTGAATTCCATAAGAAAGAATATAGGGCGTTTTGTAGGAGCTCTGAGATTATGTGCTCATGTACTCGTTCAATCATTTATTATCACTCCCTTCATAAGGTAATTTGTCAGCTATTGAATAATGAGCCTATTCCTTCAACCCAGCCAGCCTCTTTCTCGCATCCTCAACTTCAGGGAGGCTGGGGTCGGCGTCTTTCCAGAAATCGAGGAATTTATCGTATTCCGCGATAGCCTTGTTTTTACGTCCTTTTTGCTCGAACAGCTTACCTAGGCGGTAATGATATTTTGGATGGATGAGGTAGCGGTTTTGATTGTCTTCCCCAGGAGAAATGAGATGTTCATAGGTTTCGATAGCTTTATCAATGTCTCCTTTTTTATGGTATGCCCGAGCTAAAACATCCTTAAGATATATTATGTTGTAAACGGCCAAGGATGGATCACTCACTTGTGGCATTTCTTCAGGCAGTATGCGAAGAGAGATTGAAATTGCCTTTTCGGGAGAACCTTCAACAAGCAGTACTTCACTGAGAAGCCTTCCTCTCCTGATTTCAAGGTAGGCTTGACCAGAAGGACTTATATCCGGCATCAGAGATTCAATTTTTGTCAAATTAGTTCTGGCTCTTTTTACATCTCCCTGCATTATTGCAGCACTGCCCTCAAACCAATAATAGATGGCTGTGTAATATGAAACAGAAGAAGGACTGGCTTCTATCCAACTTTCGCTCCAGGTTTTAAAATGATGGATTGCGGGCTCTAATTCTCCTTTTTCATAATAAATCCAGGCTTGAATCCAATCCAGATTCCTCGTCATTGATTGGTCTCCCACCTCTTTGTTGATACCTTCGACTGTATCGGTATCCCGGAGAGCTTTTTCATAATCGCCCAGTAATAAATGATAAAACATGGCCCGCGAATAGAGACCGCCCGCCTTGTTTCTTAAAGAAGAAGCCATGGAAATGTTCTGGTTGAACCATTTGAGACTATTGGCGTAATCTTCCTTCAGGGTGTATATATATGCAATTTTTGCATCGGATCCGAAATCGGGTTTTATCTCCACCGCCTCTTTGTATTTTGCTAACGATTTATCAAAATCCCCCATTCGAAAATACATTTCAGCGATTGAATCGACGGGATTGGCATCTGTCGGGAAAAGGGATGCATATTTTTTCAGATTTTTAATGGCAGTTTCGAATTTTCCAATATCGCTGTAAATGAAAGCAGATTGATTAAGGACTACACCGTAATTGGGATCTAGCTCGAGGGACTCTTTATATTCAGCAAGAGCTTCATCCATGAATCCTTTGCCTTCGAGATGAAATCCTAAGTAAAAATGAAGGCGTTTATCCTTTGGAAATTTTTTAACCAGATTCTTGATCAGTTGTGAATACTTCGCGCTGTCTTTCTCTATCACACGAGTATAATCGGCTTCGATGAGAAGTTTTTCCTTCTCTGTAGCTCGTCTGGATAGTGCTTTTGCCCTTTCATAGGCTTCTGCTTCTTTGTCATCAGATCCCAACTCTTCATATGTCCAGGCCAGATAAAGGTGGGCCATCGCAAAATCCGGGTCCAACTCGACAGCCTTTTCTAATAACACCTGGGCCTCGTTACACTTAAAATTCTCATAATCAACCTGTCCCTGCAGATAATAATTATAGGCCTCCAATGATGTGGTAGTCACCTCAGCTATTTTCAGCTGTGGGACATTTTTTTCCTGCCGGACCAGGTCAAGTCCAATAAATATTTCCTGGCTCAATTCATCGATTTGTGTCTCGAGTATGCTGTCCTCTCCTCTTCCCCTCGAACTGGCGCTTTTGATGAGCTTTTTACTTTCGACATCAAGAATCTTGGCATCGATGGCGAACATTTCGCCAGTTTTGACAAAACTGCCTACAACGATTTTTTCCACACCCTCTCTTTGGCACAGCTCGAATCCCGAATTTCGGGCAATGGAGTCCACCTCTTTTTTTCCCATTTGCTTAAGAAGATCATGCATTCTCTCCCAGGTAACCACATAGAAACCACCCGCTTGCTCGAGATTGGTGATCAACAGGCTAGGAATGGCTTTCCTCAAATTGTCGTAGGCCGGATCTCCCGTCTGGTTTTCGAAACTGATGATGGCCAAGGAATTATTAATTTTTTGAGCTGAAAATACATCCTGTTTTTTTAACAACTGCCAGACAATTACTATGCCAAAAATAATACATGTAATAGCGATTATGGGGACAGTCAATTTTTTTAAACTGAAAGAGAGAGTGATTTCTTTGGACGTGGCTGTTTTTTGTTCGGGAGTTTGCCTTGAGGTTGTGGGTAGTTCATCTTCGATCCTTTTGAGTTCGCTACTTACTCCTTCCGCGCTCTTGTAGCGCTGTTCTTTTTCTTTCTTCAAACAGCGCATGATAACTTGGCTGAGGTCATCGGAAATTTGGGAATTCAGTTCTTTGGGATCTATGGGGTCCTCGCTCTTCTGCTTGATCCCGACTGCAAAAGGCGTATCCGCTTCGAACGGCGGGTTTCCTGTCGTCATTTCATACAGGATGATTCCCAGAGAATAGACATCAGATCGCTGGTCGATGTCCTTGGCTTCCACCTGTTCCGGACTCATGTACTCAGGTGTCCCTATCATCACTCCGGCCCCTGTTATTCCCTTTGTCTTCATCGAGCGAGCAATACCGAAGTCCATGATCCGAGCATTGCCTTGCTTGTCGATCATGATGTTGGAGGGTTTCAAATCGCGGTGAATAACTCCCAGCCTATGAGCTTCGGCCAACCCCTCACAAACCTGATTTGCTATTGAGATAGCTGAAGGGATAGATAACTGTTTAGATCGCCGAATGAAACTTTTCAAATCCTCCCCAGAGACATATTCCATTGAGATGTAATGCTGTCCTTTTTCCTCACCAAGATCGAACATCCCACAGACGTTCTTGTGGCGAATGTCCCGGGCTGTCGTCAATTCGTTCTTGAAACGTTCTATGGTCTTTTTATCCGAGGCAATTTCTGGTTTGATGAGTTTGAGGGCAATTTCTTTCTTTATCTTTTTATCTTCAACCCTATAGACTCTGCCCATCCCACCTTTACCGAGTTCCTCGATGATCTCATACCTTCCAGCAAATACACTTCCTCGCGTGAGTTCTTCTGTGGGAGTTTCAAGGGTTTTGGTGTGGATTGCATCTTCAGCATCAAAATTAGTCCCACATTTACCGCAAAAAGCAGTATCATTTGGATTATCAAATTGACACTTCGGGCACTCTATTGTCATTGTCCCTCCTTGCCTAAGTGACAATAGGATATAAATATAAGGGAGGAGTGTCAAACGGAAAACAGATTTCACCCCGGCAAATGAGTAACAAATTCGATTGATAAATACTGAAACCTGGGTATTGGTGCTGAATACCTTAAATATTTTCTACCCCATAAAAAAATGGCTCCTCGGGTAGGACTCGAACCTACAACCTAGTGGTTAACAGCCACCCACTCTGACTAATGGATAATCAGGCCACTGAAACCAAGATAGACTCATCCCTTTTGTCACCAATTTGTCACGAGTTTCGACTACTATCGCCTAGTATTGCCTACGATTGCTCAAACAGAAAATAAATAAAATTAATCAGTTAAAATCCCTTCTAATTTGCCAATTAAAAGAGGTAAGTCATTCGCTACCGTTTCCCACAGAATATCTTGATTCACATCAAAATATCCATGAATCAGTCGATCTCTCATCCCGACCATACTCTTCCATGCTAATTCCGGATGCTCTCGGCGGAACTCTAGTGTAAGACTCCTTGCTGCCTCACCTATAATTTCAAGTAGACGAACTAATGATAGATTCAATTTTCTATCGGTATCCAGATCTTTACGATTATGTCCTTCTATGAAACTAACAGCTTCGCGTGCCGCATCAAGAATATGTCGTAGGCGAGTTTCGTCATCCTTGAACATATTGAACCTCTGCGCCTTCAATAACTCTATCGCGAAAATATAAACTCAAATCTTGTGGAGTTCGTAAATCGACTTTCCTGCCTCCGAATAAACTGGACAATTCAC
>Ga0114922_10004024_pt1 | contig 13668 bp, 12 predicted proteins | sample AartaG_FD_100975 | JGI IMG/M metagenome (GOLD analysis project Ga0114922, IMG submission 100975) | Deep subsurface microbial communities from Aarhus Bay to uncover new lineages of life (NeLLi) - Aarhus_00045 metaG | ecosystem: Environmental > Aquatic > Marine > Oceanic > Sediment | place...
AAGGTTATGATGTTTCTGGTTCCTGGCCACTGGTATCTGGTTAATAATTCAACCATTTCAAATTGTGGCAATTCACTTAAAGTCATTTTGTGAATGTCAATAACCAACTGTTTTGCCAATTGCCATATTTTAAGATTCTTGACAATCATATTAAATCATAATGATTCTTTTTATTTAACCAGTAACCAGTAGCCAGTAACCAGTATTTATCGGTTTGAGGCGAAGCTTCGCTAGCTATTATCATCTTAACAGCAAAAGCCTTTTTGTATCCATAAACGCTCCCGCCCTGAGCCAAACAATATAAGATCCTGATGAGACCTTTCTACTGCCGGTATTCATCCCGTTCCATATGACCACATGGATCCCAGCAGATTGAATCCCATCCACCAATGAGTAAACGATCTCTCCCAGATGTCTTCCCTGTTCATCGAAAGCAAAGAGTCGATTTTCATCACCCGAATCATTATGGGTCCAGAATACATTGCTGTTTTTCCGGCTGGCAGCAATCCCCGAAGCCTCACGGATTTCATCGTATTCGATGATTCCCAAATCAACCTGACCGCCAAATTGAGGCTGTTGAGAATACACTCCCAAAGTGACTGTCAAATACAAATTACAAAAATACAATCGCCTTCGATTTGTTTGCATTAAAATCGAAATATCGTTCCCTCCCGCGTGAATATCTTTGAACAAACGACGATACTGAGGGCGGCATAAACAATCAAAGAGAGATAGACTTCAATGAGCATACCGGGAACAATCGTATCAGCGATGATTCCCTTGGTCGCCAGAGAGACGTTTAATACGGGAATCAGAGCCGTGGTAGGGGTTAATCTTATTCCAGGCATCAAACCGATAAAAGCCGGGATGATGACGACAATCATCATCGGACTGATGATGCTCTGTGCTTCTTTGAAAGACTTGGCGAAAAATGAGAGAGAGAGCAAAATGGCCGCGAAGAAGATCGTCAATGGCAGTAGTAATGAAATAAGAAGGATAATGGAATCAAATTCGAGAATCGATAGAATCATGTTGAGCAATTCCGGTGGAATCTCTTTGACCTGCCGTATGCCCACATACATACCCAACATGGAAATCGCAGCCGAAAGGATACCGGTTAAAACCACAACTCCGAACTTGCCCAGGAGTATCTGGAACCTTCCCACAGGAGATGTCAAAAGTGTCTCTAAGGTGCCTCTCTCCTTTTCGCCAGCTGCAAGATCGATGGCCGGATACATGGCTCCCATAAAACAAAATATAATAAAAAGATAGGGTAAGAATCCACCAATGACCTCTGCCAATCTCTCCTTCGGTGTGGCCAGATTTTGCTCGTCGACATCGATGGTTTCTATGATCGAAAGGTCGAGATTCAATTTATCAAACCGACTCGATCTCAGTTCCCTTTCGAAGTCATTCAACAGGGTGAGGACCCGCCTCTTTTCAATCTCCCGTTCTTCCGTTGCCTTAAAATAAAGGGTGATCCTTCCGGTGAGCATATCCCCCACACGTTTGTCAAAATCTTTTTCAAAAAGGATAAAAGCGTCCAGGCTGTCCTTCTTAATAAGTTGTTGACCCAATTCCGCATCTATATGATCAATCACAGCGACATCTTCTCTGCCAAGCAGCGACTCTCTGAATTCCCGGGCATTGTTGTAAGTCATGAGCCCGATTCTCAGTGTTTTTTCCCGGGCTTTCCTTGCCTGTGAAATCATTATCTTCGATGAAATGCCAATCAGAATGGGAAAAAGCAGGAGAGGAACGACCACCATCGTAATCAGCGTTCGACGATCCCGGATAGAATCGATGAGTTCCTTTTTAAAAATGGTCATGATCTTCTTCATGTCTGACCCTCCCGTAACAATCGGATGAATTCTTCTTCCAATGAGTCTCTCTGCATCTGATTCTGAAAATCTCTATACGTTCCTTTGTAGCAGAGTTTACCATTATGGATGATGGCCATGTCGTCGCTGAGAAGACTCACCTCACCCATGATGTGAGTGGAAAAAATAACGGTTTTCCCTTCCTGCTTACACTTTCGGATGAGTTCAATGATATTTTTGGATGTTATGACATCCAGACCGACTGTGGGTTCATCAAAAACCACAATCTCCGGATCATGAATAATCGTACGAACGATAGACACCTTCTGTCGCATGCCAGTGGAGAGCTTCCCGATTCGCCAACCGGCAAATTCATGCATGTCCAGTAGTGCGAATAATTCATCCCTGCGCTTCTTGAACAGATTCCTGTCCATGTCGTGCAAGTCCGCATAATATTTCACCAGCTCATTGGGAGTGAGTCTGTCATACAGTTTGGTCGTTCCCGTGAGAAATCCCAGCTTACGGCGAGCGTCCTGGGGTTGTTTCCGGATGTCGATTCCATCCAGGGAAATAGACCCGGATGTGGGTTTCAACAACGTGGCAATCATACGCAATGTTGTGGTCTTACCCGCTCCGTTGGGTCCCAACAGGGTGAAGATCCGCCCGGGTTGACAGGTAAAATTGATACCTGCCACCGCGTGGATTTTCCCGTCTCGATGTTTTGTTCCTTTTTCCTTTTTCTGTTGACGGGACAGCTTGAATGTTTTCCAAAGATCTTTGACTATTATCATCGTTCTCCTCTGTGATTCGTTCAACGTGACTTTATGATCTTGATGATTTTCCGCATGTTTGGGTATTCGAATCGGCAAAAATAAATGCCAGTGGGCAGTCGATTGCCGACACTGTCGTCTCCCTTCCATATGTAATAGTATTTTCCCCTCGTTAATTTCCCCTCATGTATCACATTCACCCTCTGGCCCAACAAATTGAAGACCTCAACAGTCACATTTCCCGTCTTGCTTAGTTCTAAGCAGATCCGTACCTGGTCATTAAATGGATTGGGAAAACCGGAGATGGCGTCCACTGGAAATGATCCATGAGCAGGATATGCCACCTTCGTATGGCTTTCAGTGACTGTCTTTAAAATCCAGTCCCCGTGATCGAGCCGAACGAGTTCCGGCGGACGGTCAAACACAAAACAATAGGTTTGATCCGCCTGATCATTATCCACAACGATGGTTGTGTCCCCATTATCAAACCCAAAAAAGAGATCAATGGGCATATGAAACATCACGGTGTTTGTCTGCATTTGTTTCACATTTACTTCCGTCACAAAAAATCCACTGCTATCTCTGACATTATAATGAAATTGATACTGGGGAAAATATTCTTCATAAATCCACTGATGGAAAAAATCATCCAGATCTCTATCGAAGATTTCTTCACAAACCTGTTTAAAATCCTCGGTCGTGGCAGTACCATACTTGAATCGCGGATCGGATGCATAGCTCTGGAGGATATGAAAAAATGTCTCATCCCCCACAACATGACGAAGCATATGTAAGACCCATGATGCCTTGTTGTAACTGAGGTTACCACTGAAAATATGGGACACGTCCATCTGGGTTACGAAGATTGTGCCTTCTCCAAAGTACTTTTTACTGTTGATTATCGCCCAATATGCCTCTTCCCCGTAGGCAAATTCGGCCCAGAGTGCTTCCGAATAGGTCGCAAATCCCTCGTTCAGCCAGATGTGACCGAAATCCCGGCATGTGATGAGATCCCCCCACCATTGATGCGCCAATTCGTGAGCAACGGTGTATTGACCGACATTCTTGCGTAAACTCGAAATCGTCTGATGCTCCATGTAAGCCCCGCCTAGAAACTGAGCGTGACCGTATTTTTCTTCATGGAACGGATATGGACCGAACAGAGTGGAAAAGGCCTCGATCATCTCCTTCGTCTTTGCATAATCCCTCTTTGCCCGTTCCAACTGATCGGAGAATACGTAATAATCGATGGGCATCTTAGAACCGGGAACGACTTCAACGGAATCGGAGAAAATGGAATAGGGATGAATCGCTACAGAGACAAGATAAGAAACAATAGGATATTTTTCATGCCACCAGACCATTTTTTTATCGTTGACACCTGTGACCGATCGCAGCAATCCATTGGAAGCCACAATTAAATTGGCAGGAACAGTAATGCGAATGTCGACAGAATCGGCCTTATCTTCAGGAATATCTTTGCAGGGCCACCAGTTACGTGCTCCGAAGGGTTCACTCAGACTCCAGATCATGGGTTGACCGCTGTATGTATCAAAACCAAAGGCGCCAAATCCACTCTGAGTGGGATTCCCATGATAGTAAATACGCACTCGTACTTTTTCACCTGTATCATAGGTTCGATCGAGTAAAACCGTGACGAGATGATTAATATGTGTGAACCCAACCGCCTGATTCAATACGATGACACTGTCCACAACCATATTATCCAACAGATTCACATCCAACCGATCCATCGCATCACCCACGACATCCGCATCGATATCGACATGACCGTCGATGAGTTCGAGTTCCGGATCTATATCCAGATAGATATCGTAATACCGAACATCATAGTTTGCCTGATTTTCGGTTTGTTGAGCATCCGCATACAATATTTTAGCGAACCGCCGCGCCTCCAGTTTGGCCAGGTTCGACTTCCCGTCTTCCATGACCTCCTGTACATGACTGAAAGCCAAATCGGAAAAAAGAATGACGAATATATGAATCATCCAAACTCTTTGCATCGCTATTCCGCTCATAGTGAGGCATCTCGCCAATAACGGTGGAATACTATCTATTTTTTTAATACATGAATTTTGAACCACGGAGAACACGGAGGAATAAAAAAAATGTTTAACCCAAAATTGTAATTTTTTCTCCGTGTGCTCTGTGGTCTCTGTGGTTTATCAAATAACCATACTAAATTGACCATCATCGCAGCAAGACCGTCTTCTTTACAAATTTAAATGACTTTCCTTGGAAAAGGACAAAGTACAAACCCGATGATACCTGCAGCCCCCGATCATCTCTGCCGTTCCAACTCATCATGTGATATCCCTTCTTCCTCCATCCATCCACCATGGTTTTGACCCGCCGCCCCTGGTTGTTGTAAATGACCAGCAGGACACGACCCGGAGAGGTTAGACCGAACCGGATCGTCGTGTCATCGTTAAATGGATTCGGATAGTTCTGTGCCAGGACAAAGGATGTCGGGATACCACCGATATTCCCCGTCTCCAGATTCAGGTTGAATTCTTCATTCGACCATGTGAAATGGCCCAGTCTATCTATTGCTTCGACACGCCAGTAATAAGTGCCGTCTCCATACGAATCTGGCCATGGGAACGCATAACCTGTCGTTTCCAGACTATCCGCCCGAACGAGCCGGCTACTGTCAAATCGAATCGTGGAGTCTAACTCGAAGATATAGGTCAGCTTATCCCCTTCATCGGGATCGGTGGAGGGCTCCCAGGAGAAATCGAGGATACCGGGCCATTCAGAAAAAGAAGTCTCATTGGCAGGTGTGGTCAATGAAAAAGGTTCCGGTGGATCGGGAACAGGGATAACCGTCATTGCCATTCCATCATACCCAGGGGCATTCAAAGGATCGGTGACGGTAATGGTGATCGTATCTACTCCGTTCCAGTGCATCTGATCGCTAAAGACAAGAAACCGCTCGTTTAAAGAATCCCTCTTCACCTCTAATTGATTTCCTCCGGTCACGATAATGGATAACGTCGAATCGGGATTATTCTCATCCTTTATCCATTGAAGAAGATTGAGATAACCTAAAATCAATGTATCGTCTTCAGCGAAGGCCGTGTCAGGCACATCGACCACGGGTGGATAGTTTCCAAAATGCGCCGTAACGATCTTGGGACTGTCGAGCATGAGGGAATCCGGATTATCCGTTCCCGAAAGATCTCCCGACCAGTTCAAAAAGGTATACCATATCGAGGGTTCCGCTTCTACCCGGATCAGAGTCCTGTCGTCAAACCATGCACCGGGAGGGGATGGAATCATATTCCCGGCATTTTCGGGACTCTCGGCAGTCGTTAAATAGTACTGGGTCTTGTACCGGGCAATGAAATTTTCTCCATTTGATGGAACAACAATATGACGTTCGAGGTCTCCATCATCACTCCAGGAAGAGAAAACAAACCTGCTCCCATTTAATTCACCTTGTACCGAGTCCACGGATATTGTATGGAAGCTTCCCACTAGCCATACAAAAGTGAAAGGTGCCAACCTTTCTATCCCATCGGCCAAGAACAAGAGACCCGATGGTTCGGTATCCACAGTGATTTGCGCATATTGAGGCTGCTCTTCCTGACTGGAAACGAGCAATGGATTAAAATGTCTTCGAAAGATGTCTCTGGCTTGAGTCGTATCGAGGTTGGCAGGAATAAAATACGAAGCATTGTAATAATCGATAACACCTGTTATATTGTTACCCTCTACTTTAACCCCCGTATCCCCGTACGATTTTTTATCGCCAGTATCCCCGCTGCTCGACCATATGGAGAAATCCTGGAAAAAAAATCGATGGGAGTCACCCATGGGAACTCCCTTCAGTTCCATCAATGTAACGATGGAAGCATTCTGAATTACAGCGTTGTTGTATGCCGGGTCTGCTACAATCAGATACCAATTTTGCCCGGGCCAATCCAGATGATCGTTAAAAATGCTCAGAAGACCATCGATCCGAATACCTTCCGGATTGTAACTGTTGTATAGCATCATACCCACACTGTTTTTATTCAGGTCTGTAGAAAGCCTGATCTCCTCGATATTTCCCATTCCCCCGAAGTTTGGGATCTCAAATGCATCCATCTTCCATTCAACATATGTCGGGTAAAATGCCGTTGTGAAAGGGAAATCATATTGAATATCGATTCCTGAGCCATTGGCCCTGGCCCCAAGAACCATCTTTCGGTGCAGCCTGACAACACAGCCCGGGACGATATCGACCTGTTTACGACGAACCCTCAAATGTATCTTTGCACCCAGGGCGATTTCTATATCCTGATCCATCTCCTCTTTGATAACAAATTCAACTTTCCCCAAAATACCAAGGTCGATCTTCACCTTTAAACGCAACTTCTGCCTATCTAAAAAATCGATGCCGTCACCCCCTGCCGTTGTTTTCAACGACAGAAATTCCTGAAATCCGCTGCTCCCCCCATGGGAGAGCATAAAAGATTCTGTCTCGATCTGATCCGAATCAATATCGTATTCGATGTACCTCTCGGGGGATTTGGGAAGTGTGGAAGACAGGTAAATCGTCGCCCAACCTTTTTGACTGGAATCGAAAGGCTCCACAGAAGAGACCTGATACCTGACGTTGGACCGTGCTTCATCATCCCCCAACCACATGTCAACCGAAGCGCTGTCCCCTAAATCCCTGACTAAAAACACAATTTCGTCAGTTTCATCAAGAATGCCATTCTTATCACCAAAGTAAGATGATCCCCCGTCCAACTCATCCACCTGAAAAGGAATCGGTTCCCACAGATCGATTGATTTTGAGTACCGATAGACACGTATCAGACTGATCGGTTTACCCAGGTGAGAAACCATATCAGCACCGGTGACGATAATCACATCATGGATCCTCTCGAGGCTATTCAGTCCTTGGGCAGTGGTTCTACCGGTCATCCGGAGTAGAGTCACAGAAAAAATGAAGCATATCCCGATTAATTTGCCTCGATTGAATTTCATGATATATTTCTTTCAATAAACATATTTACAAAGTAAATTTTGATTTCTGATACTATCATGGTGTCAGCCTGTGCATCATTCGGGGGAACGGAATCGTCTCCCGAATATGGGGAAGCTTGCAGATCCAGGCAACCGTCCGTTCGATGCCCAATCCGAATCCGGAATGGGGCACGCTTCCGTATTTCCGAATATCCAGATACCAGTTGAATGCTCCCGGCGGTAAATCGTGTTCTTTGATTCGCTCGATCAAAGTGTCATAATCATCTTCCCTCTGGCCACCTCCAATGATCTCTCCGTATCCCTCGGGTGCCAGCATGTCCACACCCAGAGCCTTGGTCGGATCCTCGGAATCCCGCTTCATATAGAATGCCTTGACCGCGGCCGGATACCGGTGAACCAATAACGGTTTGTCAAACCGTTCTGAGATGATCGTCTCGTCTCCTCCGCCGAAGTCATTCCCATGTTCGAAGTCGACACCCTTATCGTGAAGAATTTTCACCGCATCATCGTAGGAAATCCTGGGAAATGGTGTCGTGACATTCTCAAGAGGTGCAGTGTCCCGCTCCAATTTCTTCAACTCTTCCTGACGATTCTCCAACACTCTCTGGACGATGAAGGCGATAAAATCCTCGGCCAGTCTCATATTGTCATCCAAATCGGCATATGCGACTTCCGGCTCGATCATCCAAAATTCGGTCAGGTGACGACGAGTTTTCGATTTTTCGGCCCGAAATGTAGGGCCAAAACAGTAAACCTTCCCAAGAGCTCCGATGGATGCTTCACTGTAGAGCTGTCCGCTCTGAGTAAGATAGGCCTTATCCCCGAAATAATCCGTCTCAAACAACGTTGACGTACCCTCGCAGGCCGCCGGCGTAAAAATGGGTGTATCCACGAGGGTAAAACCCCGTCCATCATAAAAGTCCCGGCAGGCTTTGATGATCTCATGCCGAACTTTCAGTATGGCCACCTGTCTTGAGGAGCGAAGCCAGAGGTGACGGTGATCCATTAAGAAAGCCGTACCATGTTCCTTGGGCGTAATCGGATAATCCATGGCCAGTTGGTGGATTTGGACTTCATTGACCTGGAGTTCGTACCCACCTGGTGACCGCTTATCGGGAGATACGGTGCCAGTGACAGAGAGGGAAGATTCCTGAGTGATTTCTTCGGACGCCTGGAAGGTCTCCTCCGGGACATCCGCCTTGGACACGACACTCTGGATGATCCCTGTCCCATCTCGAACAAGGAGAAACCAGAGTTTCCCACTGGACCGCTTGTTGTACAACCATCCGCGAATCGTGATCTGTTTCCCTTCATACTGTGAAACATCCGAAATATAAACTTTTTCCATTAATCTGTCCTTTTCAATTAATAATCAACCTCAACCATCAAATTGTCAATTGACAATTGCCAATTGACAATTGATAATTGGTATTACCCCCAATCCTCCGGTTTCGGATCGCGCGTCATTAAATCATACACTGCTTTTTTGGGCAGTTTATTCTTGAATAGTACCTGATAGACTTCATGAGTAATAGGCATATCAACACCATGCCTGATAGAAAGGTCATAGGCAGATTGTGTCGTTCGAACACCCTCGGCAACCATGACCATGCCGTCTAATACTTCCTGGAGGGTCTTCCCCTTACCGATTTCTTCACCCACATATCGATTCCGGCTGTGGCGACTCATGCAGGTTACAATCAGATCCCCCATGCCTGATAAGCCTGCAAACGTCAGGGGATTCGCACCCATGGCCGTTCCGAGCCGGGTGAGTTCAACGATTCCTCGATTCAGGAGAGCCGCTTTTGTATTATCCCCAAAACCGACTCCATCGCAGATGCCGGCAGCAATGGCAATAATATTCTTCAAGGCTCCCCCCAATTCGACACCAACAATATCTTTATTTGAATAGACACGAAACACGGGATTCATAAATGCGTCTTGAATCAGACGCGAAGACTCACCATTAATGGAAGCAGCCACGACGACTGTGGGTATTCCCATTCCGACTTCTTCCGCATGGCTGGGTCCCGAAAGCGCCACGACCCGATCCATGGTTAAATCGGGTATCGTCTCTGTCAAAACTTCTGACATTCGAAGCAGAGTCTTATTCTCAATTCCCTTGCTCCCGCTCAAGATCAGGGTCTGTTTCAGGGATAGAGGGGCGAGTTTTTCTGCCACAGAACGCACGACGTGAGAAGGAATCATGATAAGGAGAATATCCTTGTCTCTGGCTATCTTTGAGAGATCCGAAGATATTTCAATATCGCGGGGGATCGCAACTCCCGGTAAGAAGTCGGTATTCTCCCGGATCTCAGCCAGCCGGAGGGCCGCATCTTTTCGAAATTCCCACAAGGAGACTCGATGCCCGTTGGAATGAAGCAAGACAGCCAGGGCAGTACCCCAGCTTCCCGCTCCCAGAACGCCAATTTTTGATTCCAAATGGACCTCCGAAAAAAATCCACCACAGATCTCACAGATCACAACAGAATATTATTGGATTCTTTTCATTTCTGTGTTATCTGTGTTCTTCCGTGGTTATCTTTATCCTTCCGTTGCTTCTTCAAACCGAACCGATTCTCCTCCCCTCTGATGAGTCTTTTTATGTTCGCCCGGTGGGTAAAAACGACTAAAATCCCCAGGAGAATCCCTAAAAAAAGAAGAGCGTTCGGTATTTCGGAATCGAAACAATATTTCTGAACCAGGAGTATTGCGGGGAACACGATGCCTGCAGTAATGGAGCCTACAGAGACAATCCGTATCGTAAACAGTAAAATAAGCCAGACAACCAGCGCACACAGAGAAGCGATCGGTGCCAAAGCCACGAGCACACCAAAACCCGTTCCAACACCCTTTCCGCCCCTGAATCCCGCAAACACAGTCCATATGTGTCCGATAATGGCACCCAGTCCTGCCAGAATCTGAATCAGTGTCGTTTCCAATGGGACCGAATCCCAACCGATCTTTGAGATGAGAAGTGTGGCTACGGTTCCCTTGCCGACATCCACAAGCACAACAAAAAGGGCCGGTTTCCATCCCATCACCCGAAAGACATTCGTTGCCCCGGCATTACAGCTGCCGTGGTTTCGAATATCATCTTTCATCACGAGTTTACTGACAATGATCGCTGTCGGAATCGAACCCACGAGATAACTTAGAATCAGAATGATGAAAAGTGAGAACATATGAGTATCCTAGATTATATTGCTATTTATCAATATAAAAACATTGATTTCGAGTCAAGTTTCATCCTTACGGGCTACTGGTTGCTGGTCACTCGTTACTGGTTACTGGTTTCTGGCTGACAGCTGACTGCTGATAGCTGTCAGCGATCAGCGATCAGCTTTTAGTGTCTTTAATTAATTTTACTTCTTTTCTAAAATATTCTATCTTTTATTTAAATCATCAAATACAATATTTCAAGATTCTTTTAACTCATATAAAATCATATTTATTTTATTTAACCAGCAACCACTAACCAGAGACTAGCGATCAGAAGCCAGTAACCAGATTAAGGCAAAGCCTCGCTTGAATATAAAAATTAAAATTGAGCACTTGTTTCAACTTCTATCTTTACCATTTTCTGTGTAATTAGTGAAATCCGTGGTTAAGAATTCAATTAAAAGGATTCGAGTCATACCACTTTCCCCACAACCACAGGATTTTCTCCCTCTGCTTTCAGGTCTTCCATCAAAGCATTTACAGTGGCTGGATCAACAATAAAAATAAATCCGATCCCCAGATTGAACGTCTTCCGCATCTCCTCATCCGGCACATGACCCGATTTCTGAATGAGATCAAAAACAGGCGGAACATCCCAGCTTTCCCAGTCGACATTCAGACTTCGGCCTTCCGGCAGAATTCTCTTTGTGTTTCCCACGATGCCCCCGCCAGTGACGTGGGACATGCCCTTTATCTTAAATTTTACCAGCAGAGGATAGACGACAGGAAAATAACATCGGTGGACTCGAAGGAGTTCTTCTCCCACGGTCTTACCCAACGATTCGATATAACGATTGACATCAAAACCTGCCTTTTCCAGGAGTACTTTTCTGGCCAGGGAGTATCCGTTGGTGTGGAGCCCGTTGGAGGGCAATCCGATGAGGACATCACCCTCTCCGATGGATCTACCATCAATAATGCGGTCCTTCTCCACAAGACCCACGATACACCCGGCAACGTCGTACTCCCCCCTCCGGTAGAATCCTGGCATCTCGGCCATTTCTCCGCCGATTAGACTGCACTCCACCTGACGGCATCCCCGGACCATGCCCGCGATAATTTCCTCCATTACATCGGGACTCAGTTTACCGGTACCGATATAGTCCAGGAAAAAGAGAGGTTTTGCTCCCCCGACCAGAATATCGTTAATACAATGATTGACCAAATCCTCTCCAACCGAATCATGTTTTTCTACCAGACATGCAACCTTGAGTTTTGTCCCTACCCCATCGATGGAAGAGACCAGTACCGGATTCCGGTAACCTGTCAGGTCCAGTTGGAAGAATCCTCCGAACTGCCCCAAATCGGTGAGAACAGGGGCTGTAAACGTGGATCGGACGAGTTCCTTGATTCGATCGACGGCCTCCTCACCCGCAGCGATATCTACCCCTGCATCTTTATATCCTATTTTCTTAGACATGTCCCTTTACCTCTCGTACATATTTCTTCCGTACTTTCCGGAAGAATGTCAATGCTAACTCGGTCTGATAGTCCGGGTATGTCCATTTCTCCGTTCGGAATCGGTCCTGCCGAAACTTGAGTTGAACATCGCCGTATATTCCATCGGCAAGAAAAATGCGATGGGCGAAGTCCTTTGTAGAGGCTAAAATCAGTTTTGCACCTGCGATATAGCCCGGATCAAGATTGACCCGCCGCCTGCCCTCCAGAGCCCACGATTGCTCGATTTCATTCGCCTTCTTCTTGATCTCCGGAAGCAAGCCTGGATGAATTAGTCTCTGAAAACTTAAGAAAATCTTCTTTAATTTGGATCCCATCTCCTCCAGATAATAGGTCGTGAAATTAAAATCAAAGAATGGTGTCTGATCGTCGATGGGGCCCAATACTTCCTCGATCTGACGCAGAACCTCTTGCAGATCCACATCCTCAGTAAATGTAATGCCGCATATCGGTTTAACGGGTTGCGGATGTCGGATCGCAGCCACACTCAATCCTCATCAGGGGATTCATCAGAGACAGAGGACTCCTTTTCGAACTCCTCCTCTACCATTTGATCGAAATCCTCACCCATATCTTCCCCCATTTCTTTTCCCAACCGTTTGGCCCATTGGATCATACTCTTTGGATCATTCTCGTCCAATCCTCCCCATCGGGACGGATCGGCCAGACGTTCCATCCGATCCTCTTCTGAGCGACCCATCGCAAACCTGGAAAATATCCGCCGAAGTTGATTGCCTCCGCAATGGGGACACACCGGGCGGGCCTCCTCTCTCAATGATCGAAGCAGAAGACTTGACTTTTTCCTACACGTATCACACCGGTATTCGTAAATCGGCATCTTTCTATACCTATCAGTATCTCGAGAAAATCAAGGCATTATATGAGTTTAATATCGATAATTCAATGAAAAATGTCAAGTGATAAACGGCGGACCGTGAAAACATATTATCATCATAAAATTTTGAATCATGCCAAAGGCAGATGCACCTAGGCGCATTTTGAGTCAAGTTTGCTGGCTTCTGGTTACTTGCTGCTGGTTGCTGGTCACTGACAGCTGAAAGCTGACAGCTATCAGCTATCGGCGATTAGCTTTTAATGGCTTTTATTTATTTTACTTCTTTTCTATAATATTCAATAAAAGACATTTTGTGAATGTCAAAGACCAACTGTTTTTCCAATTGCCATATTTCAAGATTCTTATAACTCATATTAAATCCTAACGATTCTTTTTTTAATTAGTGCCCGACCGAAAACCTATGCTTAATACGTTCCGGTAAGAAAAAAATAACATTAACGGAATCTGATAGATAAATATTCATTAAAAGTTCTTTGAAAATCTCAGCAAACATTGCTTTATTCTAATTTTGGGGATATCTATCCTTAGCAAAATTTTAAAA